>Ga0214543_1003330_pt1 | contig 31239 bp, 17 predicted proteins | sample CNSS2metaG_FD_160094 | JGI IMG/M metagenome (GOLD analysis project Ga0214543, IMG submission 160094) | Root nodule microbial communities from cowpea collected in UCLA plant growth center, Los Angeles, California, USA - CNSS2 | ecosystem: Host-associated > Plants > Roots > Nodule | place: USA... | reverse complement strand
CACAAAGCGGCCGCCATGAGCCGCCACAAAAATTCCGATTCGCCCCCGCCTTGTTATGGCGGCTGGCCGGAAAACCGCTACCGGTTTCCGCCATATCGGCGCCATGGCCGATATTAAACAACACTGATTGGAACCCATAATCCTAACACTTATTTGCCTTAATTAGAATTTTCTATACAGCAGTTATTATCATTAACATCCAGCTTTATGTTCATCCAAAATGGGGCTGAATAACAGTAATATTTGTAGAAAGACATGGAAGAAACTTCAATCTAAAGAACGAATTTGATTATAACTACTTAACCAACAACTAAAAATACAGACTCTAACAGTGGCTGGAAGAGTACAAGAACATGGAATCAAATTTCAATGTGTATAGTTACAAAAGCCTGGAAAGAGACAACAAACAACACAATTGAAGAAGGATTGCAGTTAGCCCAGACAACCATCCAAGCCATAGTTCTTTGATCTTCGGAGAATTACAGTTTAGAATTTCTCAAATAGATCAAAGCATGTTACAGTTTATAATGAAGTAACAAATTCAGATGAGTATCAATTATGCTCCTTGAGGTAATACTTAAAAATTTCATACAATGTTGTAATTTTTTAGAGGCTAGCTTATTGGGTTAGTCAGATCTCAGAAAGACCCAGAATATTGATAACTTGATTGAGTAAAAGTAAGTAAAACTGACCTATAACTTGATTGAGTAAAAGTAAGTAAAACTGACCTGCCGCAGGTTTTGTGAATAAAAAGCAAGGGCCCAGAAACCGGAATCATCAATATTTTCACAGTGCTTCAAATCTAAATCTGCCAATCTCTGGCAACTTATTGCAACTGATTTTATACCAATGCTTGTGATATTTGAAAGCCCACGCAACTCCAGATCAGATAGTTCACCAAGATGGCTGATATACTCCATTCCTCTGTCAGTAATTCTAGTACAATATGACAAGTTGAGCTTTGTCAACCTCTTGCATCCACTCGTCAGCGCTGCCAGCCCATCATCTCCAATACGTACACAGCTGTGATCATAGAACAAAATGAACGAACACCATCACGACACTGTTCAAAATTTCACTGAATAAAAGGCAATTAATCATGCAGACTTTAAATTTAATTACCGATAGAGATCAAGTTCAGTCATGTTTGGGCAGTTACAAGCAATGTGTGCCAACCCTATGTCTGATATGTTTGTGCATAATCCTAACTTCAGTCTTACAAGTTTTGAACATCTTGATAGATATCTTAGTGCTGCATGAAACAGAAATTTGGAAATGAATTAATCAGAACCATTTGAAGGTTTGAGTAAAACTGATATATTATGTACAGGTAGAATTGCATAGTTTACCTATGTCATCAACACCAGAGCAATCAGTAAGATCAAGCTCTTCAAGCAGCGAGCAATTTAATCCAAGTCGATAAAGACACTTCTCAGTCACCATATCACAAGACTCTAGCTTCAGACAGACAAGGTCTGGACAATAGTCTGCTATAGTAGAGATGGCTGCATCTGAGATGAAGCGACAACAAGTCAAATCAAGCACCTTCAAATTGCCACAGCCAGATAATAGCTGTATAATTCCTTTGTTGGTCACCCCAACACATTTGCTTAAACCAAGTTCCACTAAAGACTTGCAATTGGTGCCCATTGTCTGGAGGATGTAGTCAGAAACTCGAACACCATCAATTCTAATTATTTTCAGCTGTTTTAGATTCTCCAAGCATTTAACAAGAGGTGCTGAAAGCTCCTACGGAAAATGCCTGATGTGTTAGTGTATATAAAACTTATTACTATAAATTAAGGTGCACAAAACACCATAAATTTTAGATATAGACTTACAGAGAGGCAATATCCTGCATCCAACTGCTCCAGATCTCCATGCCCGTTAATCACAGAGATTATACCGGATGAGCTAACACAATCACACCTAGATACATCAATAGCCTGCAATGCATGGATATATTCTATGTTTATGATCCAGAGAATCGTCATGGTCAACTTTATGACTTTTTTCAACCATTATTGCCATAGCTTATGAATTATAAGAAATAAATTACCTTAAGTAGTGGACATCCTTTTTCAAGAAAACGCAATCCGTCATCACCCACTAAAGAGCAGCCCACCATATCGATAACCTCAAGCTTTGACAGAGAAGCTATAGATCTCAAAGATTCGCTTGTTACCTAATGATTCAAGATTTTTAAATTACATAAAAGATATAATTTGAAGAAGTAAACTCACAAATCAATTCAGGCTGATTGTTAGCTAAGGTAATGATGCAAAACAGAAAATTATAATGTCATTGACATGTTGTCTTGGAAATGGTGTTAAGAACAACATCACAAACACAAGGACATTGGTGTTTATCCACAGTCAATGGTGTTTATCACACAAACAATGATTATAAACATACACTCATTTTTTCCTTTCGTTCCCTTTCCACTCCAGTTTCTTCCTATCTGTCTCTTTCTTTTCATCCCATTACTTATCACAACTGTAACTTCTTCTCGTTACCTTTTCTTTTCCTTTCTCTCTCTCCTTTCCACCTCTCGATCTGGGTGTACATTTAACATGACTCGTCAAGGAACTTGTTTTTACAACACTATTGATTCCGGATTGCTCTAAACTTTTGTAAACCAAAAATATAATGTCTACCTCTCATGCAATCACCCTAAGCAAGAACTAACAAGGGTTACTTATTCAAATCATATAAAGAATTTAGTGGCTGCTTCCTTCAAAACCCTTCAGGAATCAGAAATTGGATTTAAAAACGTGTTTTTCTACCACCAATAACTAAGATAGTGAATGAAGTGGTTTGCTGAAGTCGCTATCCTGTCTCGTCAACTTTCTGACCTCAACCAACTTTCAATAACAGTGCATAAAGTTTCGCACAAGACTCAAATCTTTATACCGAAATGTGGTACAACTGACAGATAATCATTCCCTCGGAACATATGATCAGAATTCAATTTTCACGTTAGTGAGTGTAGAATAACATCTTACGAAAAAGGTTTCTTAAATGGAATCTCAATATCTCGAAAACTTAGTATTTGACTAAAGCCAAAGATAGTCCATATTTTCACCTAAAAATAAGACTCTAGCATGCACCATTCTCTCTCCCTCCATTTATGCATCATTGTCAAAGGAAAAATTATACTCATCCACCCACTTTCTTTTCCATATCATTTTCATCTCATTTTTTTCTGTCTCTTCATTTATTTTCATTTAACCCCTTATCATGTATATTCCTTTTCCTCTCTAACTTCTTTCTTTTCTCCCTATCCCTCTCCTGCATCCACTCCAAAATACGGGTAAACACTAATCAACACTCTTATCAATAATATACAATCGATTTGAAAGAGAAGGCAACAAACCTTGAGATATGACACATCCAGAAATTTCAAGTCCAGGCACTTCTTGCAGAGAAGATCAATCCCCAGATCAGAAATCTCCAAGCACCACTTCAAACTCAGCCTCTCCAATTTCTCACAACCAACAGCAATCTTTGCCAACCCAATATCAGTAACTCCCAAGCACTTATCCATGTTCAGTTCCCTCAACCTCGCGGCGCACGATAGCGCCGCGGCCTCTCTGTCCCCATAGCCCCAACAGTGGGACACATCGACAGCCTCCAACATTGGACACGCCCGAATGAGGATCTCCAAACCCGCGTGGCCCAACCCGGTGGCGCGACTCAGCACGAGCCTCCTGAGTCCCCGAGTCCAACTCGCCGATCCCTGACTCAGCAAAACCGACACAACTCCGTCCTCGATCCGCGGACACAGCGACAGGTCCAGCGTCTCAATGTTGCAGAACTTCTCCAGCAGCCCAAGCAGGAACTCGATTCGGAGGATCCGAATACTCTTCCGGCTCACCGACTCGACCCGAAGAAAGTCCTTGCACACCAGCCTCCACGGTTTCCGATCCGGCCCGAGCTTCTCCAAGATCCGGATGAGAAGGTCCTCGGTCAAGAGGCAGAGAACAGATTCCGACAACATTACGATTTCCGAAAATTTGGTAATTGATAAAATTTATTTTGGGTGGTTTTTGTTTTGACGTGGAATTAAAGGGGAGAGATTTAGGTAGGAACAAAGAGGAAGAGGAGACGAAGATGGAGAAGAGGGTGGTGGGTGCGTTTGGAGAGCGTGCGAAGTCGTAACCTGCAACGGGATTCCTCAGGGTTCATTGTTTTGAAGTGATTTTGTCAGAGTTTGAGTGCAAAATCAACAAGAGACACAGAAAGAGAATGAAGAGAATGGTAACAGAAAAAGATCAGATGTGGGTGAGTCCGTGGGTTTCCTCGGCTTCTGCTAAGGCCATGTCCTAGTACTGTGTTTCTTTGCTAAGCCCCTTCTGCTGCGTACAAAACTTGAAGAACATGCCACAAAATTTATGAAAATTAATTTAAGAGCTGTTTAATTTAATTCACAATCACATGGATGAATCATTCCTCTTTTTCATATTCAAACATATTTGTATAGTAAAGTGTGTTTTTAATGTAAAAAGAAATAGTGACCCACTCATGACTAGATAACTTTCTCTTCTCATTTTGCCATCTATTAACAATTTAAGACAGGTGATATGATTAAATTATATATTTAATTGCACTTTTATTTGAATAACGATATTTTAATTTATCATTTTTTTATTCACTTTTAATTTATTATTTTAATTATTTTTAGTTCAAAAGACATTTGACTTGTTGTACGAGTCATGAATTTTATTTTTTTTTTCATCTTGATAGTGTATCTTATTTGATTGTATCTTAAATAAATATTTCTTAAACTTAGAAGTTATATCTAAATTTAATGTCGGACAATTGATTTATGAAAAAGGATACAAATTTTTTGAGTAGGTTAGGTTTTGTTGAGGTTGGTGAAGTATTTACACATCATCCACTTGTCGAAAAGATTTTTTAACAATGACAATGTTAACCAACCACATTAATTATTGTATATATTTGATGAGATTTATTGCTAATAGTTTGAGTTTTTACTTAACTATGTTTCATTTCTACTCAAAAAATCTTTGTTGGTGTTAGGATACAGAACTAGAGGTCAAGCACATAATTATAATTTATGAAAGAGTCGTGATCAATGTTTGGTACATAAAATAGTTTATCAAAGGAAAGTCTCTTTATTTTCTCACAACATAAAAATAAGTCTTTCCTCCAATTTACTATTTTGGTTATGTTTTTTATCTTCATACATCTATCATTCTTCTTAAGAATCTCCTTAGTTTTTTCGAGGCATCAAACCTTAAATACATCCTTTTTGTTATGAGATGGTCTCCCAAGATAAATATGAGTTAAATAGGTTTGAGGTAAATTGATTCGTGACCTATCAACCAAAATTTTTATTATTGTTTTACAATTTTTTCATAATTTTTTTATTATAAATATTTATTATGTCATGTCATTTAACAAATTGATATTTTTAAGAATTAAAATATTGTTCAATAATATTTGAAAGATTTAGATGTCAATTTATTTGTTTGTACAATTGTACATACTTGAATAGACTTTGTTCGATACTATTTTATAAAAATATTTAATGTAAATGAGTTACAAATTATAACTACTTTGTAATTTAGATAAGTTCATATAATTACGATGCTTGACTCATCTTAAAAATACTTAGAAAGGGAAATTGGTTATATTGTTAATGTGTTTATAAGATGCACCTATAAAAAAAATTGAATATTAAGAACATAATAAATAAGAGTTATTTATTTATTATTGATCACCAAACTATAAAATTTATTATTATGTATATTCTTTTTATTTGTAATTAAAGATAAAATGTTATATTTTAAAAAAATTTGAATAGGAATAATGATGGAATTATTCACTAATTTAATGAACTTTACTAATTTATAATTTTTTTTTCCAAAATTTGTATTATGTTTGGATACTTTCATCTGCATTATTATGAGTAAGTTTTTCCTTGAGTTTTATGTAAGGATGATGTTTTATTTTAATATTTGAAGTTAAATATTATTTGAGTTTTGCTTAATAGGTTATTCTTTTAAAATGTTTTGAAATCCACACAAAAATTGATTCAATGATTAGATTATGGATGTTAAAATATATGGTTAATTAGACTAAATTCAAGATTGATTTATTATTAAAACGCTCTTAAAAATACCTTGGAAACTTATTATTTTGCTGAAGCTGATTATTCAATCTGAGGATTTGTTTCTCCAGTAAAAATAGGTTTGATTAGATTTATTTATTTATTTATTTATTACTTATTTATTTAATGAGTTTGAATGTTTATTATAAATATAAAATAAATATTAATTTGCATATTTAATTAATTAAGCTGTGAATTATCCATTTTATATTTCTTTAAGATTTAGTTTTTTTATTATCTTCGAATAGAGATAATTACCCAGTCGAAAAAAAATTTCTTTAATTTAAAAGAATTAACCAATCCCAAGAAAAACCTAGTGATGTTGTAAAACAAATCAAAACCTAGTTGTAAAACAAATCAAATATATTTTTGAGTATGATACTTGAAGAGAGATAGAGAAATATAAAAATGTAGATGTAAAATTTTTGTAAATGTTTCAGATATCGAAAATCATGAATAATCACATGAAGCCAAGATTATAGTTATAGAGCTCAGATAGATGTGGAAAAAATTACATTCCCAGACCTTAAAAAAGGTCTCATAATGAGCTGGGATTCACATTTATCATCACTGCGAACGAACCAAATCGAACCCAATCGAAGAATAGCACCAAACACAAAATCAAATAAAATCAACCTAAAAAAAAAAACTAAAAGTGAAGAAGAACACAACCACAATGAACGTTAAGCAATGCAAGTACCCACCACCACGGCGCTGCCTTGTTACTTTTCGTTATGAGAATTGCAATTGCGAAGCCGCAGAAGAGCATTTTAAAGAGAGCGCATGCTAGGGCTACACGGGAAAACAAAAGAAAACAAGTGCCACGTTCGGCCCACAACGCACAAAAAAAAACAAAAATGTAAACTAGTTAGGCCCATTAGCGGAGGCCGTTTCCAAGTGTTTGGGCCTTATTTCAATTCCATCAACTATGAGACCACCTTTCAGGTGCACACCTTCGACTTCCTTGAGGCACATTCTGACCTCTTCGTCTGAATGGGTGCAGAAACTCCCCAATTCAATCTCCGACCATTCCTCGTCTTCAAGCTTAGAAGGAAAACGAAAACAACATTTGGTGTCTGTTTTTCGACATGAACGTATGCAAACGGTTCCTTGTGATTTATGTTTGCCAACTTCTACCGACACCTCCGATGGTAACAAGTCTAAGCCATAAGCACGATCCGCGATTTTCACTTTCAAGTACGCTCCGTACAAGGTATTGGGAGATAACATTCCACTGTTTATGCTTCCCTTTATTTCCAGCCAGCTTATGGTTCTCAGTTCAGCTGCTTCTTCGAATCTACGCACAAATTTCAAAATGAGTTTGCAATTGGTAATAATTATGTGCCATTCATTGAATTAGGTAAACTTAGGTTGTGATTATTAAAATCACAAAGTATCGGTAGCGTTAGGACATGGCATGACACCTATGAAGAAATTGAAGTGGAAAGTTATAGTTAAAAGAGAAAAGAGAAAGTGTTTGATAATCGGAAAGATGATGATGATGATGCAGAAACAAATAGACAAACAAACCTTGAACCTCGGATGGGTTTCCAGGACCAATACAGAGGGCTGTTTCCCCATGCAATATAAAGTTGTCTTGCGCTCAACAGGTAACAAATTTTGCCACTTCTCTTCTCAATGGAGAATATCTGTTTGTAAATATTTTCATTTTTAATGATTCATCTTTTATAAAACCATATGATAAATTTTATTAAAAATGTTAAAGGTGATTTGTGCAACCACAGACAATGTCGCAAATATGAATTAGATAATTCATATTTGCTCCACCGCCTGAGGATACCCCATCAACCTTGAGCTTGCGACAAGTGTATTTAGTTGCAATTTCTACACTTTTATGTTATATTTTGGTGCTGCATTGATTTGTTAAGACTAGACCTTACTCTCTCTTGTATTATGTTTTAACTCTATCTTATTTTTTCATTTTATAAAATTAATTCAAAAAGTATTATTCTCTTCTTAATTGTTTATAGTTTAAGTATTTGAATAGATTAACAACTGCATTTTAATCGAAATATGAATAATGTTTTAAAGTGAACCACTTGTAAGAAAAACATTATTATGAACTTGCAGACTCAAACACAATTGACACTGTAAGCATAAAAGGGCCATGTGTTGTGTGTCTCAGAGGTGGGGTAGGGTGTGTTCATTTTATCCATCATTATCATACGTAAATAACAATTAAACCATCTTCGATTTCCAATATATTAATCATTTATTTTCTAACAACGTTTTGCATGAGTTGCAACTTGTAAAGACTCTAACAAATGTAGAAGGTTTTGGTAAAAAATGCAAACTCTTCGATTAGAGTTTACATTCGATCAAATTGTGGTTTTGCTATGAGCCTTTAGAATCTGCAGTCATGCAGTGAAACAAAACAAAGGGACAAACACTGAAGAAAATTACCTTGTTACCGTCGTCAATTGGTCGTGGATTACATAACATGAAAAACAGTTGTTTCTTTGAAGAACACGATAGTGAGGAAGACACAAACCTAGAAACAATTTGATGATAATTGGGTGGCAAAAACTTCTCCCACACAGCATCTGAATCTGCCATTGACTGCACAATGGAGGAGACCAGAGAGGACCTGCACAAGTCCTGAGGGGAAGTGAAGGATAAAATGTGTGCAAAGCAATCGTAGGGCAAAAGTTCCATCATCTGAAAACTCAAAGTTTATTGAAAGAAGAGTACCAAAATCAAAATTTTCAACGCACACCTACTTTTCACAATGAGCGAGTTGTGGTTTTTGTATATATATATATAATATAACAACACTCTGTGGACGAACATGGTCCAATGAATGAAATATATCGATAGTATGACGACATTTTTTTCACTCCCAACAACTATGTCAACATGGAGACAGAACATGACCACATCCAACACAGTACGACTATTCCTAAATTTGGAACTTGGAAGGCAACTTGAATCACACAGATTTGGCAAATTTTTAATTTTAATCAAACATCACATTATGTTATTTTTCATTCCAATAATAATATTTTAATTCATTTTTCTTAAATTACTTTTAACTTATTATTTTAATCGCTCTCTCAATTATTTATTTTTATTTTTTATTGATGTAATATGATAATTTAAAGATAATTGGAATGTTACTAGAGTTTTTTTTTCATCAAGTTTAATATACCTCTTTCGCATAATTTATGATCAGGTATTTTCGTTTTACTTTTTAATTTCTTAATCAACTTTTGTTTCACATTTATAAGTAATTTGTTGACGTACTCTTTTACAACAATAATATTTTTTTACAAACAAATTTTTAATAAAATTGACAAAATTATTAAATAAAATAATCTTTTATTTTTTATAAAAATAAAATAAACAAATTTTAGGACTTTTTTAATAAAAATAATTATTTGTCAAAATTTATCAAATCAAAATTTTGTTAAAATATTATTTTCCTTTTAGACAAATCCTTTTTATACATCACCCTACATAGTCCTTACAAATGACCCCGTACAATTAGTTGAAGTGGAGAACTTCGTTCTTCTCCGTCAAAAAAAGTCACATTTTTTTTTAATTTTGTTTTGAAATTTTTTTTTTAAATATTTACAAATTTTGTTGAGGAAAAAAATTTGCAAGAAATTACTATTCATTTTCTTGCAAAATATTTTATATAAAATACTTTTCGTAATAAATTTTGTAGAAAATATTTACAAATTTTATAATTTTGTTGAAAATGATTACCCACAAAAAAATTACCTGTTAATTAAAAATTTTAAAAAAACTTACAGAAAAAAATATTTTCTTGCAAATTTTTATAACAAATTTGTAAAGAAAGTCTTATATAATATGAGAATTTTTAAGTATTTAAAAAATTTTACATTAATATAAAATTATTTAATTATTTTAGTTTATTAATATATAATAAATATTTTTCATACTAATAAAAATATGAATAATTATTTTAGTTTATTATAATTATTATTATTATTATTCGATTTTTATAATATTGATAAAAAAATAATAAATGGTAATTTTTGTGGTTTTATCCACAGAACTACAATTTTTTTTTGAAGTTTTATGATTCTGATAATTTTTCGTATATACATATATTATTGAAATTTATAATTTTTTAATGTACATGTTATTATTAAATAAAGAAATTTTTGAAAGTTTTAATAAAATTCTCATTTGTATATTATTAGATTTTGACAAATTCTTTAAACAAAAATAGTTTGTCTTATTAATAATCACAAATCTTTTAAAATCCCAAATAAATACAAGTGATATTATACACGTCTTTTAATTAGGTAGAGATATTTCTCATCGAAAAAGCTGTTTGATTTTTGTTTTAGTTATAATAATCTGATTCATGGATGTGGTGCTGCTTCTAACTGTGTCACCACACAGAAGCGGTCAAACCGTAAACTGAAGAAGGGAATAACGGTTGAACCATTCGAAAACAACAAAACATGATAAAAATCAAGGAGCATGTTTGGGTCTAATTTCGATGCCTTCAATGATAATTCCTCCTTTCAATTGATAACTAACTTCCCTGAGATTCATCGTTATTTCTTCATCAGCTTCGTCAATGAAAAACTCTCCCAGCTCAATCTCCATCCACCCATCTTCTCTTTTCCAGGGAATCGAAATCACTTCATCTTCCTCTCCAAACGCCGCCTTTCCCATCACCTCTCTCCGGTTCCCATAAAACAGACTCTCCATCTTACACTTCTTCTCATCTTTGCAACCCAAATACGCTCTCCCTCTCTGCACTTTCTTTCCGATAGTAACCGATACCTTCGACGGAACAAACTCAACCCCGAATGCGCCATCACAGACCTTCATTATCAGATACGCCGCATATGTCGTGTTTGGCGTTAGATTCTGCGTCCTCATCTTCCCTTCTATTTCTAACCAACTTACTGTTCTCAGCTCCACCACCTCCGCAAATCTGCAAATCCTCGCAATTATATATATAATTCTCTCTCTCTTTCTTTCTTTTTCTTTTTTTCTTTTTTCTTAATAACTATTCATACACGTGAAACTAAATCATTAAATTACCTTGATTCAGGAAGTTGTTTCCAGCACCACATCATAGGGTGGCTGCTCCATGCTATTGCCAGTTCCCTTGCTGATATGATAAAAGATTTTTTACCTGAACATTTTTCCAATCTGAATATCTGCATGAATCATACACAAGATATAAGAGATTTAATACTAATAAAATCTGAGTCCATTCATATACAAAATTTACATCATTCAAAATTTTATGAGTCTTCTTCGTTCTAACTTTTAATAAATTTTTCTTTAAAATTGAGTATCTTTCACTTTGTTACAATCAAATCGTGACATATGAATCAGTACACTTTTTAAATAAAAAGAGTTATAGCGATGAGTGGTCGATTTTGCATACCTTGTTGCCGTGGTGAATGAGAAGAGGCTGGCAAAGAGAATAAAAGAGAAGTTTGTATGAAGAGAAGTTGAGCGAGAAAGGATTGACGGCGCTGGAGACAATGACCTCGTGATCAGAGGGCAAGAAACTTCTCCAAACCATGTCGGAGTCGGCACATGAGCGAAGGGTGGAGGAGAGCAGTGAACATAAGCATGCCTCTAATGGTGATGCACGTGACAAGATTTCAGAAATGCAATCTAGTGGCAAAGATTCTATTTTGGAGCAAGATCCCATGTTTGATGATGTTCGGTCCTAAAATCAGGAGAAGAGATAGTTTATTGGATAGGTAGAAAAGTTTGAAAAGAAGGGGTTTTCTGTTTTCTTTATACAATAAGCGTGGCACACCTTTTTGCAGTTGGCAGTAATGAAAACATGATGCGTTGAGCACGTGCACACGATTTGCAATATGTGTAGTCAAGAATTGTGGGTAGTCAGAGCATGTTCAGGGGAGAATGAGAATAGATAAGGTATTAAGGTAAGGTAAAGTAGGGTATAATTGGTATGACGATAAAACATTAACTCCATGGTGCTTTACTTTCGAGCACAAATTAAAATAAATAATGAAAAATACTTTATTTTTCATCATGATTTCCATAGAATATATTTAGGATTATGATCTTCGACAAATTTTTAATTAATAAAATTTGATAAAGTTTACTTTTTAACATACACTAAACATTTTTTTTCTCTTTTCAATTCATATTAAATTTTTATTTCATCCATTAAAATATTGTCATAGGTATTTTATCAAAAATTTGTTAATAAAATTTTATAAAAACATAATTTTTTATATATTTAAGGTAGAGTTAGTTCAATTTTCTTTTGTGTAATTTTGTCTGACTAACATAAAATTATCCTCAGCTTTTGTTGATTGAGATTTATATGAAAGTTGTAAATGAGGAGATGGTGGCTGCTATATGCGTTTGTTCACACACCTTTTTGAGAGTGAATGAGGCAAGTGATATGAATAAATTATGAAAATAGTCTGCAAATTAAATTGAATTATTTATTCTTTAATTTATTATGGCTTTTATATCTATAAAAAGATATAAAGAGATTTTCTATTTTGTATCCTAATTTCATAATATCAATTATACTCTTTATAATATAATTATTTATTAATTTTTTTAAAATTAACTGTTATTTTTATCTATTTTCTATAAAACTGTTTATTTTTTTTCCTTTTTTTATTCTTCAATAATTATTCTCTCTAATCATTTTATTTTATTTTTAATAAATATACATTTATTTTATATATTAACTTAATAATATTACACTATTATCACCTATTAATATAATATAATTTATATTTAAAAAATGCATACACAAAAATACAATATTACTTGTGTTTACGCTAATAATTTATAATAGTATATACAAATCCGTCTCTTTTTTTATCTTATGTTAAATATAGATAAATGACTGAGTAAATTATAAATGCACTAGTTATGAAAAAAAAATACATAATATTATGAAATAAAAAGATTAAAAAATTAGATTTAATATATTTTGTACATAAATCAAATAAATAAGCTACCTACTATTATAAAAAGATATAGGAGATTAATTTAAAAGAAAAGATATATGAGATTAATTTAAAAGAAAAGATATAAAAATAAAAATATTATCTCAGTTTTGAATTATTTGATAATCTTATGATATATTTGTTTAATAGATGTCATTATCTAAAGAAATAGAATTCTAATCTATAAAAATAAGATAATATTTGTTTTTACATTTCAAATACTCAATATAATAATACATTTTAAATCTTAATCCGTTGAAGACTCTTATAACTTAATTAATTATATTAAAATAAATCTATATTTTGTTTATCATGTGTAGTTTTTTAGACTCTTTATATTTATTAGTTAGTTTAAAAGTATTTTTTGGATTCAATTTCTTTCAAAATAAATTACAATATTTGCTATTAGTTGCTTTTGGTAGGTAGAATATTTTATGCCTAGTATATTTTACTATAGTTTAGCTTTTTCTATTAAAATATATAATATTGAACTTTTCTATGTTATAATCTAATTAAATAACACAAAGTAATAGTTAAATTATATTTTTTGTATGGTATTACTATATTTTACGTATCTAATAATTGAGTATAACTATTAATAATATTCTCTTATCTGATCTTTAATTTGTTTCAGAGTGATAATGATAATCAATCTTTATATTATCTATTTATTATTTATCTCCTAACAATTTAATCACCATTAATATGACCTTAACTTTTCAAATTATAGGATTGAACATATTAAAGCGTTGTTATTAACATTAATTGCTGCCTAGCATATTCCTACTACAACTACCATACGAATTCTTACTTCAATTACCATCAAAAAACTAAAATTATACAAACAAATATATGTCATATATCGATAGGGATCTTGAAAGCATTTAACGTATGCTTTGCAGTTATTTGAATTATTAATTAAATTACAGTTAAAATAAATTTTAATTAGTTTCCTTATTTGTTTTAAGAAATTTGACGATAAGATAATATATATCATAATAATATATTAATTTTCTATGTTTTAATTTAAATATTTACAATACTAACAAGATATATATATTTTCTGTAAATTTTCTTTTGAAAACTTCTTTTTAGAAAATATTTTATAAAAAAATTAAAAGAAATTGTAAAAAATACTTACGAATTTTATAATTTTATAAAAAATAATTATCTAATGAAGAAATTACATACCAATTAAAAATCTTAGGAAAATTAACAAAAAAAAAATTTCGTATAAAATTTTATAACAAATTTGTAAAAAAATCTCTTGAAATATAAGAAATTATAGTAGTGTTAGCTATTTTCAATCACACATAATTATATGATTAAAATGTATTTTCTCTCTTTTTTTAATTGGAATACACTATATTTTATATATCTTCAATATGTGGGATATGACCATTGATAATTATTTTCTTATCAATTATCTTATCTTGTTTAAGAATGATAATTAATCTTTAGTAAACATATCTTTAGCTATCTTTCTCATATTAAGGATGATTATTTCGAACTCATCAAGATTTATATATATATATATATATATATATATATATATATATATATATATATAATATGACTCTTGGATTTTAATACACTCTACAAGTGTAGCGAAATCTGAAAATATGGCCGAGTGGGAGAAGTTGAGCGTTCTTGGAGAAGGTTCATATGGCACGGTTTATCTTGTTAGTGTGCGTCTTCTAGAAGAACACAATTCAAAGTTCTTACTTTTAGCTTTGAAGACAAGCTCTTCTTATTCAATGCTAAGGGAGAAAAAAGTTTTGGAGTTATTATTGGGTTGTGAAGAAATTGTTCAATGTTATTTTTACAAATACATTGTTGAGAGAGGTTGTTTAACTTACAACCTTTTCATGGAGTACGCCCCTCATGGTTCTCTAGGTGATTTAACAAAGACAGAGTTATTATCCGACAAGGAAGTGATAGTCTACACTCACATGATTCTCAAGGGACTTTCTTGCATGCACGAAAAGGGAATTGTTCATTGTGATCTTAAACCAGATAACATTCTCCTTTTTCCTTCATCGGATGGTCGTGCAAAGTATAAACTAAAGATTGCTGATTTTGGATTGTCTAAGACTAGAGAAGAGACAAATACTGATTTAGGAGAGATCAAGTTCAGAGGGACACCCTACTATATGTCGCCAGAATTAGTTAGAGGTTTTAAGGAAACACCTTTAGATATATGGTCCCTCGGGTGCATTGTTATTGAGATGAGCACTGGACTTAGAGAATGGTGGAACTTCCAAACCAAAGACCAATTATTGTGGAAGCTTGCATTTTTCGAAGAAGCACCGAAAATACCAGATAAACTTAGTTGCGATTGCAAAGATTTTTTGGAAAAGTGTTTGATGAAAAATCCTGAACAAAGATGTGTTAGGAATCCAAGTGTGAGTCTAAGTTCCACATTGACCAGAAATGAGAAAGTAGAGCATCATATAAGGATCAAGGCCCATAAACCCATCGCCTTAAGGTTTTGGGTTGAGAGTGGTGTCAGTGCCTTATATGGTTGGGCTCAGGTCTCATTGGTGTTTGTTATCTCCCTAGTGAAACCCCCTCTGTAATCCTAACAAGTGGTATCAGAGCCGATGGTTAATACCGGCTCAGACGAGTGCAGTACCAGTATGGTCCTAGTATCGAAAGTCTTCCTGGCAAGAGTCCTAGGTAAGGGTTCCAGGTAAGCGTATCCCGTTAAGAAGAACGGCGGTACAGAAAAGGGCAGAAAAGGAGTACTCGTGGTTGGGCAGCCTCCGCTAGAGGGAGAGTGTACTGTGGTTGAAGGGACTCACCCTTGAGGGGGAAATTGTTAAGAATCCAAGTGTGAGTCTGAGTCCCACATTGACCAGAATTGAGAAAGTAGAGCACTATATAAGAATCAAGACTCATAAACCCATTGCCTTAAGGTTTTGGGTTGAAAGTGGTGTCAGTGTCTTATATGGTTAGGCTCAGATCTCATTGGTGTTGTTCTCCCCAATGAAACCCCCTCTGTAAAACCTGACAAGTGGTATCAGAGTCGATGGTTAAAATCGGCTCAGATGAGTGCATTATAGTCTTAGTATCGAAAGTCTTCCTGACAGTGTGGGTCAGGTAAGCGTGTCCCGTTAAGAAGAACGGCGGTACAGAAAAGGGCAGAAAAGGAGTACTCATGGTTGGGCTGAAGGGACTCACCCTTGAGGGGGAGATTGTTAGGAATCCAAGTGTGAGTCTAAGTTCCACATTGACCAGAAATGAGAAAGTAGAGCATCATATAAGGATCAAGGCCCATAAACCCATCGCCTTAAGGTTTTGGGTTGAGAGTGGTGTCAGTGCCTTATCTGATTAGGCTCAGATCTCATTGGTGTTGTTCTCCCCAGTGAAACCCTCTCTGTAAAACCTAACAAGATGGACAGCTAAAATGCTTCTGGATCATCCTTTTATTCAAAAGGAATATCAAATGTCATCACCTACGTGTAATACTTAGGATTAGATATAATCATTTAGTTGAATTCTTCGATGATTCTATTAGTATTGAAAATTTTGAGTAGATCGGAAATTCTTACATAGTACATCTTTTTATGTAAACTCACTGAGTAATGCTTGTGAATTCACTCGGTTGATAAATTTATAAGTTTGTTTATTTTATAAAATAACAATTATTTTAAAAAAATAGAAATAATGTGTGCCTTATTATCTCAATGTAGAACCGAATCTAAAAACCATAGTTCTGTTTAAAATACATGATCGGATCAGGTCAAAATAAACAAAATTTATTTAAGTGAATTGGATGGTGACAAATTCATTATTTAAAGAATGAAATATTGAAGAAAAAAAAATCATTTTATCAATAGAATTTTATAAACGAAAAATTTTATCAGCAAAATAGTATTTATTAATGAATTTTAACGAAAGAAATTTATCGGTAAAAATTGTGGATAATATAATATTTTTATTATTGATGGGTATTTTTTTTGGTAAACTTTGAGTGTAAAATGAATGCAAAGTTTGTTTTATGCTTTAATTATATCATAAAATTTGTTGGTAAATACTTTAGTAATGAAATTTTTTAAATTCATCAGTAGATTTGTCAATAGTTGATTTCTTAAAAATTAATTAATATAATGAGCGTCAATTTTTGCACTAAATTTAATGAAATAATTTTTTTAAATTAAATGGAGATAGATGAGAAAAAGAATGATAAGAAAAAGAAACAGCGAAGGCAACAATTATGAAAGAGGAACAAAAAAGAGCAAAAAAAGTACCAAATGCACCAACGGACAACAACACTAATGCCAAATGTTCTACAAATATTTTGTGAATGCTAATTTTTTTTATAAATATATACAAATTTGAGGGAATCAAACGCATAAAATTTAAAAGAAAAATCTTTTATTTATGTATTAATTTTATATAAAAGAATTTGGGGAGGAAAGCCCCTACTGCATAAAGAAACTTTGACATGAGAATGAGAGTGAGAGTAATGGTTACAATGACAATAAAGGAGAGAGAAAAATAAAAGGAAGAAAAGGAAGAAAAAAAAAAGAATAAGAGGAAGAAGAGAAAAAAATATGAAATTGTAATATTTATTGAAAAATTTTATTAACGAGAAATTTTCATTGATAATTATGACCGGATTTTGGTGTCGATAATTATTCATTAATATTTTATTCCATCAATAATAATTAATGATAAATTTTATCAATAAATTTTTAATCATTGATGAGTTTGTAATAATTTTATTTTATTGATGTTTTTTTTTTTATTACCAAACGTATGCAGTTTTCCCGGGTGAGGATAGAAGAACAAACAACAATAAAAAAAACCATGGATGCGTCGTGTTGAAAAAGAGAAAGAAAAAAAATGTGTATTATGTTATTGTTTCGTTTGTATTGGCGAAAGAGCAAGCATAACAGTGTTACAGTGGTACTGAAAGAGACTAGGAATGGGTAAGACATAATATTGCTTACAGAAGTTAACAATAGACGAAAATACAATTCAATTGCAATTCCGTAACATGAAAATGAAATAGAAATAAAATATTGATCTACTCATCAATTTGTATCTCACCTTCATTCATGCAAAAATTCATCTTAGTCAATCTATCACAAACTACAACTAAAAATATAAAATTATCTCAACTCGTTTGGCAAAAAATTACTTAGATTCATCCGCAATTTTGCAAACATATACATTAATGTAAATATTAAATAATAATTGAATTTATAAATCAAATACAAATATTGTTATTTGAAATTTAAGAAAAAAATATATCGATCATTTTCAAAAACCGTCGTTACTACTTTAATCACCGCTACTTTTGGTTGTTCGCCAACGGTGTTGCTATAGTCGTCGCTTGTATTGTTCCGCTTGTTATCGGTGCTGATATGTTTGTTGTGGGTGCTGATCTCCCTACCATTGGTGGTTTTGCGTTGGTAACCAATGTTGGTCTGTTGTGTTAATGCTTAAGGGCATCAAGTTAGGATTACGCAAAAATCACTTTCGAAAATGCTTTTTTCTTTTCCTTTTCAGTTAAATGTATTAGATTGATTGTTTCATGATTGATCTAATATGTCTTGATATATTATGATGGTAATGTTTCAACCATGGCTAGTACATAGAAGAATAGTAGGTTTAAATTGTTAAAATGTGACCAAACTCTTATTTTCTTAAGCCACCTTTGAGCACTCTTAGTATTATATGTTTATTTTGTGGACTTTGTATTACAGGCTACTGTAGATTTTATTTTGGGCTTTGTATGATGGACCATGTAGACTTTATTTTGGGCTTTGTATGATGGACCAAGTTGCACATGGTTGGGCCTTAGAGAACCCATTAGTGTAGAAGCATTTTTCATTGACTTTTCAAGTCAATGTGTGCCTAGAAGGGCAACTTGGATGGTAAGAGAGACTTATCTCCTTTGGGAGAGAGTGACCATGTGTCATGCTCTCAATGGAGAGGTTCCCTCCTAATGGTCATATGACACTATGGGAATGAAGAGTATTTTTCACCTTTTTGAGTGGCCACATGACACTCTAGAAATTGAGTATTTTCCACCTTCTTGAAGGGTCATGTGTCATGCTCTCATTGGAGATGTTTTCTAGTGACCCTATGACATTCTAAGAATGAAAAGTATTTTTCAACTTCTTGAGTGACCACATGACGCTCTAGGAATGAAGAATATTTTTCCACCTTCTTGAGTGACACACATACTCCTCCTATTGGAGATGATTCATGTCTTGGATTCCAAGCTAGCCAAGTAAGAGTTTTTAGGGTTTTGCATCTCCAAATTTGGAGACACCTTAGTCTATTAATTGAGGTGTCACCTCCATTGTAAATTCACTTTGAAATTAATAGAGTTATGCCGGCAAATTATTTTGTGTCTTCATACTTGTCTCCAAAGTTTTGGCTAAGACATCCTATGTGATCTCTTCTGGTAATCATTCCTTGAGTGTAGACCTCACCTCACTTGAGAACATCAAACCACACCATCCTACTTACCAAACCATAAGAACTAAAAGTATCATTTGTTTCTGTTCAGGTTTCCACGCACCACTTTACACCATGGACTTTATCTTCTAGCTTTGGAGCATTCTTACTTAAGAATAATTAATATGAATTTAAAAATAGAAATTTAAGATTTTAAGACAGTAAAAATATAATAATAAAATATGTCATCATCTCTTTGTTAGAACACCACCCATGCACAATGTAAATATTCAAAATATTTGACCTTAATTAGGTTTTAACGATTAATTTGGTTCACATGAGACAAAGGTATACTGCACTTGTGATGATTTTTGTAGAAAATTGAAGGTAATTGGAGATGGTGACATTATATACATTAATATTGAAGTTGAAGCCTACGGGGAATTGACTAATCAACGTGTATTGTTTTGTCTCAATGGAAATAGTGAAGCTTCTTGTTACAGGATTATCACTCCATTCAAACTTTATGATCCTTATACAACTATTTGTTTATGTCATATTTTACCGGTCAATTTTTAAAAGATATGTTAAAATGTCAAATCTTCTTTGCGCATATATAATTTTTTTTTTAAATAATAATTATATAAAATATACTAAGATTGAAAAATAATATTTTTATTAATATATTCATATAAAATAATATGTTTTTTATTGTTCTGTTAATATATCAACATGTCATTACATATTTATAAATCGATAAAATGTGAGAAAAATATATGATGTTAAAATTAAAAAATGGTAATATTTATTATATGTTATAATTTATGATATTTTGATGCGAAGCTTAAATTTTAATTTTATAAATTTATATGGATGTTTTATATTTTTTGTTAATATGATTTCATATATTATACTATTATTATATTCATATTACTTATTTTTGCTTTATGGTTATTTTTCTAATTTTCATACTTGAAAACCTTTTTTTTAATCCTAAACGTACCATCGTTTATTTTTTTTTTCTCTTTGCATATGTATTTGATTTTTTTGTATTTACTTTTGTTTAAATATTACAAGTAGAAAAGAAAAATTATAACCATGGAAACTAAATAAGAAATTACATCCTATATTTTAATGTTATATGTAATATATATGTTTTGTATATAAATATATTAATCTAACGTCTATTCTTTTAAACTATGATGCCCTGATACTTCAACTTGAGTCACGTATACGTGTTCGATATTTTAGGATACTTTATTAATGAATATCTAATTTATAAAGTCGTATACAAGAAAATCTTTTAATAATGATTAATTTTAGTGACAAAAAATAATTAGTCATGATAATGACCAATTTAGGTACCAATTTATAAATTAAACATATTGACAACTAAAATAGTTCAAAAAATTATAATTGGTCCCTAAATTGGTAACTAAGATAGTTTCTATTATAAATTGCTTTATAAATTGGTGATTAACATTAACTACTAAGATTTTAATTTGGATTCACATAATAACAATCATATATTTATTATGTTTTTAAGAATTATTATATATTTCTCAATATTCATATATCACGTATCTATTATGTATCATATCCTATTATTTTAAAATAAATGTATTGACGTATCGGATACGTGTCATATCCGATATAGTGTCGTATCTGTGTATCATAGCTTTCAAGTAATTCAATTGATAATTTTTTATAAATTATTCTCTTTTACATCTTCAAATTTCTTATTGAAAATATTCTAGATTGAGCTTAATTATGTTCATAAAAGTGTAATTATTTTTCAATTTTATTGATTTTTTACTTTTGTTTTTTGTTTTTGTCACGGATATTACTGAAAATTACAAGTATACATAATAGGCTATCTCCATTACATAAACTAATTTTTAGAACTAAAATAAACCATCATTTAAAATCCTACAACATCCAAAACTCCAATTATATTTAGTTAGTATTGAAATAAAAATCTTCATTTTTGCGCCCACAGAAGAGGAGTTTCAGTGTTCATGGAACTAGTTTTGTCTAATTCCTTGATTCCTTTTATTCTTACATTCAATCAAAAGAAAAGGCACATCAAGAAGGGATGTGATGTGCCTCACCTTAATGTTCACTTTTGATGACAAAAAACATTATGTTCATACAGACTTAATGTTAATGGAAATACATTAATTAAAACCTCTTATTTTGATAATAATGAATAATATTTTATTATTTAAATTGACTAAAAGAATGAGAATAATATGTGATATTCATACCATGTCCTCATCAAATTACCAAATTCAAACTTGACTGACATCATAGTTATCCTTTAATTTTTCTCTTTTGACTGTTTAGTTCTAAATGACAAACACGTTATTTATATATATTTTTATTTAATTTTTAAATATACCTATTCGATGTATAAACTATATCACATACTTTAGTAAAATAATATTAATTTCTAGTTTCTTAGTTTAATTTTTTTTTTATAAATTATCGACTCATAAGTCTTGGAATATATTTGACGTGGGTTATCTAAACCATTAATTTGTCTCATAAGTCATTATTTTTAATCTAATTCAACTTGTATCCTGCACTATTGAAACAAGATTTTTCATTAAAATTAAAAAGAACACAAGTGCGATAGTAGCGAATCACGCTCATGTCATTCTCGTTTTTTCATAGGCTATGACTGTGTCACTTGTTTTCATACGGAGTTGTTATCTTTATCCAATTGCTTAATTATTTAATGTCAGTTACTAATATGATCGTTACTCAAATTTTGTCCTAACTAGGATCACACTGCACTTATCTTAATACTTCGTTATTACAGTAAACATTTAAAACAATTAAGTTTAACAAAAAAAATTATTATATCTGAAATATATATTTTTTAAATAGTCATATAAATAGTTATGCATAACGAGGTAACACATTTAACATTTACAGCCCTAAACCAAACATGTTAGGAAGAATTCTGCAGCATTTTGAATGATGAGTTGAGTGCATTTGCAGGTATATACACACACACACACACACATATATATATATATATATATATATATATATATATATAATATTACCTTCAGATTTAATCTTTTGCTTCTGAGTAGAAATGTCAGAAAGTTTTTGATTACTTACCACCAAAGAAGACTGATCCAGAATCTAACAACCACCTAATCGAGTAGAGTGATCACCATTTCCTGAGTCATGATGATAAATTTACGCCTAAACTCAAACTATATTATGATATTACTCACCTAACTATCAAACTCTTTTACAACCACACGTAAACTATGTATTTGTTCCTTCTTTCAACTTTTACAACAAAAATAGAAACCACTGTTCTACACATTTTTTAATTCTTTGTTGTGAGGGTTAAACACATAACCGTTATGAGTGCGAGAAAGTGCAGACCCACCTCGCACACACTGTCTGCTACACACTCTTCTTTGAATTTTCTGCCATTATTATTCCTTTGTTTCCTTCTTCCGTTTCACACTTTGCCCCATACTTCTTTTCTGCGTTTGGAACCCAATCAATTACACACAACGTAACAAAAACACACTCAACATCATTACTCCCACCCCTTCAAGGTATAACTCGTCAAAAACAAAGACAACAACCTTCATCATTCTAACAACATTACTCTCACTGTTTCCTCGGCATCACCGAATCGGACCACCCCATCTTCGTTACCCAATGCCGCCACGTCAAACGCCCTTCTTCATCGTGTTTCTATGTTTTTTCAATGCCTGTTCTTCTGTCTCCGCCACCCAATTTGACTTTGGAACCTTAACCATGAGCACATTGAAGCTTCTCGGTGATGCCCATTTGAACAACAACACCGTCAGTCTCACCGGCGACCCCGCCGTCCCGAACTCCGCTGCTGGTAGAGCGCTTTACTCCGACCCCGTCAGATTCCGGCAACCGGGGTCCCCTTCTCCGGCGAGCTTTGCCACCTTCTTCTCGTTCTCCGTCACCAACCTCAATCCATCCTCCGTCGGCGGTGGCCTCGCGTTCGTAATCTCGCCGGACTCCACCGCTGTCGGCGATTCCGGTGGCTTCCTCGGTCTGCAAAACCCCGCCGCCGCCACAGGCGGGGGCGGCGGGTTCGTCGCTGTTGAATTCGACACCCTGATGGACGTGGAATTCAGCGACATTAATGGAAACCATGTGGGGTTGGACTTAAACAGCGTTGTTTCGGCTCAAGTTAGCGATTTGGGAGGCGTTGGAGTGGATCTTAAAAGCGGTGACTCGGTGAACGCGTGGATCGAGTACGATGGAAACAGCAAAGGGTTGCGCGTGTGGGTCTCGTACTCGACTGTGAGGCCGAAAGATCCGATTTTGAAGGTGGATCTCGATGTCGGTATGTATGTTAATGATTTCATGTATGTGGGGTTTTCTGGGTCTACCCAAGGTAGCACGGAGGTGCACAGCGTCCAGTGGTGGAGTTTCAATTCCTCCTTCGATTCCGCGGCCGCTCCTGCCACCACGTCAGCACCCTCCGGCACTTCAGCACCTGAGCAGAAGGAGAGTAAGTCTTCTAGGAAGGGTACTGTGGGGGCTGTTGCTGGGGTGGTGACTGCTGGGGCTTTTGTTCTTGCTCTCTTTGCTGGTGCATTTATTTGGGTGTATTCTAAGAAGGTGAAGCGAATGAAGAAATTTGATCACTCTATTGAGTCGGAGATTATCAGAATGCCTAAGGAGTTCAGCTACAAGGAGCTGAAATTTGCCACTAAGGGGTTCAGTGCTAACAGGGTCATTGGACATGGCGCTTTTGGGACTGTGTACAAGGGTGTGCTGCCTGAGAGTGGTGACACTGTTGCGGTGAAGAGGTGTAACCATAGTGGTCAAGGTAAGAGTGAGTTTCTGTCTGAGTTGTCAATAATTGGGAGTCTGAGGCATCGGAATCTGGTTCACCTTCAAGGTTGGTGCCATGAGAAAGGTGAGATTTTGTTGGTGTATGACTTGATGCCCAATGGGAGTTTAGATAAGGCTTTGTATGAGGCTAGGATGCCTTTGTCATGGCCTCACAGGCTAAAAATTTTGCTAGGTGTGTCATCTGTGTTGGCCTACTTGCATCACGAATGTGAAAACCAGGTAATTCATAGGGACATTAAGACTAGTAACATTATGTTAGATGAAGGGTTCAATGCTCGGTTAGGCGATTTTGGTTTAGCAAGACAAACACAACATGATAAGTCTCCTGATGCCACTGTGGCTGCCGGAACAATGGGGTACCTTGCCCCAGAGTATGTGCTAACTGGTAGAGCAACTGAGAAAACTGATGTGTTTAGCTATGGTGCGGTGGTTCTTGAGGTGGCCTGTGGGAGGAGGCCTATTGAGAAAGATGCAGCTGCAAATGGTAAAGTTGGGGTTAGCAGCAATTTGGTGGAATGGGTTTGGAGTTTGCATCAAGAAGGTAAGTTGCTAACCGCAGCTGATACAAGGCTTCAAGGTGAGTTTGAAGAAGGGGAAATGAGGAGAGTGCTCTTAGTTGGGTTAGCTTGTTCACACCCAGATTCAATGGCAAGACCAACTATGAGGGGTGCGGTTCAGATGCTGCTCGGTGAGGCTGAAGTGCCTATTGTCCCTAGAGCCAAACCTTCTACTAGTTACAGTACTTCTCACCTCTTGTTGAGCCTGCAAGATAGTGAATCTGACTGTAATAATGCTATGATCACCATCTCTACCTCCTCCTCAGAGAACAGCCTCAGTGGCAGACATATACTCTGATACAACTCTAGAGTGCATCTTGCCATTTTTTAATTATTTACCCAAAATGTAGATAGACCGATATTTATTCTTTGGTTGATGTATGTAAACGTCAATAACATTACAATTAAAGGCCTTGAGAAAGGAAAGAATTTTGGGGATTGAGCAATTTTGCCTGTAGCATTCACAGTTTGTAGTAGAGTGATTCTGTTGTACATTTTTTTGTATTAAATTAAATGGATCTTGATGCAGAGAAATGCAAGATGCTGGTGTTGAATTAGAGTGTTACATGCAATCTAGGGAAGGTCGTTGGTTTGCATATATTGTTGTTCACTTGTTCCACTTCTAATTCGTGTGCAGTAGATCAGAGCAAGTTGGAATCAACTGACTGATGCTAAACAGCAATATCTCTGTAGCCTTCCTTTTTCTAGAAATCCAGGATTTGTACTATAAAAATTGGCAATTTGATTCCCTTTTCTGTTTTGATGTAATCTATATTTTAGTATCATGCTGAGGCACCAAGTCTTTTTCAAATTTGTTAAATTCATTTGAAGAATTTTATGTAAGGATACATATCTATTCAATAACAGTTTTTTTATCCTGGAACCTGACTGGGAGCTTCTGCATATAGCTAATAATATGTTACATATGAACTCCTGCTGCCTTATACAACAATCTAGAGTAAGGAACCATCACCTAATTTTCAATTTCAACTTTGTAATTAATTTCTAGTGTACTCCTTGTGATACTTTCTTGAATCAGCACTGTTCTTAGCCTCACATTTCAAGGTGTTTTTCTCCTTGTTTAGGTTGCTATCCATGCTTCTCTGTGTGATACTATTACAACTCACTCACCATGGCTGCAAGTCTGTCATATTGACTTTTTTTCCAATTTTTGGATTGTGACATTGGACCTGCTTTGTTGGCACATAAGAGTGAGAATCATTTACTACTTCAGTCTTTCTTTTTTAATTTTTTTATTTGCTTTGTGACTAGAACGTTCAAGTTGTGTGATCATGGTGTAAGTGTAGACATAGATCTAGCACCCTTGTAAAGGATTCTATGGTAAATAGTGAAAAACAACAAACAATGCCATTTTTCTAACAAATAGTTATTTTTTGTCTTGTCACGTGTTTTTGTTTTTCAAATTTATCAAGATAGGGAAATCATCCTAAATGAGACTCCCCATTTTATTCTAACTCTTAACATTGTTATGTTCAGCATGACTTGAATCTGAGTTTGCACACTTTTGTTTAGTATTCAAGTAATACCTCCCCTATTATACAGAATACAGTTAGTCTTTTAAGGCATACTGTGAGGAAGAGTTGTAGCTTTTGACAACTATGGTAAATAGGTTTCATTCTCTCATAAATTTTTGGGAGACATCGCATAATTTGAACTTACAACAAAAGGATTAGGACAAGAAAACATGGTTTTGAACAAATTGTAGAGAAGATAAATATAGTCCATGATTCACAAAACAAAGTGACCCAGACTTACATAGATAATGGGGTCTAGAATTTTGCCTCGGATCAAATTAACAACCGAATCTGATAGATAACTGGCTTGACTCAATCAAACGTACACACTGCCCAAATTATATATTAAAAAAACTACAAGGCAGGGATAGGCACAGCACACTCTTCAAGCTAACTCTAGCAAACACCATTCATCTTGTCATTGAGCTTCTTCCTCTCCAACACAAACTTCTTCCAAACCGCAGTGATTTCCCTCTGTGTCTCCAGAGCACTCTTCTTAACCACTTTGCCATTTTCTTCTGTGTTGACTGCCACAGTGGTGCTACTTATAACCCTTGCTGGAAGGCCATCAAGCTCATGCAACACCTTTTCCACATCTGCCACGAGACGCTCTGCAAGGGTTCTTGAGAAGTCTTCTCTGTTGTGTTTGATAAAATACAGATGAGAAAAAGTTAGAAGAGAAATACTTTATTGAAAATATGAGAATGAGAATTTGCATATCGATTTATTAGAAACTTGTTCAATATATAGAGTATAATATTTCATGATATAAGGAAAAATAAAATCTAATATGTATCATCATAAAACAGAATATCTGATAATAATAAAAGAGAATAAAATATATGATATCTTTAGAGTATAATTGAAACCAGAAGATGTATGATATTTTTATCACCTGATGACAACACGAAGCACCGTAACGTGTTGAGCATCTGGGGGCATGGTGTATGCTGGCACAATCCATCCAAAACGTCTCAGCAGGTCAGAGATTTGGAACTCGTCAAAGTGGGTGTGGTCTTTCAGGGTGAAAGCAACCAAAGGCACACCATTGTCTTTGGACACAATGGAAAACCGACCTGTCTTCTCGAGTCCCTCTTTCAGCACCAACATGTTGTCTCTGCAATTTTCCATCACGTTTCTGTAGCCCTGCACACACATTCACAACATCAAGTCTTTACAGAAATATGTTATTTCTATGAGAAATGCTAGGAACACTCTTTTGAACACACTATCCATTATTAGTTGAAATGTACATAATCAAAATTAAAAACCATAAGTGAAACTCATTATATAAGAAATAAGACCAACCAAATTTTGGATTTTCAATAAATTTCAACTGTAAAAGAGAGTTCTAACAGAATGTGTTACAAGTAAAGTAATCCTCTTTTATTCATTTTTGTAGTGTGAATTAGAGGGATTAGAGTAACACTACTGCCATTATAACTGGGTCTCTTGGTTAAACGTATTACCTCATAACCGAGGCGAATTAGTTGGTAGTATTGAGCAATGACTTGGCTGGAACCTGCATTGCGTAAAACCAATGAATGGTGGAGGTAAGAAATTGTAAGTAATATAAAACTTCTTGTTGGTAGGTAATACTTAGATAGACTAAAACAGAGTAATTCAATTATGTGTTACCTTTGGAGAAGTTAAGTGTGAAGGTGGGTTGATCAGCTCCGAGATAGTTGATATGGAAGATGAGTTCTTCAGGCAGGTCCTCCTTGGTCCTCCAGATAACCCAACCGATTCCAGCATACACCAAACCATACTTGTGTCCACTAACATTGATGCTCTTCACTAGTGGTAATCGGAAATCCCACTCAAGCTCTGGGTAAATAAATGGGGCAATGAATCCACCACTGGCTGCATCAACATGAATAGGAGTGTCCCACCTACCAAACAATTTCACATGTCAGTTCAAAAATCTGCATGCATTATCGGAACAGAAAATTTCATACCCTCAATCAATCAGATTTACTGAGAGGTTTATAAGAAGATACTAAAGGAAGCTGCAGCATATTCAATCTAAACATGGTGTTTAAAGCAAGGAACATTTAAAAATAGGGATAGTAAAAGAGAAATAGTGGTACCCAGTTTGCTTATTCTTTTCGATAAGAAGATCATTGAGGCGTTTGACATCCTCAAACTCTCCATTTAGTGTGGAACCAAGGATAGCAGCAACACAAATAGTGTTCTCATCCACCAATTCCACAGCCTGGTCAGGGTCCATTACATAGTATCCATCACGCAGCTTCACTTCCTTCAACTCCACCTCGAAGTACCTTGCAAATTTCTCCCAGCAAACCTTCACATGAACAGAACCAAAAAGTCATACCAATTCCACATTCAACAAAGCAAAGCTAGAACTTATTGCATGTCAGTGATGTTCCTGAAAATGAAAACTTTTGAAGTCTACCTGAACGTTGGCTCCGGTGACAATGTTGGGTTTGTCATAAGGCTTTCCCTCTGCTTTCCTTCTGTTTTGCCACTTCCTTTTGAATGCCAATCCAGCCAACATTATGGCTTCTGATGAACCGACCGTGCCAACACCAACAGCAGCTTCAGATTCTTGTAGTGGTGCATTAAAAAGATGAGCTATCATGTTCACACATCGATTCTGCATTCATACAAGAAAGAAATGAAACTCCATACTTTTCTCAAGTCTCATGTAATCCTGCTATTTTTCTAATGCAAATTATAGTCTTACAGTTGCAGCAGCTGTGGAAATCATAAATATAAAATATGTTTAATCTTCTTCAGAATTGGGAATGTTACAAACTTTAGTTTTTAATTCAAATACTTCAAAATCACTTTTGTAATCTACATTTATCATTTACATTTAATTCTTTGCTATTCTTATAGACTAAATTCATATATATAAGAACTGAAATAGATGTTTCTAAATATGAAAAGTAAATAATAAAGTCTATTTTATTTTATGGAATAGATAAATCATTAAAACTATAATTTTTTAAATAAACTTTACTTTCAATGTGTTTCACTTTCTGTCATACGGACTTTTCCTAGAATGAAACACTGATGGATTTAAAAAATATTGGTGAAATTAATCTGAATTGTAACTTACAGACACTCTTATTCAACACGATCTAGTTCATTAAAAGTGCAACCTTCTACTTCAGATCAAATGTGTTTATGTTTTCTGAAATTGTTTTAAACTTTCTTTTTGACTTTTAAAACATTAGTTTTTGTCTACGTACTATTTGAAATGAAAAATAAAGCCTACTTTTAACATAAATGAAAAATAATTACCTTTAAAGTTTAAAATTGGTTTTCGACTTTTAAAACATTATATATTAGTGAGTTTTAACAAATTCTTATTATTAAATATTAAATTATTTTTTATATTTAAAATACAAAAAAGTGATATCTATAGTGAATTAGTTAAATAGGCACAATAAAATGCTACATAGCGCACCGCCTGTATTAATCTTCAAATATGCATTACACTGTTTTTTTTCAAAGGTGGAGTATCATTAATTTAAATTATATATAATTGATCAGAGGAAATTGTAACTTTTGTCTTTTCTAAAATCATATTTTTGGTACTATGATAAGATTATCATAATATTCTCATTAAATTATTTAATTTAATGTGATAAATAATTAAAATTTCTGATATAATATCCTTTTTTATTTCAAAAGTTCATTTTTTTAAATTATTTATAAACACACTTCAGTTATTACTAAAAATCATATTTTCTATAATTTATTATTCTCTAAAACGGGGAAAAAATATTTTCTTATACTAAACATGGTTGAAAAGGTAGCATGCCTGTCCCCATCATAACACTGCATGTGAAACTTTCAAACATACAATTAATTTCATGAAATGGGGAAGCAACGATCGTGAGTAGACCTCAACTTTTTATTTTGTTTCACTTCCTTTCGATTAAATAAATAAGCATAATTGTTTAAAAGGTTTATCTTCTCCTTTCAATCATGCCATTAATTTTCATCAAACTTTATCATCATAAGAATGGCTCATTTCAAGAGAATACTGAAAGCCCATGCGTGTCTGTAAATGATTCAGAGCAAAATATCACTAGTAAAATAGTACCATTTTGTTTCAATACTTTCTGTAAAAAAAGTTCAAGTCAATATCTAAAGAAGACTATTTGAAGTACTTTAAAGTGATATTTTTAAATAATGAAAATTTTAAAATAAGAAAGTATCATCTTACCAAATCATTTATTAGTTTCTTTTATAATTCATAAATTCTTTTTATTGATCATTTGAAGAGGTTAAAATTAACTATATAATTGAGTTCATAAGTTGTTGATCAATACCTAATATAGGTTTTTATACGAAAATTGGAAAGAGAAAAAAGAATATTCAGAGCTTTTGAAGAGAAACATCCCCGTGGGTTTTCTGAAGACTTATTTTCCTACCAGAATTAAAATCTTACCAAAAGTTCTTTTTTTTTTCTTTTTGCTGTGCAGACACAGAAAAATATCCCGAGGGTCTCTTTCAAACACGTGCCACCCAACATTATCAAACCATTAGTTTTGTATTTTTTTTTTCTACGTCATTCACATTTTCTTGTGGTCCTTCAAGTTCCAATTACATACGTATGTACAAAATTACATTTTCTAAAATGCTTCTTTCTATTCCTCTTGTTAAAAAGTATAGTGCAACCGTTTAAATAATATATATATATATATATATATATATATATATATATATATATATATATATATATATATATATATATATATATTTTTTTTAAATTAAAA
>Ga0214543_1003328_pt1 | contig 31247 bp, 16 predicted proteins | sample CNSS2metaG_FD_160094 | JGI IMG/M metagenome (GOLD analysis project Ga0214543, IMG submission 160094) | Root nodule microbial communities from cowpea collected in UCLA plant growth center, Los Angeles, California, USA - CNSS2 | ecosystem: Host-associated > Plants > Roots > Nodule | place: USA... | reverse complement strand
GGGATCTGGGTGGTAGGGAGGGTAGCGGCAGGGGTTGGGGGTGCGGTAAGCCCTGGTTGAGCAGATGGGAAGTGATTGGGATGGGTGGAGGGCATGGGTGTTTGTTGAGTGGTGGTGAAGGTATGAGGAGTGAGGTTATATTCGCTTTCTTCCTCTGTGGGTTGGAAGGTCGGGGACCTTGCAGCTTCAGAGGCTTCCTTGGCTTTTCCCTTCAGGTTGGGATCAGCTTCGATCTTTCGCCTAAGGCGAGAGTTCTCTTGTCGTAGCGCCTCCATCTCGTTAGGCGCTGCGTTTCTTCAAATCTGTAGCTCTTGTTGCATCTTCGCTTGGCCGTCTAGGATGGCGGCCAGGTCAGGGGTGATGCCAGCAGGTTCTGAGGGACCAGCATCCGCCTGCTTGTTCACTCCAGCTTTGCTATGGGTTGAAACCATCTTCAGAGAAAAGCGGGTACTAAAGGTGTTCGTCTCGTGCCCCACGGTGGGCGCCAATTGTTCCTGCAGAGAACAAATAAGATGAGTTAGGCACAAGCGTCACCTTACCATGTAGTTCGTTATCTCCTCAGTTGGCCTCTTCCCGGTTGGTACATGTCAGCTTGAACCCAGGAGGGGTTACCTGCAGAAGAGACTTCGAAGCTCGAGTAAGTCAAAGCTCTCAGAAGGTCAAATATGTGATTAATGAATGCGTACGTTTAATTATTGGGGTCCACGTCTATTTATAGAGCATTAATTATGTTTGGTTATTCTATGGGTCGGGCCTTGGCTTGGGCTTTGACTGTATGTGGGCCTGGGCCCTAGCCCAGGCCCTTAGGATTTATTGAACGCTGGGGGTTTTCATTATACTGAGTTTATTGGAGTGGTCAGCCTAGGCTTTAATCTTACCGGGTCTGCTGGAGTAGCCGGCCTAGGCCGGCTACTTACCTTGGCGGCTTATGTTGGTTATATGAGGTGCAGGTTGTTCCTCTAGATGTTTAGGTTAGAACTGGTACAAGTTAGGCTGACTCGGCCTAAGCTGAGTACTTGGCTACCTTAGTATATGCATTGTTTACTTATTTGGTCGAGTTTGTCTAGGTGTGGTACAACAGTTGTAATCATTTACTATAAACCAGGCATGCGTAATCTCAGTTGGAAAGGAAAGAATTGATCCTTGACAGTTATGGTATGTTGTTAATAGAGCATATCAGCATTGATGAAGGGAATAAAAACGGTCCGCGAATAATAATGATAAGATTGCGGAATGAATAATATAAATTAGGGTCAAGCGACTACAGAGAGGTATAGGTATGCTTTTCTCACTTTCTTACATACATCTCATATTAACTCACTATTTAACTTAAGCGTCACTCCATCTCCACCTCTAGAGTTCATGCAGCAAGCAGTCTTAAGAAGAATCCAGAGAGGAGCGGAAGGAGGATCAACACAAAATTCTTGAGATCACTCGGTTTCATACAAAAACAAATACATTAATAAAAACAAACAACTAAATAGTCAAATTTCAAAACTCAAATATATTTGATTTTTCGTCATAGGACTATGACTCAATATTCGGAATAAATAAAAAAAAGTCAACGACACAAAATTTTATTCTGTTTTCCTTTAAAGTGAATTAATAAACTCAAGAAAAGGTATACTATAAAAGAAAATAAACATATATTTATTTTTTATTTGTAAGAACAATTAATCTAAAAATCATTTTTCTATTGACTTTGACTCTTATAAAACCATAATGAATTTCACATTTTAGGTAACCAAGCACTTTTCACTTTCTTTTACATGTAAAAAAGCATTTTTATTTGTTTTACGGCACACGAATAATGAACTTTGAAATAAGCTAAAATTTATATTTTCTTCTGTAATTAGTTACCTACTTAAAGTAAATGGTAACCTTCTTAATAATTATTTAATTTTCCTCTATCATGAACTTTCTTAAAATATTACACAATAATATTTGTAGATCTTTGTTAAAACAAAGCGGTGACCACACTTCATCGAAACACAAACACTACACAAACGAGACAGAAACAATAACTTATCCCTTTCACAATTCTGGTCGAAACAAAGCTGTGGGAGAAGAGCACCACACCAGAGATTCCTCCCTAGATTCCTTCTCTCTCTCCCTCTCTCTCTTTCTCTCTCTCTCTCTCTCTCCCTCTCTCTCTCTCCAACTTTGGTTTCATTGTTGTGTTGTGTGGAAACTTGTGTTGAACCCACCAAGAAGTGACCCAAACCCAACCCCAAAGATATGAGATTGGCCTCTGTTGCTCACAACGGCGTCCGAATTCCATTGAAGTTGGATTACATTCGCAGGCTTTCACACTCTGCTCATGCACTTCACCATCCCATCTCTTCCTTTTGTTCAGGTCTGCTGCTACTCTCTCTTTCTCTCTTTTCTCTTACCTCAAACCCAAACGTGTCACTCATATCATTCGGGGTTTTCTTTTTGTGTGGCAGTGTACCATCATCGACCTCCTCACCCTGCTCCCCTTTTAATCTCAAGACGAATTGGGCAAGACAATTATGCCTCAGGTGATGACCCCATCATTCAGAACAAGGAAATTTGTTTGCTTTGTTTGCTTCTTCTTATATTCACCTTATTAAAAAATTTGGGGTGTGTTTGATTTCTATTTGGTTTTAGTTTTCGAAATGCTAGTAAAGAATACTGCCCATATAATAGTTTGGAGATGAGGAAGCATCACCGTGTTTTGGTGTTTAAAGCATTTGTTTCCATGATGATTTTCAAAATTTAATAGATTTTGAATAATAGTTTGGAAAACAGCTTTTAAAACCACAAAAGGAACAGGGAATCAAGCATGCCCTTGTTCACTTCAAATTATGTATAGAAATCCAGTTTTGTTGTAGTTATACTCCCATGTTGAAGTTCGAGGCTAAACTATTCATTTCTGATCCGTGTATTATATATATAATATATAATTTCTCTCTCTCTAAATAATTGTAAGTGTTAGTCGTATGAATTTTCAGAGGTAAAGAGGATTAGTGCTCAACCAAAGGATGACATTGGCAACATTGACAAATCTCCTATTCAGGAATCTCTAGCGAATGAAGATTACAATTCCTCCATTAGAAATGTAGCCTTATGGGTGGGCACACCTCTACTATGTCTTTACTTATTTCTTTTACAATTTCTCTTGTTGTTTAGAATTGAAATTACATTAGTTGTGTAAAATTTCTTGTAGGTCGGCGCTGCGGTGGCATTTGGTGTTGGTTTGGGTTTTAAAGAAGGTTTTGAGAAATCATCGGAATTCTTTGCTGGGTACGCAGAATAATTTAATTTCGTTATCAACTAGAAAGTTGGTCCAATTTTACAGTGCTCGAGTAATTGAGGTTCTGGATGAGTCAAAGTTTGATATTATGCAAAGTTTCTTGAAGATTACTTATCATATAGGGTGTTTCAGATGCCTTCATCTCTCTCTCCCTCTCTCTTTTCAATATGTTTCTCCTGTTCCTCTATATATATGCCCTCTGAGTAGTATATATTCTAGAGATTGATCAAACACCGATGTTTGAAGTTATAGTACATTGGATGCTTATTTTGGTATTTATGAACTCTAACTCTATAGTTTGAACCTTGCTGGCACCACTTCTTTTCTCTCTCTGGTGTGTTTTCACTTTCCTGAGTCATGTACTTACTGGAAAGATGGCCATTGACTTTTATGTATTTCTTAGGTACATATTGGAGCAAAGTCTTTCTGTAGATAATCTCTTTGTCTTTGTTCTGATATTCAATTACTTCAAAGTGCCGGTTACATATCAGGTGATGTATAGGACTTGTCGAGCGTAAACTATGAGCAATTTCAACTTCTTGTTTTAATGGTTCTCGGATTATGAAATTTTAATGTTACTATAAAAATAAATAATTGGTCATTTTTCCTTTACCTATTGAACTGACAGAATCGTGTGCTCTCCTATGGTATTGCTGGAGCAGTTGTCTTTCGTCTGACATTAATACTTATTGGAACAGCCACCCTTCAGGTGTGTTTCATGATGGATATATTTTCCGTATTTAACTATTTTCAGTGACTTTCATACTTGTTGCTGATCATCTTGTTCATTTATCATGAAATTAGAGATTTGAAGAAGTCAACCTTCTCTTGGCCGCAATATTACTCTACTCCTCATTTAAGGTGATGTTCACAGTATTTGAAATTTAGATCCCATATATCGATCCCTTATAACACCATCCATGTTCATGTTTGATAAAGACCCGTTTTAAGAATTAGCAAATATGGTGTTGTGGTGATTAAGAAAGCTCAATGAATATTCTCACTAGACATTAAGATAAAAATGTTATCGAGATGTGAAGGTTCAATTCAAGGAGCTCAAGAGAAGAAGAGAAGGTCACTTGATTCAAGAAACAAAAACAAGAACATAAGGAAATATAAATGGCCGAACAGAAAATGACATGCAAGTAACCAAAATAGAAGAAATTTGGTAAAAGACAGAAGACAAGAAGAGGGGAGGGGAGCTCAATGGTGATGGCACGCCACTTAAGGGGCACAAGGCTCACCATACTCAAGATTAGTGGTGTATGCTGCCACTTGAGAGCTATTCTCAACTTAAGACAGAGAAAGAAGACACTCCTAGAAAAGCTTCTCACAAAGTGGTCAAATATAAGTGTATATCTTCAAAATGTTCAACCCTTTCAAAAGTTTAAGACAGCCCTTCTTATAGGTATGGAAAAGGGCCTATTTGCAAAACAATAAAGTTCAAGATAAAGGTGCAATAACACTAAACCTAAGGCTACGAGAAACTAGGTCTAAAGGAGGTGTCTTGAAAAAGGAGACAACCCTAGCTTGGTCTCCAAGCCTTCCAAATGTGTGGCCTTGACCTTCTTCTAGAAGGTCAACCTTGCTCTCCACTACTCACTCCATGCCATGCCATGATTGGTTCCAAGACCAAGGCTCTCCTCCACTCCAAGTAGTACAATCTTCCTCCTATATAGCATAAGCTTAACGTACAAAACAAACAAGTAAAAGAGTCAACATGTCAACTTAAGTTAACTCAACTATGGTTAATAAGTCAACCAAAGTGAAGTCAACTTAGGAAAAGTCAACATAAAGTAATAGAAAATAAGGACAAAAAAGAATGGTTAGAGGCTTCCCCTCTAGTCATGCTTCTAGTAACTCTCCTTGGAAGGTCCTCCATTGCTTCTCAATGAGTCATGGACCCATCCGTGTTTGTCAAGGAAACATGATCCTTAATAGCTTAGGATATTAGACAAAAGGACATGAATATTGATATTATGCAACGATTAAAGAATATTCCCAATTTATAATTACTTCTAAAATTCAGTTTAATTATGAAGGAATGGGAATCATGGGGATCACAAACAAATCATCTAAAATATTAAACTTTTAGATGGAATCACCAGAGTATTTTTATCTCTAGCAATATAATATTTTTAAGAGGTTCATACTTCTTGTGGTATTTTCAATTCTATAGACTGGTTTTATTCACAGCATGTTTATTGTTTTGTGAATAGTTGTTTTCCAGTGAAGAAGATGAATCTGACTTATCAGATAACTATGTGGTGAAGACGTGCCAGAAATTTATCCCTGTAACAAGTAATGTTCTCTGATCATGATGTACTTATTCCTCTCCTAGTTCGAGAATTCAATGCTGATTTCTTGGGTATGCTGAAATTGAATTTTTATTCTTACATTTTAAAACAATCACAAGAATTGGTGAAAAGCTTAATCTGACTCAGCTAAAATCCAAAATGGATGTTTTAGTAGAAATGGCTGAGTCAAAGTTTAATTTGCCAATGGTTCAGAAAACTTTAGTTTTTTCTTTTCTTATGGAATTGTCTGCATGTATGTCCTTATAAGTGCAACTCATGTTGTTGGGTAAATGCAAACAGTAATTTTGATTTCACAAGTACTGTGTCATGGAATTGTGAAGAAAGGTATATTCTATTGTAGCTTCCTTCTAGTATAACCTGGAGTATTTTATTAGATTGGGTTGATCCTTTGTCTGCTATTGCAACTACTATCATTTTTGTGGTTGTGGTGTGCTGCATCGTCTTGTCATCACTGACAAATCTTAAGCCAATTGGACTTTTTGAGAACTGTTTTGTGACTTCCGCAATATGATGTTGCAGATTATTGACTTTCTGCCATTTTCCACAATCTACAATTGAGAACATTGCTTTTTCACTTGGCATGCCATTGTCTGCACTGATTCAAGTTTATTTATCTTGTTATCTTTATCATCTAAAATCATACTTCTGGAAAAATTGTTGCAGCGTACTATGATGGAGATCGATTCATAACAAATCTTGGTGGGGTGTGGAAAGTAAGTTGTAAATTACTAATCATCTTTATTTTGATAAATTGTTATTTTTTTTCTCAACATGATTACATTGAACTTTTTACTACATCATCGTTGTTCCTTTTATTTCAGTAAAAAATATTTTTTATGAATTAAATTAATTTGAACTTGATTTCTAACAGGGATCAAACATTTTGGGCAGGCCACCCCGTTGCTTATTACGGTAGCTGTTATTGAGCTCAGTGACATTGCATTTGCAGTAAGTTTTTCTCATCCATCTATTTCATATGGAATGTCTAGTTAAGTTTGCATTGGAATGCTAACTCAGTTTTTGTTTAGGTTGACTCAATACCTGCAGTATTTGGTGTAACGCGGGATCCATTTATAGTCTTTACTTCTAATCTTTTTGCCATTTTGGGTATGTTCTCGTTGCTTACATTCCCCTCATGTATGTCTGAATTTGTTTTCTATAATGTTTTGGAATTGGGATTTGTATTCCTTTACAAACTACAGTTCAAGATTTAAAGGGTAGTTCATCTATTTTATTGGGCAACATACTGTAATATATAATTTTATAACTAAGAATTTGTTGCACATAAACTCTTCTTATCTAACTATATTATATTTGAAAAATAATTTTTTAACAACTAAATTTTGACAATTTTCTCTTGCAATCTGAGGTGTCATTTTCTAAGCAGCTTTCCATTTTTCTATATTCTAAAACCACTTAAAAGATATCATCTCAAATTATAAGAGAAAGTTATTAAAATTTAGTTGTGAAAATATCTTGTCCATTATATTTTCGTACTTCACTGTCCTGTGGAGCGCACAGAGGCAAAATAGTTGTTCTTGTCATAATCTCATCACATGTGTATCTATCTAACAATTATGGGTGCTTTTTCTCATAAGTTGATTTGTATTTAAACCACTGCTATCTGTCATATGTAGGTTTAAGGTCGCTTTACTTAGTAATATCGGAGGGTATGTCTGAGTTGAAATACTTACAGGTAAATATTGACTTTGTCTGTTTTGATATACCTTGGCTGCTGCATAACTTTTTTTCCGTTTACATGTCTATCATTTAACGTCACCATGTGTATAGTTTTGGAACTTGAACTATGGTTCTGATATCATTTCCAATGTACTTTTGGGCTCATGTACTTTGCACATTTAGCAATGCATTTGCAGGATACTAAACACTTTCTTGTACACCCGATGCGGGCTAATTTTTTTTTTGGTTGCACATTGCTCATTGAATTCCTTTTCAGAAACCAAAATTGTTGGTTGTCCGTTTGCTACATCATTGAGAATCTTTAATTCGTGGTTGTTCTGTCAAAGGTTTTGATTCAAAGGTTTACGTGATAATCGGTTTTAACTCTAAATTATGACTCTTAGTAGTTTGTTCAATGTAATAAGTCTTGAAACGAATTATGATTGGTTTGTAACATCTATGTCATATATCTATTAATCTAGTATTTTACTCTCAAGTTCATAGAAGGGCGTCCCAACAGAATTTAAGCTCAGGACAATCTGCTACCTAGAATTTCATTGTCTCCTTACATAGGATAATGCATGCTGCATATTCATTGTTGTGGTATCTTACAATGCTTCTGTTTACTTATACTTCTATCCTTGTTATTGATTTCCAATTTTTGGTTTTGTCTAGCCCTCCATTGCTGTTGTTCTGGGATTTATTGGGTTTAAGATGATCCTGGACTATTTTGGTGAGTATACATTGCTTGTCAACTTAATTTATACAAAATTTGCTGTGCTTGGTTTTTCACATATGCTCATTCACTCTTCAGGATTTCATGTCTCCACAGAGGCATCTCTTGGTTTTGTAGCCTCAAGTCTTACCATTGGAGTGGTATTAAGTTTGGCTAAGAAGTCTGAGTAACTCAGAAACTCCATTTCAACTCATCATGGATTCATTGAGTGCTTATGTTTACCAAGCAATTGCATCATCATCTCCAATCCCAGACACACCTTCCCCAAAACAATGAAAACAGACCCATCGTTTCTTCTTTTATGTTGAAAACCCTCTAGTGAGAATAATTTGTTTAATACATTGGTGTCATTTGCCAATTGAGGAAAAGTTTGCTGATCATTGATCATTCTGTAAAGTTGATGATCAATGATGAAGCATAATTCTGAGTGTCAGGTATGGATATTAATAGGAAACAATGTGTTATTATATTCATGACTTTTTCTTCATGTATCCTCATGATTACTATTTGCACTAAATGCTAATATTAGAAAGATTAAAATATTCTTTTTAGTGCATTGCGTTATTTCCATTGCTACCATCACCGTTGCTACTGTCATCACTGTTGCTATCTCAAACGACATCTTCATTCTCCATTGTTATTGCACACTTTCAAAGGAGGAAGAAGAGAAGTTTGTTCCAAAAAGCTCGTTGCGGAATACATTTCATGTGTGAAAGTTTATTCTGAAAACTTGTTTTGGAAAGTTCATTCCATAAAGTATCATACATTCCAGAAAGCTTGTTCTAAAAATTCTATTACACAAAGTTCATCCTATAATGCATTTCATGTATTTTGGAAAGTTTGTTCCAGAAATTCTATTCCAAAAATTGTGTTCTAAAATTCATGTTATAGAAATTTAAAAAAGTTTGTTCAGAAAAATTTTCAAAACAAGTAATTCATAAATGACCTCTACGAAAGGTAAAATGTCATCTTAAAAATTAGGGGATGCAATTAGAACTCAGGATGTAGGAAGAAAAAGCCTATATTCGCTCCATATTATTGGCATTGATTTTTTTTAGCAAAGCTCACCCGAGACGAAAATAACAATATTTTTTATTTTTATTTATTTATTTAAAAAATGGGCATTTACTAAGAATTTGTTATCCAAATATTTTTTATAACAAAAACATAGAATTTTATCTCTTTTCATAATTTAGAGTGTTTTTAAAAAATAAAATTAAAATTCATCAAAATAACCACTTTAGTTATGCATGTCTATTTTACCATTCCCATTTTTTTTATTCATCTATTCTATTTAAACTCAAATTTTAATTTTACTTTACAAATTGAAAATACCTATTTACAAAGGTAAAATTAAATTGAAAATGTGAACTTTATTCATACATGAGCTTGAACATGGTCAAACACAAAACCGAGAAGATGAATGGACAACAACTCTATAGCGTCTTCTTTTGTTTAACTCTTTATTGAACATGTTTGTGAAAAAGAAAGATTGACACATATAAATACAACGAGAATGATAAAGCTCTTGTAATTTTTAGCGATCCTCAAGTTTTAATGTTTGAGCAAGAACATTATTTGTATTCATAGCAACCTAAAAGAGTGTTTATCTTCTTGTATATCCATATCGGGATGTTACCCACTTTTGGATAGAAAATCCGTTTATATTTTAGATCACAAACTTAGATTTAATAAAGTTGTTTAGCCAAAAGAGATTGGGTCCAATGAATACTCAAGTCTTAAGAGAAGTGGTTGTGCATTAGTTAAAAGTAATTGTGCCCAAAAAAAGACTCAAATATTAATCAGGAGTGGTTGTGTACAAAGAATACTTTGTTTTTAGTGAGAATAGGTTGTATCTAAAAATTATTTGTTGTTTATTTAGGAGAGGTTGTCTAAAGAATACTTTATCTTAGTCAGGAGGAATTATGTTCAAAAGAATACTCTATGTTTAAGAGTGACTGAACCAAAATAATACTTGGACTTAGTTAGAAGTTGATAGTCCAAATAATACTTGCTTAGTAATAATACTTGGATTTAGTTAGAAGTTGATATCCAAATAATACTTGCTTTGTACCTTATACCATTAACCTATCTTGGTAAACATTTATCATGTTAATTAAGAATTTGATGCGAATATGAAAATACCCCGTGTAAATTTCTTTCAACTTTTATTTTTTTATATTGTGTGTTATTATATGTAACTAATCTAAGAAGGAGAATTTTGAGAAAGCGTGCTTTGAAAAGTAATTTAGAAAGTGTGTTTGTCAACTTGAAGTTGCATATGATGATTTTTTGTCAAACACAATTCTTTAAAAAACTTGTTTGACAATGCATTTGTCAAATATAAACTTTGTTTATTTGCATTTAACATACAAAACTTTGCAAAACTTTCTGAAATAATTAAATACACAATTCGATCATCATTTATTACGGGTTTTTCTTGTTTTCCACGTCAAACAATAAGAACATCCTCAACAATAAAAACAAGACCTTAGCAATAACACAATTGACATAAACAGAAAAATCTAGAAACAAACATTATCATCTCTTCATTCAAATTATTAGAAATAATATATAGTGAACTTTAATTTTAGGTTAGTTTTCAAAACTCAAAATCGTGTATTTTCTACCTTTGAAACTGTAACGTCCCATTTAATTATTAAACGAAATTAAAGGAAACGTCACGCAAACGGTAGTGCAATAGTGTAGTCTTGGGGTCCTTAACCCAACTCCTACAACCTAGGCGCACCATGATGCCAACGGAAACCAGATACAAGTCTAATAGAGAGTGTAGGGTAGAAATACATAAAGCGATACATGGGCCGTAGCCCTAAAGAAAACATGAAGAAAATAACTCCAGTCCAGATGGTTAAGCAGCGGAATCACCATTCCCTTGTTGGCCACGAGAACCTCGCCCATCTGCTCCCATCAATCAAATTGATGATCATCGCAAGAAAGAACAAGCACATACAATACAACCATACAACAAAACGGGTAAGCTAGAGCCAATAACATATTCATCATACAGTCAATTATATTTTCACCATCCCATATCCATACAACCAAGCATGTCATGACTCTTCATTCAATACACTACGACTCGACTCGACTCATCCGGATACGTATAACCTAGTCGGATTCAGCGGATGCTTGCACTTGTGGTGGATACCTCTGTTATGTGTTACAAGTGTTACGATGGATCAATTTTCCCTCACCACAAGGTTAGCCCTTAATGAATTTCAGGCCTCCTGCTACTCTCACCACAGGAGTCAATCCGCTCTAGGTGAGACTAACTGACTCCTCAGAGTGTCAGGATGCAACCTTACCTTGAATCCTTACATGGTTATACAGATGGGGCACTACCATGAACACCCACTACCAGGGGCCATGGAATTACGTCCCGACCACTGAAGCGCGACCCTGAAAGCCTCACCTAAAGACCCCCAAGGAATTATGCACTGACGCAGACAAAATACGATCATACAATCAAATAATATTCACCATGCAAAGATACCCTCATTATATCAACCTTTAAAGTCGTTACCTTTCAATTTCCAGATTCAACCCATTCCAACTCATCATAACCCATCCATGCTCATAGGATTTTAATTCATCACATTTTCATGCCACTTTAACAATGACCCACTCACTTAGTTCACATGCTAACTTTCATACCAAACCCATCATTTATAATTCATGAATCATGTTACATGCACCACATACTCCATTATATACATATCACTCATCATACATTCATACCCACCCAAAGCAGATCATCCAGAAATAAACAAACATCCAATCACAACACTGTCTCGCCCAACACCTCGCTCAGGCAAGACAGTCTCGCTCAGGCGAGTCCTCCCTTCCGCCTAGGCGAGGGCACAAAACAGGAACAGGAACAACGCGAGATCTCGCTTAGGCGAGACCCCTCTCGCCTGGGCGAGTTGTCTGCTCGCTCAAAATTAAAGAGTTAGCCGCCTGGGCGACCTTGGGCGAAAAAGGCTTGGGCGAGCCTCCACCAGACTCGCTTAGGCGAGTCCGACTCGCCTGGGCGAGATTACCAGGTCTCGCCCTGGATTCACCTGCAGCAGATACAATTTTCCAAATCCTTCACTCATACGAAATATCCCACACACCACAAATAGCGATTTATCCACACAAACATCCAGCAGGCTCAAACAGATCAAAGGCAACCCAAAAACAGATTAAGGACAACTCAAACTCGAAACCCTAACTTCCCGTACCTGGAGGAAGGGTTAAGGGAAGCCTTGGCGACACGATAGCTAGCACTGTTGTCCTGGGAACGACTAAAGAGCTGGAAAACAGCGGAGAAACAGAACCAAGGGGGATTTAATACGAAGCCTTAACTGGAATAATGCCAAGGAAAATCATACAAGCTAGGAGGGGTACTTATGCGGAGTAGGAACTGAATTTGAGCTAGCTCGAAGTGGACCTTAGGGCAAACCCTAGCAGAGCGTTCTGTGAGGGAGGAGGGAGAGTGACGGCTGCTGAATCTTCTACAAGAGTGCAAAGTGAGGGTTAGGGCAAACTGAAAGGGTTTTATCAATTGGGCCAGCTCTAGGCCCAAACACAAGAGGGCAGCCCTTAACTTTAGGGCAGAAATGGCCAATCAAACTTTGATGGGCCTTACAAAAACTTCATAATAACATGAACTTTCTACATTTAAACTTTAGTTTTAAATTTTAGATTTTTTATTAATACGTATTTCATCTTTTAGGTTGATGATTATTATGCATGCATGAGTGAGAGGTACTGTGATATGCATGTTGAATGTACAGGTATATGGAGAAAGTAATATATTAATCCATGGTTAGTCAATTAACTTATGGGGTGATAATTATATTTGTCATATTGATGTTAATTTGAAACTCAATAAAACAATTAACTAAAGTATACCACTATAATTATTTGGGAACTACTGCGCATGCACTATCATAGACTAATCACTGCCTATGAGATTGAATTCATGCACCTCTATAACACTTGGTTAGGGTGATACTAAAACTCTTCCTTTAATGCTTATATCGAAAACATAATACTTATAACTTTGATATCACTATTTAAACTTAAACAATAAATAATTTTATTATCAAATAAAAAGAAATACAATTTTATTATCAAATAAAAAGAAATATACATTCCACTGTTAACTAAAGATTTACTTTTTGAAAATGTTGAAAGTAACTAAAGAAACTACTCCCAAAAATTATCCAAAACTTTCATCACTAGTGTGCATCTTTCTCAACACCTATGTTACTATGGGTCGGGATAAATTGTGATCATTATAGTCAAAACACAAATATAACACATGTGCTAAAGTAAACGACACAACCTTTAGTTCTTTTTTATCATAATTACATCACACAATATCAAACATTGTCTCATCATAAGATCTCAAACTACCAAAGTCACAAGTTCTCTTAGAATCTCCACCAGTTCTCACATAGAGCTTCCAACTCACACAAAGCTACCAAACACCCTATTCATATGAAACTACTAATTGTTACTCTCACACAAAGTTTCAACCTTTCGTTCACTCAGAACTATTCTCACATAGAGCTTCCATCCACTTGTTTCCACAAACAAGGTTACCTGTTGTGTTGCTCACACATAGCTAAAATTCATACTCACACAAGAATTTACAAAGTCTACTTATATTCACATAAATTTACAAAGAGACTTATAGTGCTCACTACTACTCAGAGATTTATGAAATCCACTCCTGTTCATACAAAGAATAACGAAGTCCATTCCTACTCACAAAAAGATTGACAAAATCCAATCCTGCTCACAGAGATACTAACAAAATCCATCCATGCTCACACAAAAACTAACATGGTCCATCAATGCTCACATAGAGACTTACAAATTGCACAATGTACCCCTTCCCATACAAGGTTTCACACAAACACACAACACCTCTTCGTATACAGGGTTTGTCCCACAAACACATAAACAAGTTTTCCAATAAACCCTGAAATCATAAAAAATCAAAACTTTCAACTCATTCAAGCAAAAAAACAATAAAACCAGAAAACAAGAAAACAAGTTAGTGCCCCTATAGTCGTACATTTATCACACAACACTTCACAAGAAAGAAATAAAGTTACCTTCACTTACCTGAATACATCAAATGCTTAAACTAAACCCTTTAACCTTCACTTTGAACTATATGTCTCTTTTACATATTTTCCTTCAAAATTGTTTCAAAATCACTCAGGTTATCCTTTTTCACTTTCTAACCACTAAAAAGCTTTCAATTTGAGTGCTACAACACTACCTAACTCACCAATTTAGTGTGAAACTCTCAACCTAAAAGTTCAATAATCTTCTAAGGAAATATAAACAAAGAAATAGTTTACAGATATTACTATATTACTGTATTCATAGAATCTAATTTAGTTTATATACCCTTTATAATCACTTTATCTCGTAGGAAATTTGTTTATTATTTTCTTAATTGAAATATTATTCATCAAATCTTATCTCTTAAAAAAAATTAACTAAAATAAATCTCTTAAAAGAATTTTTAAATTTTTTTATCTCTTAAAAAATCTTTAAATAAAATAAATCTTTTAAATACTTATTTTATCTCTTATCAAAATTCTTTAAATAAAATAAATCTTCTAAATTAAATAACTAACAAACTATTTTGTCTCTTATTATAATCTTTTTAAAATAAAATAATTACTAAACCTTCTATTTTTTTACTTAAAATATCCATTTAACATTATTTATTTATTTTCTTAATTATTATAATTTCCAATCCTTCTATGCATCAAATTTGGTGCAATAACCAAGTTACGGTTGACCTTACCTCAAACCCCATGTATTATCAAATATGAATTAAACACTTAACATTCAGTTGTCACTTTTTTCGAGAAGAGTTAGCGGAAAAGCGACAAGTTTATTATGACAGAAAACTAAAATCACAAGATGAGAAATCCCAAAATCAAAACCGGAACAAAAAGCACGTCATGTCAATCTCTCCATAGAATAGACGACAAGCACCCACAAAAAGACCATGACCAAAACCACACAAAGAATGTTCAAAATAAAAGGGGTGGGGGAAAGAAAGCCTAAGAACAAGTCTCTCCATAGACTAGATTACAACCACCCACAAAGAATGTTCAAATTAAAGTTCATTTCAACAAAATACACCAAATATGTAGGTTGTACAAATTAGGAATTAGAATCATTATGTTACGGACAATTGTAAAAACTAAATATGTCATTATTATTATTATTATTATTATTATTATTATTATTATCAAAATCAATTTTTTACTTTCTAACATTTATTGCAAAAGTTTAGTTGAAATAGAGGTAAGGCAAGGCATAACTCATTTCCTTACCACACATCCAAGAGTGTACCCCAAAATATGGCTTCGGATTTCCTCAATTCCTTCACTAGTTCGATGATAAGAACCTAAAGGAAAATATGATCTTGGAGAGTTAATAAAAGGTAAAAAGACAATAGAATGTAACGGTAGATGAACTTTGCATTAATCAATTGTAAGGACATTTTGGATATCATGGCAATTTTGATCAATTCTATATAATTCTTAGATGAATTTCCATATGACCTTTTCCGTACGTTTTTTAAATAATTTTTGAATGACTTTTCTTCTAAGCTTATATATTATGTTTAACGTCTTTAAAATTTTGAAGTTGTACTCGATTTTACTGATACAATTATTTTTTCGGACACTTATACAATCATGCTTTGGACACTATTTTTTACTTGGATGCTTAAATTATTCTCTAAATTTCTTGAGATTTAAAACAATTAAACTATTCTCGAATTTTCCTAAGGTAACGTTAATGTTCAAATTTATTGAGTAATCACATTTTTTAATGTTCATGCTTGAATTTATCGAGTACTAGCTTTTCATATGCTCATACTTGGATTACCGAGTAACCACGTTTTCATTCGCTCATGTTCAAATTTATCAAGTAGTCCCATCTTGTAATTATTCATAGTTTATCTGTTGTAAATATTTGCAATGTTTATCATTATATGTTTATAGCGTTTATTCTTTGTAACTCTTTATCATCTTCTTGTCGTATTTAATTTATAGTATTTGTTTAATTCAATCACTTTAGTGCTTTAATTCCATTTATGTTGTATGAAACCATAATTCCTCATGTTGTATTAAATCATAATTCCTCCAAGTTTAATTTGTCAAAGAAAGAAAATAAAAGTGCTTTTAGGAATTCAACATATATTAACTGGGGTAGTAGATTCTTAAAGGGGAAACCTAATACTTTAAAGTGTCAATCATACCTAAGAGTTTTAGGTAACTACTAAATTTAGATCAAACCACTAAGTAGGGTTGAGCAACAGTCGAGTTAGGCTAGATTCCGCCCAACACGATTAACCAGCACAATTTAAAATGGGGGTTTCTTCCTGCATCTCCAATATTTCTTCTGCACCTCCAAATATTCATGTTCTTTCATTTATGCCTTTAGAAAATTAAATAAATAAAAAAATTTAATTAGGTAGACGCAATAATTAAACAATTATGAATGGCAGAGTTAGTTGGCTGCCTGAATTAATTACCAGCAGTGTCTTTTATATACCCTGCACCCCTCTTCTTTCAGTTTCACTTACACTTTCACTTTCACTTTTTCACTTGTTTGTTGGTGGTTGAAGTGTGAATATTTCAGTCGAGGGTCCACTCCTATTTCTATTTCACCATTTGCTTCATTTCTTCTCAGAAAAAGGTACGCACATTAGAATAGAAGTTTATATTTGATAAATTTATGTGTGAGATAAATGTTATGCTGCGTTTTTAATATTTCATTCTTACATTTTACGGAAGTCATTCTTATTTACGGAAGTCATTTTTATTTACGGAAGTGTCATGCAGAAGTCAAGTTATTATTTCCATACACGGAAGTCGACTTCCGGAAGTGTATATGTAAAACGGAAGTCGACTTCCGAAAGACAAGTGAAATTTTACGGAAATCAATTTTTTTTTCGTTCTACGGAAGTCGACTTCCGAAAATGTATGTGTGAAACGGAAGTCGACTTTTGGAAGTGTATGATTAAATCGAAAGTGGACTTCCGGTGAAATGAAATTTTTTTAGTATTACAGAAGTGGACTTCCGGTCTTTTAAGTGAATTTTTCGCCCGGAAGTCGAGTTCCGAAGAGTAATTTTTTTTGTTTGGTAAGTAGTGTGGTGAGTAAATTTTTTCCACTTCCGTAGTAAGCGGTTTATCTTGTTTTTCACTTTTTCCACTTCCGATGCTTTCTATGTTCTACCATGCTTTTTTTTTTCACTTTTCGACTTCCGTAGGTCTTTTAGACTAAGCTTTGTTTTTTCTTTTATTTTTTTTCAGTTTTCCACTTCCGTAGATGCCTTTACATTAAGTTTTCTTTTTTCTTTTCTCTCTTACTTTTCTACTTCCGTAGATGCTTTTAGACTTAGTGATATTTTGATTTAGTTTTATTTTGTAATTTATAATTTTGTTAGTGATATTTTAATTTAGTTTTATTTTGTAATTTATAATTTTGTTAGGGTTTGAATAATAATTTATGTTTTATTTATTATTTATTTATATTATTTATTTAAATTTTATTTACATGAATATTTATTTTTTGTTTATATTATTTATTTAACTTTTATTTACATGAATATTTATTTTTTGTTTATATATTTTTTATTGTTATATTTTTGTGTGTTTTAATTATTATTTGTTTAAGTTTACTATTTATTTATTGTGTGTTTGTTTTATATTTTTGAATGAATATTTTTATTTTTTATTGATTTAATTTTATTTATTTTGATTTTTTTATGGTTGAGTGTTTATGTATTCTTTATTTTTTTATATTTATTTAATTGTTTGAGGACTATTTTATTTTATTTTTATATTTATTTTATTTTGTAAAAAGTGGTATTGATTACTAATGTTAGATTATAGGTGGTTAAAGTTATCTAAGATGGATGATCTCCCTTTAACTTTCATGGATTCACAAGTAAATTCGAGTTTCATCTCAGATTTCTCTTCTTTTATAAATGAGATGAGTGATGATACAAATAATTTTACGACTGATCAGATATTTTCAACACGAGATGAGTTGATTCAGTGGGTTCGAGGGATAACATTTCATCTTGGTTTTGTTATTGTCACTATCAGATCTGACAAAGCTATTGGTCAACCTGGGAGGAAAACGTATGTATTGTTAGGCTGTGAAAGGGGTGGTAAGTATAGGAAGTATAAATCTGATGTTCAACCTAGTGTCTCTGGCACAAGAAAATGTGATTGTCCATTTAAACTCAAAGGCAAACCAATTAGTAATGGAGATGATTGGATGTTGAAGGTAATGTGTGGATATCATAACCATGATGTGTCTCATACACTAGTTGGTCACCCATTTGCTGGGAGGTTAAAATCTTCTGAACAATCCTTGCTTGTTGACATGTCTAAGAGTCAAGTCAAGCCAGCAAATATTCTACTCACTCTGAAAGAAAATAGTGAGTGTAATGTCACAACGATAAAGCAAATTTATAATGCAAGATACACTTATAAACCACTTATAAACGATCGTTGAGAGGTTCAAGAACTGAATTACAACACTTGATGATGTTGTTAGATCGTGATAATTACATCCATTGGAGTAGATGTCAAGAAGAATATGAAGTGGTTAGTGATCTGTTTTGAACACATCCTGATTCTGTTAAATTGTTGAATGCATTTAATTATTTAAAATTATAATTATTTAAATTTATATTTACTCAATAATAAAATTAATTAAAATTTAAATTATTCAAAATCATAAATAACCAAAATTTTAATTATTCAAAATTATAATTATTTAAATTTATATTTACTCAATAATAAAATTAATTAAAATTTAAATTATTCAAAATCGTAAATAACTAAAATTTTAATTATTAAAAATTATAATTATTTAAAATTATATTTACTCAATAATAAAATTAATTAAAATTTAAATTATTCAAAATCGTAAATAACTAAAATTTTAATTATTAAAAATTATAATTATTTAAAATTATATTTACTCAATAATAAAATTAATTAAAATTAAAATTATTCAATATCGTAAATAACTAAAATTTTAATTATTCAAAATTATAATTATTTAAATTTATATTTACTCAATAATAAAATTAATTAAAATTAAAATTTATCAAAATCATAAATAACTAAAATTTTAATTATTCTAAATTATAATTATTTAAATTTATATTTGCTAAATAATAAAATTAATTAAAATTAAAATTATTCAAAATCGTTAATAACTAAAATTATAATTATTCTAAATTATAATTATTTAAAATTATAATTATTTAAAATTATATTTACTCAATAATAAAATTAATTAAAATTTAAATTATTCAAAATCGTAAATAACTATAATTTTAATTATTTTAAATTCTAATTATTTAAAATTATAATTTTTTAAAATTATATTTACTTAATAATAAAATTAAAGAAAATTAAAATTATTCAAAATCGTAAATAACTAAAATTTTAATTATTCTAAATTTTACTTATTTAAAATTATAATTAATTAAAATTAATTAATATCAAAATTATTTACATTAAAATTAAAATTAAGTAAAAAAAATTACGAAACACGTCGTTACGAAAGTGGAAGTCGCCTACGGAAATCGCGTATGAAAGTCACGCCACACCCTATGGAAGTCATACGCTCTTACGTAAGTCAATAATGTTTACGGAAGTCACTTCACGGAACTCAGTTTTAACTACAGAAGTCGACTTCCGGTATTGATAGCTTACGGAAGTCGACTTCCGTAAGTGCCATTTTTTTTTTTGTTTTTGCGTGGTCAACACTTCCGAAACTGGTTCTATGGAAGTCCACTTCCGTAATCGACTTCTGGGTTTGTGTTTTCACAAATCTATATTCAAATAAAAAAAATAACTACATACGATGTAGCAAACATGGCAGAAACAATCAAAAAATTAAAAAATTAAAATATAGAACAGAAATACTTATCTGTTATTGGTGTTAATGGAGAGGAATGGTGAAGGGGAGAGGGAGAGCGGACAAAAAATAAACAGGAGTGGGGCACGACTAAACAGGAGTGGGGCACGTTAGAGAGGAGAGTGGGGCAGATGAGAGATTGGGGGGTGTGCGACACCTAGGGTTGAGTAAAAACAAAGTGAGACATTAAATAGGAGAGAGAAATAGAGATGGATTGATTTAAAATTTTAAAATACTAAAAAAGTAGTTTTGGAATTTATGAAAAGTTTGAAGGTGCAGAAGAAATATTGGGGCTGAAGGAAGAAAACCCCTCTAAAATTTAAGTTTTCAAATTCATATCCGACCGTTTAATTGTTTGGGTTAGTCAGATTCGAATTTTTGAATATGGTTGACTATGGATGGATGATGGGTTATCTGGATACGTCCTTTGATACGTTCACAACCACCACCATAACCAACGCGAGCATAGCTGCGTGCATGTAACTACAAAATGCAAGCTTCATCATCGGAGTACATCGCGAGTTCATATCTTCACCTTGGCAACAAAGGGTGTCGGAACAAGAGATTGCAGGAGATTCCACCACCATAACTTCTTCCATGGCAACCTCACCAGAGCTTCACGTGTGCAACACACATTGTTTCGCAAACAACAATTGCAAAAATGCAAAAACGCAAATGCAAATCAGAAGCTTTGCCATCACCTACCTTACCACGCATATTGGAGCCACTACTATGCCAGAACATCGTCGACAACACACATTTTGCCTTCGCCAGAGCCACATGAGCAACCACGAACGACAAGCGCGAACCAGAACCACCACGCATCGGAATAAATTCGTTCGCACCTCATTAGCCTTCTACCTATGACCACTACTGAATAGGAATGTATAAGAAGAAAAAGAAAAATGAAAAAGTTGGCAACGACAGCTAGGTTTATTACTTTAGAGAGTGTTTTCACTCTTGAAATATTATAATAATTAAATAATACTCACGGGTTAGGTCGGGTATATGTGAATATTTTTTTCCTGGATTTGTATGATACCATTTAAACCCACTTTATCCAGTTTTATCTATATCCATGCAAAACTGACCCATCACTTATTTTCTCCCTCGGTTTGGTCGGATGCGATCATATCTACACATTTTTCTCACCCGTACTAGTACGTTGAACCACCTAACACACAAAAAACAAGGTAAAATTAAAATTCATACAATTATAATATTTCCTTCTTTTATAAATAGTATAGGAATCTCACGTGATAAGATAAAAAATATTAAAAATCGAACTAAGTTTTGTACATTCCCTTAAAATAATTTAGCTACTGCAATATAGATAAAATATATCATTAATGTAAGATAAACAATTGAAAATTTACTCATGACAATTTTGTGCTTTCCACTTATTTAGTGTCATTGTACATTAGTGAATGACTAAAAATTGACTACTAGTTTATGTCATCCTTAAGAGAGAAGAGAATTCAAAAAAGTAATTTTAAATAGATTATATAAATTTACGAAGATGTTGATAGAGTTTTTTATTCTGCAAATGTTCTGTTTGAATTGAAATAATGTCTTGATTTAATGAACATAGTCATAGGAAGTTTTACTATTTCTCTCTTTCTGTTACCACTAGCCGTTAATTTTGCTAAGTGGGTTGTTTCATAGTTGCATTGTATTAATTGGATATTTAAAGCTAATATTGCAGTTAATAAAATCAAGTCATTTTCACTCCAGGTTGTTGTGATATTTTCAGTTTTATTCTCAACAATCTAGTATCAGAGCCCCTACTGGGTCTAATACAAAGTCGTAGTCACTGTCGTTTTGCAGCATCAAACAAAATACTACAAAAGGGAGTTTTGTTCAACAAGCTATTCCACGCATTGATGGTCATTGTGACCATTAGAGCATGCTAATGGAAAAAAAATTATATCTGAGGAATATTTGGAGTTGAGTGATCTTGGATATGTAACATCAACAAGCGGAGCAATACTAACAGAATAACAACAAAAGAACATTGATGAGATGAATTTGAAAGATCTAAAAGTAAAGAATTATCTCTTTCAATCAATTGATGGAACTATCCTTGACACTATTATGAAGAAGGACACATCTAAATAAATATGGGATGTTATGAAGAAAAAGTTTGAAGGGAATGCAAGAGTGAAACAGTCACATCTTCAAGCTCTTCGTAGAGAATTTGAAGTTCTTGAGATGAAGTCTAGTGAAGGAGTGACATAGTATTTCTCTAGACTCATGACTATTGTCAATAAAATGAGAATTTACGGAGAGGAGATGCCAGATGTTAAAGTGGCGAAAAAAATTATGCACTCATTAACAGAAAAGTTTAACTATATTTTCAAAGGAACAATGGTCCAAATTCATATTACAAAAGAAAAGACTTTTTTCCTGTTATTATTTTTAAGAATTTTAATCGACAGGTAATTCCTTCGTGGGTAATTATTTCTTACAAAATTATAAAATTACCAAGTATTTCTTACAAAATTTGTTGCGAAAAGTGTTTTATATAAAATATTTTGCAAAAAAATTGATAGAAATTTCCTGCAAATTTCTTTTTCATAACAAAATTTATAAGTATTTCCTACAAAAAAAAATTTCAAAACAAAATTGGCAGGAAATATGAGTTTTTTTAGTAGTGTTTGAGGATGACCTTTGAAGGAGGAAGAGGTCGTGGTCGAAGCACTTATAGAGAAAGAGGAAGAGGTAGAGGTCAAACATACTTTAACAAGGCAACCATATATTGTTATCAATGTCATCAACTTGGGCATTTTCGCTACGAAGATTGATGATGAAGAAGAAATGCTTTAGATGTCCTATGTGGATATGTATGAGGCTAAAAGAGAATATGCTTGGTTTCTAGACTCAGGTTGTTCCAATCACATGTGTGGTAATCTATCTCTATTTAATGAAATTGATGAAAAATTTCACCACTTTGTAAAGTTAGGGAAAAACTCCAAGATGAATGTAATGGGAAAAGGAAATGTGAAGTTGGCGCTCATGGAGTCAATTTTACTGTTACTGATGTTTATTATATTCCTGAGTTGAGCAATAACTTATTGAGTAGTGGACAATCATAAGAAAAAGGTTTGGCCATTCTGATTAAGGGGGGAATTTGTAAGATATTTTATCCAGATAAAGGTTTAGTAATTCAAGCAAACATGAGTGCCAATAGGATGTTTGTATTATTGCCTCAATCGCAACTACATTTCACACACAATCTAATCAGTGTTTTCAAATGCAAAGTCAAAGTTTATCTCAAATTTGGCATCAGCGGTACGGGCATTTGAGTTATAAGGGCCTGCAAATATTACTGTCTAAAGAAATGGTATGTGGACTTCCTAAACTTTCCATTTCAACTCTGACATGTACTGATTGCATCAATTGAAAACAACATCGTGATTTCATTCCAAAGAAGAGTGATTGGAAAGCAGCACAACATTTGATACTTGTTCATGCAGATGTATGTAGTCCTATCAATCCAACACCCAATAGTAATAAGAGGTACATTTTACTATTTATTGATGCTTATAGTAGAAAAGCATGGGTATATTTTTTGGCAAAGAAGAAAGAAACTTTATATTCTTTTAAATGCTTTTAGAATAGCATTGAGAAGGAAGTTGAAATGTCTATTAAGTGCCTACAAAGTGATAGAGGAGGACAATTCAATTCAAATGAGTTCAGTGACTTTTGCAAGCACAATGGGATTAAGAGGTAATTAACCACTGCTTATACTCTACAACATAACGGTGTTGCTAAAAGGGAAAATCGAATTGTAATGAACATGGTTCGATCCATGCTGTTTGAGAAAAATAATCCCAAGACTTTCTGGCCAGAGGTAGTGAATTGGACAATATATGTCTTGAATAGTTGTCCTACATTGGTCATTAAGGATGTAACACCATAAGAGGCATGGAGTGGCATAAAACCTGTAGTGGATCACTTTCGAGTTTTTGGCTGCATAACTCATGTTCATGTTCCAGAAGCAAGGAGGACTAAACTTAATAGAAGTATTACTTGTGTATTGTTGGGTGGTAGTGAGGAATCCAAGGGTCACAAACTATTTAATCCAATTGCTAAGAATGTTGTTAGTAAAGATGTGATTTTTGAAAAAGAGAAGTAATAGAATTGGGAAGAAAAATAGACTGTGTCGGATTTGGCGTGGGACGATGGTGAGTATAAAGAGGGTTGATGAAAATGAATAAAATATTGATGTTAAGATAAGACGAATTCGTGAAGAAGGACCTGATGAAAAAATGGACAATTTTAACGAGGATGAAGAAAGAGTAAAGGGATTAAGGCCATCCAGAGAGAAGAAAACTCCTGTATGGATGAATGAGTATGTAAGTGGCGAAGGCATATCTGAAGATAAGGGACATATGGCTCTAATGGTCTCAACTGATCCACTAAGCTATGAGGAAGTTGTAAAGAGTGAAAATTGGAGATTGGCCATGGATGATGAGATTAAATCCATTCAAAAGAATCAAACATGGAGAAGTACTAAACTGCTTGATGGAGTTAAAAGTATTGGAGTGAAATGGGTTTACAAAACTAAATACAATAAAAATGGAAACATTGATATACAAGGCCCAATTGGTTGCTAAAGGATATTCTCAAAAGCATGGAGTTGACTACATGGAAGTTTATGCACCAGTGGCAAGAATGGATACAATAAGAATGATCCTATCTCTAGCTGCACATAAAAGTTGGCAGATTTTTCAGTTGGATGTTAAGTCAACATTTCTTCATGGTGAGTTGGGTGAAGATGTTTATGTGAAGCAACAAAGAGGATATGAAATAAAGGGTAGTGAAGATCTTGTTTATAAATTGCACAAGTTTTGTACAGATTAAAACAAGCCCCAAGCATGGTTTAGTCGAATTGAAGCACATTTCATTAGTGAAGGATTTAAAAAGTGTGACAATGAGCAAAATTTATTCACTAAGAGAAGCAAAGAAGGAAATACCATCGTAAATTGATGATTTAATTTATATCGACAATGATGATGATGGCTGAATTTAAAAATTCTATGTTGAGAGAGTTTGATATGTCTAACTTTGGAAAGATGAGGTTTTCTCTTTGGATTGAAGTCCTACAAAGATCAGGTGGTATGTATATATGCCAAAATAAAAATATGCCTTGGATGTAGTCTATGAAGTTTCAATGCTTCTCTTTAGCCGTTAATTTTGCTAAGTTTTGTTTCACGCGAGGCTGCTCAAGGTAAAGCAAGTAAAGCAACTTGCTTTAAGCCTCTAGCAAAATAAGGCCTAAAAAATAAACTTTTACTATTAATATTTTCGTATTAACTAATTCATATAAAACTATGTTTGAGATAAAAAAAAGCTTCAAAAGAATATTTTGTTACTAATATAGTTCTATTACATTAATTATAAGTTTATGTTTGAGAATAAAATTTAATTTAATTATTATTATTAGTTTATGCTAATTTTTATTGGTATTAAAAATTATAATTAATGAGTTAAAACATTTATTTAGTAAATTATAATTTTGTTTACGAAGAAGAGAATGATTAGTTATTTTTATTCTCTTATAATTTTAGTTTTGTTATGAATTAATGGTTGCCCATTGATTTGATACAATTACTCATATGATTGATATGATTGATACTGATATGATTCATTACTCTCTATGTAAATATTTGTATTAACTATTTGATTTGTATCCTTTATGGGTTATATGTTGTATCTATAAATAAGACTCTTCCTAACAGTAATAATACACACAAAAAAGTTGTTCCATATTCTCTCATTCTCAATTCTTCCTTCTATTCTTCTATATGTTATTAGTTTTATTTCATAACACGTTTCCTACCAATTGAGCGCTAGTGGAAGCATTTTATTCTCTAGCGACAGTGCTATGTGTGTCTCAATCTAGGCTCTTCCTAATCTTGACTTCATTTACACTTTTATCTTATATTTTTATTATTGTGATAATAATTGTTTGACTTTATCAATTTTCATCTTCGTCTTATTACTTTTATTACGATGGTGATTATTATTATTATTATTATTATTATTATTATTATTATTATCTTATGTGTTAGTTCTAAACATGCCAAACATTGCAAAATTTGAATTTGTCACCCTTGATATTACAATGAAGAATTACTTATATTGGATATTAAATGTTGAAATACATTTAGATGTAATTAATTACTATTTTTTATAATTTACATTTGGGAGACATTTCTAGGGTTGTGGGTGAGTAAAATTGCGACTTTCTTTGTTGGAGCACCATTGATCAATCTGCACCAGGTAGGGCTCGCACCAGCTTCAGGCCGTAGAGCAACTTTGAAAATCATACGTGAAAGTCGATCTGAACTTGGAGTGTGGTTTCGTTGAAGAACAGGTAAGTGGTTTTGATTTGAGGTTCGTGTAGGGTTCGTAAACACTAAATAGGGTAAAGTTCTTTTTATTTTGTTAAAGTTAGGTTGTTGGTGATGAAATTTCATGGTGAGAGCTCTGCATACATTCACAGAAGTTCTAGAATGAAGAGAGTTGGTGCATCAAGCTCGTTCTCGGATCTAAGAGGCAAATTATGTGGTTGTGCGGAAAGAGTAGTGCTTATGCAAGCAAACAAGACGAAGAACAAAGGAAGGTTTTTTGGAGATGTAGGAATTGGAGAGTAAGTTCTTCTAATTCTATTTTTGTTAGAGAAATTATTAATGATTGGTTTTGTTAATGTGTTTTTGTTTTGAGTGTAGAGTGATGATAACTGTAAGTACTTTGAATGGGTTCATGATGGTGAAGAAACTATGGTTCAAGACAAACCAGAAATAGAGGAAGAAGATGATGAATTAGTAGTTGTTAACGACAAATATGTGATACAACTGATTAGGAAAAATACCAAGTTGAAGTTGAAATTAGAGGTAGAGATGGCAGCAAGTAAGATACAATTTTATTTTTTCGTTGTGGCTTGGGTTTTGACATTAATGTTTTGTGTAGTTTTGTGTTTAAAGAGAAATTGTTCGGTCAATTGAAACGGGTTGTGTTTTAATAGCTTGTTGTCATTTGTATTTGACTATGTATCAGACCCTTGTATTAGTGTTTAAGTTCTATTTTTTGACATCCAGTTTCACCTTCTTCTTTACTTTAACAATGTCTTTGGAAATAAATACTGAGCAACGTATAATTAGTTTACAAAAGATTTGAATGCAACGCTGGAAACCTGAGTTGATTTAGTACCCATTATCTACCACTACTTCAGATGCAACATCTTCCTCACCCTCACCACCCTCCTTTTCCAGTACTTCACATGCACCATGCTCATGACCCTCATTCACACAGTTAACTACATCATTAACCTCAAAAGGACCAACCTCCCCCATACCAATACCCTCTATCATGTTGATTATTTCAAGTTCTATCATTTCGTGAACCACATACAAATGAATTGCACCATTTAATCTTGTTAAGTTTGCCATATGAGTGGCCCTTTTATCATCACAAAGAAGCTCCAATCTATCTTCTAACACAGTCCCACCTCCTAAACAATACCACAACTCCTTCAGAGATACACGTCCTATCTCTTTTAATCCAGCAATAACCTCATAATATCCCCACGTATCAAGATCACAGAACAACGTGGTTATTTCCCCATCATATTCCAATTTCCCATTACTAATAAAGTGGCCACTATGGTGGACCACCACTTCAAAACGGTCAACAAACATTCTATATCTAAACCTGTATACATTGCCCCCAAACGAATTCAAATATTACAATTCATACCAACACAAACAACACAGAACCAAGCATTCAAATAGGGGACCACAACATTAAAAAGCACATACTACAATGCATATACGATCACCGATTGAAAAAGACATTCGAATAGGGGACCACCAATAAAAAATGATTTCAATGTCGAAAATGGGGGGACAAGCAACATTAAGTAACAAAATAAAAGCAATACAACATCATACCTAACCAAACATCACAACCCCTATACAAACCCAAAACCCATAAACGCGAAAAAACCTTACACCTATTCAACTACAATAACCAGTTATCAACTCGTACTTACCTTCAGGACTAGTGCTCAAGCACGACCATGACGAACCAGAGTAACAATCTAAAATCCCTTTATGAAATGCTTGATCTCACCTCCGACCACACTCGACCTCACCTCTGACCACGCTCGATCTCACCTTCGACCACACTCATGGTATTCGCATTCGCTCACTTCCACTGAGTTTCCCATTTCCAATCTCTAATTACTTAATTTAGGGTTTCAAGCACATACGATTTTTTAATTCTCCAATACTGAAAATAATACACAAAGTCATGTCAGAAATTCAAAACAAAGTTAACGTTAATAAATTTAACATTGTTAACGATTGAGCTGATTTGATACACATTTACAAAAATGAGGACGAAATTGAGATCAATAAAAATACGATGACCAATTTGACATTTCTGAACCAAAACGAGGACCAACAGAGTATTTTAACCAATAACAAAAGTTGTTCAAAGTGGTGACATAAAGTATTGTATCAAAAGTTGGACCACAATATTTAAAAGCAAAAAATACAATAATACATCAAAAGCGGTGGACCACAATTCTGGAACACTTCACCCAATAATAGTGTAGACCACTTCATATTACAAAAGTGTGGTCCACTTCACATTACAATACAAAGTCTTTAAACATTCACATGCTCTAGGCAGTGGGGTTGTTGGAGCTAGGTTGAGAACCTAAAGTTGGTGTCATTCCTCTCGTCCCTACTGTCGCAACCTAGGTCACAACGGGACGATGAAAAAATTTATTTTAAAATAATAGAGGAGTCGCCACCATAATTTTTTAAGGAAAACTATAGAAAAACCTTAAAAAGAAATAGTCTTCGAAACCAAGTTTGGGTTCGGGAGTTGGTTATGTGTGGAGAAGGTATTAGCACTCCACAATGCCCATCCAAAGACGTTTCCTTTTAATTAAGTGTGCAAAATTAATGCAATTTTTTAAAATATTTGGTTTCCTGCAAAAAATAAAATAAAATAAAATATAAATAAACAAATAAATCAAACAAATAAAAAAGCCAAATATTAAAGAAAATAATATTGAAATTTTTATTTGGGCCCGACAAGGATTTACCTTGCTCCTACGTATCTCCATTTGCAATAGAGAATCAGGGTTACGTAGTTCTTTATAAACTATTTTAAAAAAAAGGATTTTAAATTTTTGGGAGGTGAACCTGACAAGAACTTAGCCTTGCTCCTACGTATTTCCATTCAGAATGGAAAATCAGGGATCACGTAGTTCTAAATAAAAGACTATAGAAAATGATTTTGAAAATATTTTAATTTTTTTAAGGCAAACCCGACAAATACTTGGTCTTACTCCTACATATTTCCATTTAGAATGGAAAATCAGGGATCACATAGTTCTATATAAAAGACTACGAAAAATGATTTTGAAAATATTTTAATTTTTTTAAAGGCGAGCATGACAAAGACTTGGCCTTGCTCCTACGTATTTCCATTTAGAATGAAAAATCAGGGATCACGTAGTTCTAAAATAGAATAAAAAAATTGTTTGAAAAAGATGGAAGGGTTTGTAAACTCAAATTCTATTAGAGAAGTTTTGTATGTTGTAAAAAGTAGGTATCAAGCTAGTCAGGGACCCAAAAAGATAATTAAAAAGTATAAAAACTAATAATTATCAAGCGAGTACGAGACTCGACATGATAATTAATGTTATGAAAACAATGGTTATCAAACAAGTCCGGGACTCGACATGATAATTAAAAAGTATAAAAACTAATGATTATCAAGCGAGTACGAGACTCAACATGATAATTAATGTTATGAAAATAATGGTTATCAAGCAAGTCCGGGACTCGACATGATAATTAAAATTATGAAAAATAATGATTATCAAGCGAGTCCAAAACTTGACGTGATAATTTAAGTTATGAAAAATGATTATCAAGCAAGTCCGGGACTTGATATGATAATTTAAATTATGAAAAATAATTATTATCAAGCGAGTCTAGGACTCGACATGATAATTAAAGTTATGAAAAATGATTATCAAGCAAATCTGGGACTCGACATGATAATTAAAATTATGAAAAATAATTATTATCAAGCGAGTCTATGACTCGACATGATAATTAAAGTTATGAAAAATGATTATCATGCAAGTCCGGTGTAAGACCCGAGGAATTTAAATGATTAAATAAATAATTATTTAATAAATGCGGGTAGTGGAAGCCTTTATGGAAATTAATGTTAACCTTTATGATGTGGAAAAGTACTAGCTCAAGTGGTTGAGAGTACTTTAATTATTTTAAGAGGACTTGGGTTCGAGTCCTATGTATGATAATTGTGTAAATTAATTAGTTTTTATTATTTTTATGATATGAGCGTAATAAGAAAGTATACATTTATAGATTTATAGAAATTGGTTGTGCATTACCTTGATACTTGAATGGTTGTGCATTACCTTGATATTTGAATGGTTGTGTGTTTGAACCTTGTCTAGAAGGCTGGATGAAGGTCTTAAGGGCAGAGATTAAAGTTGGCGCAAAGAGGAGTGTTCGTGGATTAATTTTTAGCAGGAATTACAGATTAGGGGAGCTAACATTCCTTCTATTATGTGAATTCTATGTAGAGAAACGTGTTTGCAGTTTTTGTGGAATAGAAAAATGAACTCGTTGTTTTGGTTGTGCTTGAAGATGATTATTTATTTAATGGATAAATTCATGGAGAAAGTGGAGAAATACATTTTTGTTTGAGATTAAATTTATGGTGTATTGGAAGTTAACTCCTATTTCTTTTCAAATTTTGTGTGGAATAACGATTGCGTGAGAGACGCGATTTGTTTTCCGATAGTGCAGAGTTTATTTGATCGTTTTGAAGTCACTGCTTATGTGATCTTTTGTTTGAAAATAGCACCAGAATGCTTAAGAATGCTAGGACTTAATTACTTCTTCTTAATTGATTTGGATGGTTAAAATTTCTTGTGTATTAGGAACTAGTTTTATTAGGTAGAGGGTTGGGTGATTATTTTGGAACCATAATGGAAATAACTGGGTTTTTTTCTAGGTTTGGAATTTGTTTTTAATTATAATATGAACAAAAAAATAATAGAAAAATTCTGATTTCATTTGAGAACGTGAAATCGTAGTTTTAATATCCATTGGGTTGGTTATAGTAATATTATATATATATATATATATATATATATATATATATATATATAT
>Ga0214543_1003327_pt1 | contig 31268 bp, 9 predicted proteins | sample CNSS2metaG_FD_160094 | JGI IMG/M metagenome (GOLD analysis project Ga0214543, IMG submission 160094) | Root nodule microbial communities from cowpea collected in UCLA plant growth center, Los Angeles, California, USA - CNSS2 | ecosystem: Host-associated > Plants > Roots > Nodule | place: USA... | reverse complement strand
GCTCGGGATAGGGGTTAAGCACGTAGCATTCCTCGAGTTGAGCTCGGAATGGCATCCCTCGAGTTGAGCTCGGGATGGCGGATGAACACGAGGAACCCTTGAGTTGAGCTCGGGTTGGCGAGTGTTGTCGGTGTGAGTGTGCTGCTTGTGGCCAGTACAGATGGGTCTAGATAGATTGTCCTCCTCAGCAAATAGCTGACGAGTTTGGTAGTCTTGGGGCGTTACGAACTATGTTCATATTTGGGAACTCCACCTGGCGTTACAGTGTATGATCTGTAGCAATGGTTTCCCGCATGTGCTCTATCGGTTGTGGCCGATAGGTTTGGCAGCAAATTACCTTGGGGTAATCACTAAAAGAGGTAGAACACGAATGATCTGGTTGTGGCCAGGTGGTACAGAATAGAGTGAGAGACTTTATTTTGGGTCTTTGTATGAAATATATATGTGACTACCTATATGTATATCAATATGATTGTATGTTGATTTTATTAAGCTCACCCTATCTGCTTGTGTTTGGCGATGATCGTGTGCGCGGTACACGTGAGTAGAGGATGTTGGTGCAGGTGGTGCTGGTGATGCTTAGACTCAGAGCGAGGATAGCATGGGAGTCTTTTTACTTTTTATGTTTTGAAAATAAAATTGTAAACTCTCATGAGACATTTTGGTTATTATTTCAGCTTTATAAACTTTGGTTTTGGAATTTTATTTGGCAGTAATAAAGTTTTAAATTTCCTGCGTTTTAAATTTTACTAAAAATCTAAAACTACTATTAGAACTAAATTCTAATTAACTAAGACTCTAAGTGAATAACACTACTTCAATGTAGTTAAACTATTATGATGTTAACTGTAAGGCCCACTTATATTTGAGCCCTAATGTTTAAGGGCTGCCCCAAATCAGTTGGGCCTAGGGCTGGCCCATAGGGAGCCAAAGACCCTAAACTTGCCCTAACACCCTCATTCACTACACTTTCAGAAAAAACAGCCTCCCTTTCTTAGAACAACAACGCTTCTCTACTAGGGTTTAAAGCTCACTCGTACTCAAGTTAGCTCAACCAGTTTTGACTCCATGTAAGTTGATTCTCAGCTCATACTAGTTCCTTTCTAAGTCTTATTTTTTGTACTTCCGCTAGAGGTTCACTATGGTAACCTCGCCTTCTTTCTGTGCCGCTGTTCCAGTTCGTAAATCTGCTCATGGAGCTGTTGGGTTCATTGGCTTAAGGGTCAAAGTCTGTTATTAGCCTCTTTCCAGGTACGGGAAGTTAGGGCTTACTGGTTTAATTTGATTTTTGCTTGTCTTGCTATTGTTTCACGATTCTTGGGCTTGTGTGCTACTGTGAATGTATAGGATGCCTGGTTATGCTGCTTAGATATGTATGTATGGTTGTTGTAGGGAGAACAGTGCGCGAGATCTGATGTTTTCGCACAAGTGAGCCTGTCTCGCCTAGGCGAGACTAGCAGAAACAAGCCCAGGTTCGAACTTGAGCTCTCGTTCAGGCGGAGAGCTCTCGTTTTGAGTGAGGTACTATCTCGCTCAAGCGAGAGGGGCTCGCCAAAGCGAGAACGCGTGGGAGCTTGAGGCATGTCGCTGTAGTTGTAGCCCAGGCGAGGAACCTCACCTTTGGGCGAGGGGTGGCCTCGCTCAAGCAAAGAGGGCTCGCCTAAGCGAGAACTCGCAAGTCTTGCAAGGCTCTCTGTTGGCAGTCTTGCCTAAGTGAGTACCTGTAGCTTGAGCGAAAGATCTCTTTCGCCTAAGTGAGAGTCCTTGGCTTGAGCGAGACTGGTGCGGGAATTTGCTCCATGGTTGTTCTTTTCATGTTTTTGGTTGTTAATTGTAAGCTTGGTTTGGGTTATCCTATTTAAAGTATGAAGTATACGAATATGCATATAAGATCTGTTTGTATGCGCTGGAATGATGATTTTGACATGATCTTGGCACGTGACCTGTATGAGATGGTTGGTTATGAAAGTGTCATGGAATTGGCATGAGAAATGATTCTATATTGATTGATGGAACATGATGTTGGTATGGTTAGGACGTAATCCCACGATAGTTTCGTGGTGGTGCCTCATTGGTCAGGGTGTAATTCCATGAATCTCTAGCTGAGATCTCATGGTGGTGCCTCAGTTGGTCAGGACATAATTCCATGACCCCTGTTAGTGGGAGTTCATGGTGGTGTCTCATTTATATAATTTAGTAAGGATTCAAGGTAATGATTGCATCCTGACATTCTAAAGAGTTAGTCTTACGTAGAGCATAGTGACTCTAGTAAACACTGTAATAATTAGCTCAGTAGAGCAGGCCACCTCAAATGCAAACATCCGCTGCATCCGACTAATTATATGTATCCAGATGAGTCATGTCTTAAGTCTTAGTGTATTGTTTGCAAGTCATAATATGATTGGTTGACGCGTGTATCTTGGACTATGAAGTTGTAAGTAACTGTATGATAAATCATGTTTTACTCTAGCTTACCCTTTGCTTGTTTGATTGTTATATGTTTGGTCTGCTCTCTTTGTGATGATCATCAATTTATTGATGTGAGCAGATGCAAGAACTCCTTTTGGTCAACAGGAAAACGGTGATTCCGCTGCATAGCCTCTCTGGGTTGGATTTCAACTTTCTTTTAGGGCCATGGCCCATGTATCGTCTTGCTTTTGCACTTTATTTTGTATAGTGTCGACCCCTTACACTATTTTGGTTACTGGCATCGTGGTGTGCCTAAATTTCTATCCTGGTTTCTTTTGTAATGTTTATACTCCATGACTTGACTTCGTATATTATTCTGTGTGACATTTCATTTAATTCAGTTTATCTATTAAATGTGTTACATATTTACTAGATTAACTTCCCTAATGAAATTAGGCTACCAATACTAATTCACCAAACTAAAGTCCTAATTACTATTTTAAAATAAAATATTATTTAATTATTTATTTTGTTAGATAAATAAATAAAATATTTTTTATTGTTAAAAGATAAAATTATTCTATTAAAAATAACACCAAATCTAAACACATCCGGTTGACTTAGACTAATATTGCCTCCAAATACACAGTGATTGCATAGTGATATGAAAAGTCAGTCAACAACAACTTGGAGAGACACTACTTTAATGATGATTATTGTCCTTATTTTTTGTATTAATTTAATTTAATATTTTAAGACAATTCGCATTCACATATGACAGTACGGAACTTTCAAATTTTAAAGACACATATAAAATTCTACGAAAAAGAAACTTTGATGAAGATAGGAAAAACTATTAAATCACTCTTTATATGGTTTATTTCCTCTTAAATTACGCGGTCTCAGACTCTTGGAAAGCAGAAAAAAGATTTTGAACTGAATCATCCACCCCTCTCCCATGGCTGGGTAAGTAACCTTTCTCTTGCTTATCATGTTCGATTATTGGTTTCTGCTTTTCATTAGGATCTTCCTTTTGGAACATCACAGTACAAACTCTTTTTGGAGCAATGTTGGCTCTTTTGATAGAACCCCATTATTATGATCTAAATAGGGTTACTTAGTATCATATGAAAAATTATTTCTTTTTTTGTGTTCTGGTTGTGTTGCTTCATCTCTGTGGTTCTCCTCGTTCTATGATGGGTAAAGAAGTGTAAGTTCGTACATGGGGTTGGTTTTATGCGAAAAATCAAAGCTTTTTTGTGTAATGGTGGAGTTTCTGGTTGGTGGGTTTGTCTCTCCATAGTTTAGTCTTCTATAATCGATGGAAAATTGGAAGGTCTTACATGAGGTTATGTGAAGAAAGATTTTTTTTTTTCGTATTCTGGTTGATTTTCAGTGTTGGGTTCATCCCTAACTACCGTGGTAATAGTTCTAAGATTGAAAGGCAAACGAAAGATCATGAAACCAATTAAAAGTTTATCTTTCTTTTTGGGTTTTCTTTACCTTTTTGATTTCGACCTTATTATTTGATTTAACTTCACCAAATTGGAATAAAGAGATCATCAACTAGTATTTGCTTGTTTGTTGTAAGCTTAAAAGGAAATAGCAGTCCACTGCATAGTATGTGTCGAGTTCTGATATTAATTAAATGCTTAAATCCACAGAATGGCCTTATGCAGTTTTTGCTTTCACAGCCAAATAATAGACTTTTTGTCTTCATAATGCCCTTGGTTATGCAGACCGTCATGGTTGGTTGACAAAAGTAGAATTGCGACCAAAATAAAATGTGCATCAGGAACGTGTGATCCTGGAAAGATTATATGGAGCAGCAATCCTACAAAGCCTTGCCCAAATTGTCAACATGATATTGACAACAGTGATGTATGTGCAGTTTATTTTTTAAAATTTAACTGTTTATTTCCTGATTTCATATCATCAGTAGCTCGGTACATTTTCTTTTGTCAGACATTGCATTTATTTATGTGGACTCCATTTTTCGTGTTCATTTTCAACCTCCCTTTAGTGTACTTTTATATACTTTAGCATGAATAAGGATTTTTAATCATATTTATGCAAGTTTTGTTTGTATTTTGTAGTGATTCAGTAAGATCGGTTTAAATATTTTTATGTAACAAAAATGGAGTGGCTCTGCACTTATTCCCATGTTGAGGCTTCCATGAATAGTAACTACGTGAGATTGGAGTTGCTGTTTTAACTGAACTGAATATAAATTTAAATGGGAAAGAATTTGAGTTTTAACTTATTACAGGGAATAGAAATAGCAACTTATGTTCCATGTTAATTTCATTAGGAGTAAGTAACATTCATGTTCTATTTTATCAGATAAAGTACAAGTTCTTTGCCCTTACTTTCAGTTTCAAACTATTGCAGCATAAGTCTATTAATTTTGGGTACGAGATATGCTTATTTGCTGCTATTTCATCTTTTTTGTGTTGAATATCATTTGGTTGGACGTAAAAGTGCTCAATGTACTTATTCTACACTAAAATGGTCATGGTTATCATGCAAAAAAATCATGGGTTATGATTGAGTGTATGAAACCAACATCTCTGAGGATTGAAATAGGGCATCATATCAGGTCAATATTGAGCATACAATGAGTGATTGACAGCTTGAAACCTACATTGGAAGATTGAAAATAGAACATTTGAATGACTATAAAGGATGCTTTTTGTGGTGCTTAGTTGGTTTCTTTACATTTAGTAGCATGTAATGAAATGTGGTAATGTTATCTATACTTCCGTGGGTTGAGTTGGGTTGGAATTTCCTAACTCACAAACTAAGTCCTAAACGATCTTTGTTACTAGAGTATTTTCCTTTTGTTCTTTTCACTTTTCATGCCACATATTTGAATTCCTAGAAAGATGTCGTAAAATTTGATTTAGCATTTAAAAGTTAAAACATAAAAACATAACGAGGTTCATCGCTTAATCCTATGGTGCAAGTCTAACAATTGAGTATGAATGCTTTGACATTTGAATTTTTCTTTTACTTGTGATAGGTAGCACAAGAGTGGCCTGGCTTACCAAAAGGTGTCAAATTTGATCCATCTGATCAGGAGATAATCTGGCACTTGCTTGCAAAAGTGGGGGTAGAAGGTTCCATACCTCATCCTTTCATTGATGAATTTATTACTAGTCTTGAAGAAGATGATGGGATTTGCTATACTCATCCTAAAAATTTACCTGGTTGGTATTGCGAATTTTCCAAATTTTGAATTCTAAATTATTTTTCAATCAATATAATAAGCTATGATGAAAATTTTAGGTATTAAGAAAGATGGAAGTGCTTCCTTCTTTTTTCATAGAGCAATCAAGGCTTATAACACTGGCAACCGAAAGCGTCGAAAGATAGCAAGTCAAGATTTTGGTGATGCCCGCTGGCACAAGACTGGAAAGACTAAACCAGTTGTCTTGGATGGGGCTCGAAAAGGCTGGAAAAAGATTATGGTTCTGTATGAAAATAATATAGGAGGAGGAAAAGTTGAAAAAACTAATTGGGTTATGCATGAATATCACCTAGGAGCAAAAGAAGATGAAAATGATGGGGAGTACATTTTCTCTAAAGTGTTTTACCAGCAACAAGTGAAATTAGGTGATAAAGATGACCAAGATGTTACTGAAGCAACTGAATCAACAGAAGCAACAATTGTGAAGGTGGTTCCAAACACTCCCAAATTGGTGACACTTGATCCTCCTAGCAGCAAAAGGCATTGTGCAGATCTGGACCAAGTACAAGAAACACATAACAGTCTACAGGTAACACCTTCAACCATATTCTCTTGTTATCAAATATTAGTTACGTATTAATATTTTGCCATGAACATTATTATTATTGTTTGTTTTGCTTATGTTATCTGTAAAGGACATGTATAAAGTAATAAGATGATGAATGTACCATTTTAAAATGTAGGTAGATATTTGTCCTCGGTAGAAGTTTTTTACATTTACAAAGTTTAATATTTGTTTTCCTGTTAGTGACCAAATAGGTCATATAGCATGGTAGTGCTCTGGTATCATGTTGAGAATAGGGAAATTGAGAAAGAATATAATTGTCATGATTATAAAACTATGTAGTTGATCTTATATAATCAAGATTATTAACAACATTTTTTTTATTTATTTTCATATTATATCTTTGTTATTAGGGGATATTAAATTTCCTCTCTTTATTGTATTGATTATTTTTTCTCAACATAAATAAAGCATACGTGCAGACTCAAAATGACACATTCCAAAGCTGTGACTCAAAGTATATGTATTGATATAGTTTAGTGAAATTGTGAAATACCACTGGCTGAAATTGATTATTCCTTTCCGTTTGTGTTCTGCTTCGTTCATTCCAAAGCTGTCTGAGATGGATTGCTTACATGAAATTGAAGATGATTGCCAAGAACTTGCAACTGAATCTCAAAGTGATGAAGGGGTGGAAAATAAAGAAAGTAATGCTGAGGAAGGCCAGAAATGGTGGGACAGCGAGTCACAGAATATGTTGAGTTCGCAACAACTGGTTGAAGCTCTGACTTTGTGTGACGATATCCTCTACAGCCAGTCTCCCAGTAGAGATGGAAAACATGAAGATCATAAGGGCCAGCCTGGTCTTGGTGTTTATGCTGATCTAGGACCGGAATGTCTGAAGAAGGATATTGAAGAGTGTCAACGTCTTGTCCTTGATCCTTCAAATATAGTGAATGATAACCCTGCAGAGATTCGACTAAGTCAGCTGGTACTTTCGTGTTCCCAAATATTGCGTGAAATTGAAATAATTTTAATGTCATTCTAATGCGTTTTCTTGTTTTTGTAGGAATTTAGTTCACAGGACAGCTTTATTTCCTGGGGATACAAGGCTGTGAACTAATTTAGTTCTTCACCTCGGCTTGGGAAACACTTTTTGTAACTACATTTTGTTGTGTCCTACCTTAATTTTGGGCTAAAACTTTTCCCATTTTCGCCGAAGGGTTAAACTCAATTGTTAATCGTTGTGTGATTGGACTGTAATGAAAGACAATTAACTTTATTGCTTGATACTTTGATCAACTGGTGCTGTAATTGTACCTTGTTTTGGCTTGTTGGAGTTATTGTAAGAAATAATAACTCATGTTCCAGGATATAATGATCCAAGACTTTATGCACGCTGTTAACCATTAAATATGTTAGAAAGTATATTATTGATTGTCACAAATTCAAGACATTTGAGTTTTGCATCGTAGCTAAACATCCACCCAAGGACATGCAACTTGAATATGCTAAAAAAAGTGTTAGAAAGGTAGCCTAATCGACTCTAGAAACTTGTCACCTTCAAACTACTGTAGCAGAGTTGATGATGCTACACAAGTTATAAATGAATGCGAGGGATAATTGCATTGAACACCCTTTGAGTTAATTTTTAAAGATGTTCTGTGTGTTATGGTTCGAAATAAGAGTAGTATTAATATTTTCTGTTTAAAATTAACAGTAGTTAAAGGAAGGCTATGCTAATTTTTTAAGACAAGCAGAGTAAGTAAATAAATGTTAATAAGTCAGTAAGTTCTTACAATTCGTATAGGGTCTATAGAGCTAATAATATTGCTACTAAGAATTTTAAGTTTCTATAAACCTGTTTTAGGAACGTAGTAGTAGTGACAAAAGTTAGTGTATCAAGGACTTATTTTCACGATCAAAGAGAAAATTTGGTTAAACAGATTTCATACAAGCTGTAAGCTGTGTTTATCAACTCTCTTAATGAATTTATTTCAGAAGTCTAAAGTTGGCTAGCTCTACCTTTGACTGCACACACTCACTAAATTATGGGGCAAATTGAAATACAAAATCTCTTATTTCAGAAACTGAAGTTCTGAACAACCAGATCCTACACATTTAGTTCTGACTTCCATCACCACAAGAAAATTAACCTGCTAATTATTCCTATTTTTAACTCTACCGACTTCCAAGTATTACAATTTATCATAATAAACTAAAATAGTTTTTGGACATTTCAATTTTTCTTCATAAGCTTTTTCCAAACAATTGAGCAGTAAACAAGTTCTTTCAGTTACACAATTAATCCGAAGGCTTTTTTATGAAATAGTTAGTTAATATAAAATGAGCATGAAACATGCAACTTTTAGCTGTCTAATAAGTGAATTATTTTGGCTAGCTGAAGGGTGACAAGTTAATAAAAGAAAAATGTTTGCCTCTAACATTCTACCATCTCTACACTGTCCTGCTTTTGTTAGTGTTTTGGGATGTTATAGCATCTGTATTTCATAATGTACGTATAATGCAGTATGACTAGTCATATGCTTGCTTTATATTTGTCTTGTCTTAACTCATGCATTTGTGTATCGAAAACAGTCTTGTGTCTTTGCTTTTTTAATTTTCAGTAGCTTTAGCTTATTTTAGCTTTCATTTCACTTCAAAACACAAATAGAAAAAGTGTAAGTAAGGTCCATCCACAAGAAAACTTGGACCATTTTGGAACTGATACATCCGAATCAGAATGAATTACAACTCACACCAATCTTTCAACATGGCAACAAAATCTTGTAATCTTGCAAGGGTTTGTTCATGAACTGTCCAAAGATTCCTTGATGGACCAAAGCTTAATGCTGGCTTTGCTGTTCACTAGTCGGCACAGACAAATAGGGACATGAAAACCTCTCTGGCTGTGACAGTGACGAGGCTCACTCTTTCAACTAGATTGTATTATCCATTGTACCTTATCCAAAATTCACAACAAAGTACTCCAGACATGGTAGAGTAGTCAAAGGAATCATCACATATTTCTCCAAAGTTTTGTTGCTTAACCTTACTCTTCCTTGTTACTCTACAGTTTTCAATAAAGTTTAGCTTGGTATTTGACAACAGCATTTCTTTTGTTTTGGTTACAAAGAGGTTCATAACCTGGTGTGTGATGGAAATTACGCAATAAAGTGCTGGTAAAGTGGTACAGGTTAATCCTAGAACCATTCAATTCTCTTAGGATTTTACATAAAGTTATTGGACGAAAATATGTTATGATCATTAAACTGGGTAACTTTGAAAAGCGAATATTAGCCAGATATTTACATTTAACTTTAAGTCCTATTAAATTTGGAAATTTTGATTAGGAAATTTTGAATTGAGTTTTTAATACATCAAGTATTCAACAAATTTAATTTTCTCAATTAAATTCTGCTCTTAATTTTTTTATGTTAATTGTTAATTAAATGATGTGACAGCTAAAAGGTTGATATGATTATTATTCTATCATATCACTTTACTCAATTGTCATTTGTCATTTTATTATTTTATTATTTTAAAATTTTATTATTTATAATGTTATAATTCTATATTTTTATTATTTTAATTTAAAATTGTATAATTATAAAATTGTGATTTTATTATTTGAATAAAAATTGACAATTATAATTTTTTATTTTATAAAATTATAATAATTTTATTTTTGAGAAATTTTCATAAACTTCTACCTTGAGAACAATTTTTTGGAAGTTAGTCTTACATTTTTCCAATGTTGGATATTAAACTTCATTAAAGTAAATACTCATAACTGATAATAAGGGAAGTTAGTTTTGATGGGAATTTTTATTCTATAAAATATGAGAAAATATAATTATCATGCTTAATTTTTTTTCAAATAATATTTTCGGAAAACAACCATTTTTAAAATATATATTTAGGTTAGTCTCTAATTTAGTGATTATAAAAAAGTTGTAATAGAACAAAAACTAAAATTCTTAATGCATAACAACTAAGAAAATCTATTTAGTTAAATAAAATTATTATTTAAGAAAATTTGTATAAATTGAATGGATATAAAAAGTAATATTCATTTTATTGAAAATATTATTGGTTACATGATAAGAATTTTATAAAATTATATATACTTTCAGTTTTTATTCAATTAATAAAATCATAATTTTATAATTATAAAATTTTGACTTAAAATAATAAAATTATAAAAATATAAAATCATATCATTATAAATTTAGAAATTTATAAAATTTAAAAATCATAAATTTTAAAATTTTAAATTATAAAATTATAAAATAATAAAATCACTGATCTAACAATTCAAGAAGGTGACATGACATAACCATGTCAACCCCTTGATGACCACACAGAAAAAAAAAATTATTAACAGCAGAACTCAATTAAAATATTAAATTTATTTAATATTTAATAAATCATACAAATTTATCATCGACGACTCAATTAAAAGTTTTTAAATTTACTACTAACTTAAAACATAATTAAGTATTTCCATTTTATAAAAATATTTTATTTATTTATTTATTTAAATAAGAAGAGAAGATCATTAAAGAATATGTGAGTGAGAGTTCAATTTTGTAATTTCCATACTTTCCATCAAGTATACAGATAGTATATGTTTTAAAATTAGGTCTGGGAATAAAAGATAAAAATAATTATATACTGTATCCATTCTTTTTTGTGTTGAACTAATGGAATTGCTAAATAGCATATTGTGACTTAATAATCAATTTTATTAAATAGTGGTTTAGTTCTTCAAAATTAAATGCATAATTTAATTAGTTCTTGTTTAACATTAATGACTTAAGTTTTATCAGGTATGTCTATTTAACCAAATTAATCACTTCAATATTTTATTCGTCACTTAGATTTTTAATAAATAATTTCGTGTCACCACTTTGCTTTCTAATAGCTTGTGGTGATATTTTATTTTTTATGGACTAATTTGATAAAAAAAAAACGAAGAAAAGATCAAGATAATGATATTTTAAATATTAAAAGACCTGATTCTGACAGTTTAAGTTGTTAAAAGACCAATATACTTTGAGAGATACACTTGAGTTTATTCGTTATTATGATTTAGGTTCTTTATGATCTTTGAGATGATGGATTAAAAACTGAGTTGCCTATTTTCCATAAAATCTAAAATCACTCTAAACAATACAAGTACAAAACTATAGTAAGTTTCATCAGCATAAAAGAAGAATATTCCTGATTCCAATCACCTAAATTTACCACGAACCAAAAGTTATCATACACATACATATCATGCCCCCAATTAATGAGTTATTATTTTATTAGTATATTTAGACAAGTTTTTTCATACACAATCTTAAAAGATAAATACAAAAATTAAAATTATATATAAATTAAAATTTATAAAATTTTCTTATGTAACTTTTTTTTCACTTTTATTTTCGAAATGGATAATTAATTTTATCTTTTGAAAATAAATATTTTTACTTTTTCTCTTAAAGCTTTTATAGAGAGATTTATTATTTATAATAATCATATTTGACCTGATTAATTGTTGAGAAAAAAATTGTTGTCTTGCCAAATAGAATATCTTCACGATCGGTATTCTTATTATTGCAGGCTGAGTCATATCATATTATCATTGGCAAAAACGATAGGATGTTATGTCATTCATTTATCATTAAATTTGTTTGTGCTCACAAGTCTAACATAAATTATGCTATCCTCTCTTAATTAATTATAACTCCAATAACTCAAACTTGTTTATGGTAGGGTTGACAAATGTATCAGTCATCGTGGTATTGTTTGATTTCGTTTTTAACGTGTAATTTAGTATTAATTTGACACAATAAATAATATCTAACTTTTTAATACTTATTTATTTTCATCTCAATATTTATCTTCGTTCTTTATTAAGACAATTTATTACTTAATTTAAATATTTTATATTAACTTTAATTTTGTCTTTTGTTATGTAATTTATTTATAATTCACGTTTGATTATTTTACTGTTTTTTATATATTTATCCAACTGTTATTATATATATAATCATAATTTATTTATTGATCTTTGGTATTGGTAAAAAAAAATAGCATATTATTTTGACATTAACTAATGTCATATTTTATTTGCTCAGACTTTTATATTTTGCAAACAAATTATTTATTAATAATTGAAATAGTAAAGAGACAAATTTTCACTTCCTAAAAAAGATAAGGATGAGACATATTTCACTAATTAGATATAAAACTAGGAATAAAGCTAAATTTTATATTGGAAATGAAAAAGTGGAATAGTAGTCACTCTTGGCTAATAGATGAGTATTCTTTACTAAATAATCACCCCTAACTAAGACATGTAGATTGTAGGAGTGATGGCAAGGGATCACAAGGTTACTCACTAGAGAGGGAAGTTTTTTGTTGACGTATACAATATTTGATGTTTTCTCTTCTAGAATGCCAAATACAATATTTGATGCTTTCTCTTCTAGCCTGCCAAATGAACACAAATAGTGTTCTTTGTGAAGCATTTTGTTATCCTAAAATTTTCAACATCATTTATGTACTATACATCACACATTGTATTCTTTTGAGTTTCTTTGTATAAGCTTCGAAGAAAATAGATTTTATGAAACTATTTTTGACCATTGAACAACTTTATCCTTTTTTATGTCTTCACTTCATCTAAAGAGCTTTATATTGATGGATGCATTTAATGCACTTCATGCAAATAAATTCTCTTTTCTTCTTTACGCAACATCCTAGTAGTTGGATTTAGTTATCTTCTTCTCAGATCATGTGAACATCCTAAATTTGTTTGAATTGCAGTGTCATACAAAGTAGACAATTCTTCTAGAGTTGACAATTCCTGGTTTAAGATTTTTTTTGAAGAAAATCAACTTTAGCTCTTTATCCATGAGATCTTTTTATATGACTTGTCCTTTTGCTAAGGGATATCTTTGTCGAACGAAAGTAGTAGGAATTCCCTACAACATAGGATAATCATTTATGTGTTTTCATTAAGTATAAGATTAGCTTATTTCTACACACTTATCAACTGAGTACATTTGTGTCGTGTTAGATGGAAAATAAGACTATACAATGTTGTATCGTTTGTTAGACAAAACACTTGTATCTTACAAAATCTATTGTTGAGTTAAATCATAGTCTTTCGGACGAAACATGATCATGTTTCAATACTTAATCGCTTTTACTTAATCAAAATCATAGGGTGGTGAACTTTTTCTTTACAAATATATAAGTCCATTGGTGATTAGTCTTGAAAAACTTCAAATATTTTTCTAGATGCAATCATGAATGAAAAGATATCTTATTATATACTTAACCTTAGAATGTTGGATAGGATTTTTTGAAAGATTGGTTGCACTAGTATTGTCACAATATACAATCATATTGTTTTGGATAGTAAAGTAATCCTCTAATTTGACTTTATCCATAGAAGTAAAGAGTAGCAAGTTGTAATTAAAATGTACTCTACTTTCGTTGTGTCTAATGTGTTAAACTTCTTTAAAATCTTCTTAATATACTTTTGTTGATAGATGATAACGTCCTTTTCTCTTTACTCGATAAAAGACTAAAAGAAAATTGAGCTTGTCTATTATACGCATCTCGAACTCTCCTTACATTAACTTTGAAAATTTCATGCAACAAAAATATCAATGTAAAATGGAATAATGTTTTTTGAATAATTATTTTTATGTCAATCTTTCTCATTCATACAATTTATTACATATTATTCGAGATGAAAAATAAAGTCATCTGAGTTTATCCTAATTTTGACAATAAATTCCTACATTGATAAGGTAACGGTATAGGGATGGAGATGGGTATGTACATATTTGTCCCATCTCCATACTCATCTTTATTCTCGTCCTTGTCCTAATATCTATTGCCTTTTTAAATTACTAAAACACATATAGTTATTAGGTAACCTAAAAAACTTATCTTCATTATTCTCTCGAATCCTTTGATGGCCTTCTATTTGAGCTTGCTCTTTGCATAATTGATGAAGTGTCTTGGATTGGCGGAAGCACGAAGGTAAAAGATGAAGAGGAATGTGTATGGTTTAGTGTTTAGGTGTTTTCCTAGAGAGGGGTGAGGTTAACTCTTAAGGAAGAAAGCCTAGAGTAGTCTAGAAAGAGGAGACTGGTCTAGGGTGACTTCAAGAGGGGTAATCCTTTATTTATATGCTAATGATTGAAATTTAGGACTGTAAAAGGAGAGGAAGTAATTCAAATTTGAACTCTACAAAATTGGCTCCAAAGGAGACATGCCCCAACTATGACTTACTATGTCCCATGCTCATGCTTTTCATAATGCAACATCTGTAAAAAATGAGTTAGAGCATGCTCAACATCGTACTGACTAGTTTAGGGTTTCTCTTAGGCCATATTAACCCATTTGAAACCCTAGGTAGGTTACTTTGACCTAGACACACAATAGGCCCAATCTCTGAACCCCAAAAATACACAAGGCCCAAGTCACAAAACAAGTCCCTAAACAAAGCCCAAATATCCTACATTACTTGGCCTAAACATAAGGCCCACACAATAAACCAATTCTACTAATTTATGTTAATCTTAGCCCATGAGAATAAAAGTTTGGGCCCTCTCAGCTTAGTTGAAACTCAATCTTCATGTATGCACACCATTTCTCTTGTAGTTAGTCCATTTGTCAGGGTTTTCCATCATCCTTAGTTTCGATTCATTTGCAAAACCTTTATTTCTTTTTTTCATTGACAAATTTTCTTCCTCAACTATTGTTTGACTTATTCAATATTCACGAAGCTCACTCATATTTTAAAGGTACTTCACTTTTATTACAGTCTTAACTACACTTTTTTTGTGATTTCATTCGAATGATGTATAATATTATAGGAAACCGAACAATTTTATTAAATTAAATAGTTTTGATAATATACATTAAATTATTTTTACTCTTATAAAAAATTTATTTATTGTTTATTTTTTTAATTTTTTAATTTTTAATTTTAAGTATTCTTTTATCTTTAAATATTTTTAATTGTAAATTTCAAGTATTTTTTCTTATAAAGATAAATGTTTCCTTTCCTATAATGTTTTTGTTAAAAGATCATTTAATTAATATTTAAAACAGTAAAACACCAATAGAAATGGAAGTGGGAATATAGAGATAGTCAAACCCCCCAAAGGCTATGCTTATTACCATCCCTCCTTATCATAATAATGGATAGATAAACATAAAGTTTTATAAATCATTGTAAGAATGGTCTTCTAAATTTAGAATACCAAACAGAAACCTACCCTAAATTTTACAAATTAGAAAGATTCCTAAATAATTAAATTTGTAAGTAAAAAAAATACATAATTAAAGAGTTGAGAGAATTTTGGACCAATGCATCTAGTTATAATTAATAAATTTCTTTTTTATTAAAACTCAACTAAGATATGTTTTAAAAAACTTAAAGTTAAATAGATGAAAACAAAATGCAGTTGAAAAAGATTCTTAATTGAAAGAGATTCATGAAAAAAAATAATTTTCAATAAATTGATCTATAGTTTGCACTAAATTCATGTGACCTGAAAAAAAAAATTGAAGACAGCTCAATCCTTGACCTTATGTGCATTATACAAATCATTAGATTTTTTTTAGTGGTTATGATCCTCTCGCATGAGGAGGCAGTATGGTGTACAACAATGCACACGTGAAAGTGGGGGTGGAACCAGGTGACTCAGAGAGGCCCACATCACAGATTTGACCACAAAAGCATTGCATTTTGTTTCTTTCTTCCGTGAACAAAATTGGTGGTGTCTGCTGTTTCCAAATTTCTTAATGAGTAATAACACCGAAAACACATAAATGTTGAACCATTCTCACACTTCAAATAAAGGTTTGATACATGTGTTGTTAGGTTCAAGACATCATGCTCAATTCACATTCGTATTATTAACAAGATTGCATGACAACAATATCTGAACATCACTTATTCTATACCTTCCTAGTGCATACCAGATGAAGGTCTTGTCTTGGTTGAGCACATTTCATGTTTCCCTGTATCTAACCATCAAATTTTTTTCCTCTTAAAGAAAACAAATGTTCAAACATATCAGGGTGATATTCTTTTAATTAAGAACACTATCTAACTATTAATTATTGCTTATTTGGTTAACTTGTTAGGTTGCTACAAAACGAATTTATATAATCTCCTTAAATGAGTTGACCAACTTTATGGATTTTTTCATTCATGATAGGTATCATGACAAGGGTTTGGTGTAGGAATATTTTTAATTCATAACTGCCCTTTGATCCTATTTTAAATACTTTGCATTAAAGTTAGTGTTAGATTAATTAATTTGTTATTTTCATTTTTTAGTTTCTTACACTTAGAAACTATACTTCTAGTTCCAAAGTGTTCAATTTTATCCATTTTAATACCTGTAAGTTTTATGATTAAGATTAAAATGAATTGAAAACTTTATGGATGAAGTAAAAAAAATGAGAAGTTTTTAAAGATAAACATTATGCAGTTAGAGAAATCTAAGAGTAACTAAATTTGAAAAGTATATAAGAAACCTTTGAGCTATAGTATTTTTAGTCAATTCCATTAGAGCTAAATGGAATATTTTTTTATCTTATTAAACTACAGGGAACAGTTTTATTTTTAGAATAATTTAAGGGCTGAATGATTAGAGCAGTTACTAAAAGAGTGACCCCACACTGAACCATTCTATTATTTCATTTTGGTTTAACCTGCAAGCACTTTATGGATATGACACTTAAGGAAGAGGGAGAAAAGAAAGTGTAATCCCTATGAATGCCTAGCAGTTTTCACAGTCATCAGCAAAATCCCCCCACTTCAAATGATTAATAGATAAAATCATTGTGTCAATATTTCACATTTATCTCTAAAATTATGCACTTTTTATTTAAGTAGTCGTATTTTATCACCTGAGATCATTTTACTTCATAGCTTTTGCATCAAAAGTTAAAGGATACAAAACTCTACTTTTACTAAAAGACTTCCTCTACTCCCAATCATTCATGAGCCAAAACTCTTCTCTATTCATACCTAAGAAATTAAGCAACTAGATTAGGACTATGGACAAGTTTGTCATATATATATATATATATATATATATATATATATATATATATATATATATATAAATCAAGTGTACAACAGTTGTGGGTGACTGCAGTGAAAAACACCAGGGTAATTCAAACACAATTATTTTTCCTTTATATTTATTTTGATTGAATATTCAAATAGGCTAATCTGAATTGGTGTTCCAAACTTCATTTTCTGCAAATTTGTCAGGTAATCTAAGAAAACTAACAATGTTAAAAGACTAATGCTGGTTTTGGAAGATATGTGTTTGATAGTCCTTTTTATGAAAGTTGCAACCATAACAAAATAGCAAATCAAAACTTTCTTTTTATGAAATTCTTGCTAAAACCAGAAAAAGTCTAAAAGATTCAGCCTCGAAAGATGTTTTAGGGGTACTTGATTCCTAATTATCCTTTTTGTGTTAACTCTTAGTGATCAATACCATGTGTATTGGCAATATATAGTAGTAGTATTGTTGTAGATTCTTAAAATGCAGAGTGACTTGATCAGATAAACATATATCTTTCACGAATGCTTTTAATCCATGATTCTCATGGTTATGCTAATGTTGAAGGAATTTGGAAGAGATGAAGTTAATGGCTGTTACAAGTTAATCGATCCAAAGAACAAAGAGTTGAACACATGATTTGTTGACATAACTTTGATTATAATCCATGCTATTCCGATATACATATATAGCTCAGCCATGAAGACTAGCAACCCACAGTACAAAACTTGTTATACTCTCTCCCATGATAGCTCGCCGATTCTATTTACACTCCACCATGAATCAGAAGGAGAAAGAAAGAAAAAAGGGAAAAGAAGGAGAAAAAGAAGAAAAGAAATGAAACATAGAAAGAAGCATTCTTCCATTTCCATGGAAAGTTGGAAGTGTTGAAAAACTAGTCATGCCAACAAAGCAGCATGACAACACATCTTCTTATAATGTATAGCCTGGCCCTTTGCTCTCTGAGGGCTCCTCCAAGTCCTCTGTTTGATGATATCCTTCTCTTTGATCCTGCCATGGAAGAACTATCCATCTTCATTTCTTCAGGTTTTTTCTTTGCTCTTATTGAGCTTGTAAGCTTAAGTGTGAAGTTGTGTAACTTGAGAGAGTTGGTTTAGAAATGGTGTTAGGAGGGGTTCTTAAAGAGGTCTCAGGTGTGGTCCTAACACGCGTTGGTCTAGAAAAGAGGCAGCGATGGGGCATGAAAGAGTGTGCAGTGCCTCCAAACCCACCAGACAGACACCAATGGACCCCACCTCACCACTTTGGAATCCATACCCCAATAAGGGGGAATTGATAAAACAAAACAAGAAATTGAGCCAAGCTTCTCTTTCTTGCATTGCCATGTCTCACTCTATATTCCTATGTGTAGGCAGGCACTACCCACCAGCACAATGGGTCTCCCATTACAAAAATAGGTATTGCAACCTCCCCTCAATTTCTGCATGCTACATTGTTTGTCTTCTTGTTCATGAGGACATGAGCATTATCTTCTTATTTTTTTATAATGCTTCTTCTTTTGTTTTCTTCTGTCTATCTTTGGTTGGATCCACATAATCAGGGAAATGACTGGTGGATAGGGGGTTGGTTTAGTTGAATCCTACATAACAATTCATAACAGAAATAACCATTACAGAGTGCTTTCATTTACCTTCATAGTGGACTCTTATGAAAACGGCATGTGTAAAACTAGGGTTAGGGGCTACTACTATTATCACCATCAAAGTTTGCACTTCCTTAGTTAAAGTAAAATTATGTCTATCCAATGCTACAAAGTCCTGAAATTATGCATGTATTAGGTGATAACTCAAGAAACAAGAAACCGAATTTGATGAGCCTAACTCCATAACAAGGAAAACTTTATTTTCTTGACCGGTGGAAAGGAGGGTGTACTACTACGATAATCCAATTCTCTAGCCCTTCTCAATTTGATTTTTAGGTTTTACTCTTGCAGTTACAGAATGTTAAAATTCGACCCCATCATTGATTACTTGAATAATCTTAAGAGTGTGAGATTATCATAACTTGAACATAACATTTACATTTAAATTTTACTATCTATGACTATCCTTTTGCAACAACTTTTTCTTGAGATTAAAGATTAGAAATACTACCATGACTATGACAAACTGATGTAAATATCACTTACATTAAAAACTCAAATTAAAGATCTGGAAATTTGAAACTTGAGTTTACTTATACTGAGACACGTTGGCGATGGTTGGTTGCTGGCTTAAGGGGGTGAATTTTGAATTTAAAGAATGGTGCTTGGAGATTTATGTTGATATTACTTGAAGATCAGTTGGAAAAGGCTGCAAAATTGATTTGCAAACCAACTAAATATGCGACATGATTCTGACAGTTTAGGAGGAGACAGCAAGAATATGGGAGCAACAACGAAGTTTTTTGCACGAGAATAGGTTGAGGCTTTGAATCCTAAGATCCTTTACACATGATCACAGTCCAACGTTCTCTTTCTCTTTTCCACTGTCACTTCTCAACAGAAAACTCAAAATACTATAAGGAGAAAGAAAGGCAATCGGAATTTAATATGGTTCAGCATCCCTTGCCCCAAAAGGAAAATAAAATAAGCCAAAGTGGGTTTGCATAAGCCACAAAGCATTTTGCTAATGAAATGGATCAAAATGGTAAAAAAGTTGTATTTCTCCACTGCAACATCACATAGGGGGCATGAAAAAAAGTAGCCAAGCCTGAGGACGTAAGTTTCAAGCCTTTGACTAAGATTCCATAACGTGGGGGTATTAGAATATGAAGGCACACAAAATTTTACATTAAAGAAATCAAAACTTAGGTAAGTGATTAGTTAAATTATTAATAATTAAGTACACTTAGGTAAAGGCAAAGAGGAGCATCTACTTGCTCTGCCTCGTGCTCTCCCCAAGCCACTTTGGATGCCAACCTGTTTTAAATGGATTGTTTATTCAGTTTTAAGCACTTATTATCGAATTAGGGGCTTGTCAGTGATATTTTTGTTGCTTTTTTTCAGCCTCTTCGTGTCATGGGACAACAAAGGGAATGAAATACTGAAATGGAGTCTTATATTTGATGCTAATTCTTTGTGATACATAATTTATTTTATTTAGATGTAGTAACGGATCAATTTCATTTGTGTACCCTGTGTCGATATAGCCCGGGGGCAACACACCACAAAGTCCATTAAAGTAAAACTACTGGCAACTCCGAGAACACGAAGCAAGTACCTCAACCTCCTTAGCAACAATATGAAACAATAACTGAGACTCTCAACTAAGAACATCTCGACAAGAAGGGCTAATGTACATGTATTAGCCAAGTATGTCCCTACAACTTGAGGGTCAAGAACGTCTCGGCCTAGACCAAAAGGATAGACACGTGTGCTACTGCTACAATATGAAGTAACCAAAGCAAAAGGACAAATCACTTAGTGATTAAAAATAAGCACATTAAGAAAATCCTAAGACTACCTAATCTTGTATAATCTAGGCCCAACAATCAGGGTCCATCCAGGTGGTATAAATAGCCATGTTCACAAGGTATGTGAGTAATCTCATTTATTGCAATCTTCCTACTATTTGATGTAGTAACTAACTTGAGCGTGAGAGTGTTGTTTTGCAGGCTTCCTCGTCGCTGAGGCTTCTATGCCCTCACCGGAAGAGAACATTTATACAAGAGTAGTGAAAATGACTAAAAACTTAAACAATAGACTGAAGAGTGGACTCAAGTGTTGACCTAAGACATCTTAACCCATACAGAAGATTTTTGTCTTCTAAATATATGAATAATCTGTTTAATCTGGTATATATGTTTGTCTTGCCAAAATTAGTGTTGATCTTGTTTGTCCAATATTGACTTATGAACTTTTAGGATACTTTTAAGGAAATAATTTTAAAAATATATTTAATTGTATAGATCCTTATTTTAAGCTTTAGTTTATCCATTAATAATTTTATATGATAAATTGAGAAAATTAGTACTTTTACTTTTTAAATTATTCAATTATAATTAATAATTGAATTTTGATTTGTAAGTCTTCTTAATTTAATTTAAACTTTTATTTGTATTATTCAAGAAACACAATATAAAAATTATAATCACATATGTTATTTTATTTTTAGGTTAAATTACTCTTTTGGTCCCTCTATTTTACAAGTAATATCAGTTTGGTTTGACCAGATAGTGTTAAAGTCAACGCCACGTGTCAATTTCTGGATTTTTTTGAATTTTTAAATTTTTAAATTTTTTTGATTTTTTTTGAATTTTTGAACTTTTGGTCCCTCTATTTTTTAAACTTTTTACACGTGTCACTTCAGAGTTGTGCCACGTGTCAAAATGACTCAATTTGGTCCCTATATTTGTTTTTAGTTTTAATGTAATCCAATTTTTTGTAAAAATGAATTAATATTGTCCCTCCTTAAATTGTTACTTTTTTATAAATCTTATGGTGACTAAATTTAACGATTTTTATTAAATATTTTAAATTAACTTTAAATTCTATACAAAAAATTAGACTTTGGTTTTATTTTGAACTTGAAATTTAATTACTAAACTTATGTGTGAAGTTATTTGATGTTTAATCTTCACTAAGTTTGTATAATATGATACACTTGATGCTTTTATATATGATGACAAAATTGTTAACTTTTTAAATTAAGCTTGGGGTTTAACTTTTTTTAATAATAAAACTAAAAAAAACTTGTTTAAAACTATTTCTACAAATATTTAATAAAAATGTCAATTTTATTAAGAATATCATCATAAGATTTATAAAAAAAATTAAATTGAGTGTCAATTTAAGAAGGGACAATATTGCTCCATTTTTACAAAAATTGGGACTAAATTGAAACTAAAAACAAATATAGGGACCAAATTGAGCTATTTTGACATGTGGCACAACTGTGAAGTGACACGTGTAAAAAATTAAATAAATTTTAAAAAATTTTAAAAATTAAAAAAAAAATTAAAAAAAAAAACCAAAAATTGACACATGAGGTTGACCTTAACACTGTCTGGTCAAAATTAAGGGCAAGGATTGAATAAATTTTAAGAAATTGAGGACCAAATTGAGACAACGAAAAATTTGAGGACCAAACTGATATTACTTGACAAATAGAGGGACCAAAAGAATAATTTAACCTTATTTTTAATAAAATGATTTTGATATTTTACACATAATATAAAATAATGTGATGAAATCCTAATATGGTGCAAAATTATTTTCAATTTTTGAGAAAATTAAAAGATATTTCAATCTAATTAATTGATGTTGAGTTTAGAACGACTTACCACTTTAAATTAGAAATTCAAATATAAGAATTAAAAGTTGTAATTAAGAATTTTCAAAAAATTCAAATGAAAATTATTCAATTCCAAAATGAACAATCCTAAATACAAGAGTATACAAAAAAAATGTTTTATATACTATTTTTACTAATGAACCCGTCATTAATAAGCTTAATTCAACAAGTCTCTTAAGAATTAATCAATTTCTAAAATAATCTCTAATTACAATAACTAAAAACAATTGAGGTCCGAGCTTCTTAAAGAAAAATCAACCTTGAATTTTTCACTTTAGAACGTACAAACATAAGCAGTAAAAGAATTTAAGCTAAAATAATAAAGAAAATCTATCAAAATTGAGATTTGAACTATGTCAAAGACAAAGACATCCTAAAGCAACACAAATAAGAGAGACAAGTCTATTAATGTTCATATAACTCTTTCCTATGCAACAAAATAAAAGGAGACAAGTTTGTAATCATAATTTGAAATAGATGAAGAGATCATAATTTTGCAACTTTCTTTAAGAGTTTCTTTTCCCAATCGTTTCACTAGATGATCTTCAATGTAACTATTCTTCTTGTTCTATTTTTTTTTCCAACATCTCTCTTTCTTATCTTTTTTTTTCTTTCATTTATTTATTCTCTTTTCTCTTTTTAACTTATTCTCTTGTTTTGCTTTTTCTATCATTTATATATTCTATAGTTTTCATAATCTTTTTTTAATTTGTTTCAAGTATTTACAATAATCCTTGATGTAAAACCCACTCTAATTTTGTCCTAAAATTTAAGGGTCTCTCTTAGTCAGTTGGGCCTAAGGCTGGCCCATAGGACATCCCAAAACCCCCAAACTAGCCTAACCCTCTCATGTTCTGCCCACTTTGCAAAATAAGCCACCTTACTCCTCTTCTCTTTTCCCCTCAAATAGTGCTTTGCTAGGGTTTGAAGCTCATTCAAATTCAAGTCAGCTCAACCTCATTCTCTGCTCCACCTCTTGAGTATGCTCCTGGAGCTATTGGGTTCGTTGTCGTAGGTGCATGTGCTTTCCACTAGCATCTATCCAGGTGAGGGAAGCTAGGATTTTTCATACTTTTATAAATAATGTGTCTGTTTTGGTTCTGTTGGGTGCTCTTGATGATTTGATGTGCTTTTGGTGGTGTGAAAATAATCTGTGTACTATTTCTAGATGGATTTTTGGCTTTGCATGCGTGAGAGCAGGTGAGATCTACTATGCTCGCCTAAGTGAGCTATTTCTTGCCCAAACAGGAAGCTCTCGCCTAAGCGAGAATGGCAGTAACTCGCCCCCTTTGGTTTCAAGTGCTCGCCTGAGTGAAGGCCTCTTGCTTGAGCAAGAACTCAAAGTACTCTTTGTTTTCAATCTCACTTAAGAGAAAGCTTTTCGCTTGAGCGAGAGAGCCCTGTCGCCTGAGCGAGAGCTCCTTAGCTTGAGCGAGATTGACAACAGAGTTGTTTGAATGCTTGTATGCTCCCATGATTGATTTGTTTACCCTTTTAAAGCATGAAATATGATGCCAACGTTTTATACAACATGCTTGTGTTTTTCTTAAATTTTTGTTGTTTGGGATTTCGTGTTTTTACATGTTGAAACCTGTGAAAATCTGTCAGTTTAGCTTAAGTGAGAGATTTTAGCTTAAGCGAGATTAGTCTAGCTTAAGCGAGAATTTCTAGCTTAAGCGAGATTAGTCTAGCTTAAGCGAGATAAGTCTAGCTTAAGAGAGAATTGCTACAGAATTTTAATTCCTTACTGTAACTTAACTTGTGGATTGATTCAATAACTTTTAAAAGCATGAATTAGACGAATGGGGTATGAGTAGAATGGTTTATGGTTTGTGATTGATAAGTTTAATAAGACCTTGGCATGTGACTTGTATGGGATGGTTGGTTATCAAAGTGGCATGGTTTTGGCATGATAAATGATTCTATATTGATTGTTGGAAGCATGATGATTGGGTTGGTTAGGACATAATTCCACGATAGTTTCGTGGTGGTGCCTCATTTGGTTAGGACGTAATTCCATGAGCCTCTAGGTGAGACTTCATGGTGGTGCCTCAGTTGGTCGGGACGTAATTCCATGGCCCTTGTTACTGGGAGTTCATGGTGGTGCCCCATCTATATAATTTAGTAAGGATTCAAGGTAAGGTTGCAACCTGACACTCTAAAGACTTAGTTAGTCTCATATAGAGCGTATTGACTCTTGTGGTGAGAGTAGCAGGAGGCCTGAAACCCATTAAGGGCTAATCTTGTGTGGGGGGTTGAGACATTGTAACACTTAGCTCGAGGGAGAGCAACTCGGTAGAGTAGGGAAATCCACCACAAGTGCAAGCATCCGCTGAATCCGACTAATTATATGTATCCAGATGAGTCGTGTCTTGAGTTTTAGTTATTGATTGCATGTCATAACATGATTGGTTGACATTGGTATCTTTGGTTATGAAAGTTGTATGCATTGGTATGATAAAAATCGTTTTCTACTATAGCTTACCCTTTTTGCTTGTTGTATGTTCTGTGTGTGTGTTCTCTTTTTGCGATGATCATCAATTTATTGATGTGAGCACATGCGAGAACTTCTCGTGGTCAACAGGATAATAGAGACTCCGCTGCTTAGCTTTGGGTTGGATTCTACCGTCCAAGTTTCTTTTAGGGTTGTAGCCCATGTACTTGTCTGCCCCCTTGGGCAATTATTTTGAATAATGTAGACTCTTACTCCACTTTGGTCATTGGCATCTTGGTGTGCCTAAATTTCTATTCAGATTTCTCTTGGTTAAATGTTAGGAGTAGTGCCTATACTCCAGACCTTTGTTTCCGATATTATCTTGTGTGACATTTTCTTTAATTAGCGTTATTAATTAAATGAGGTGTTACACTTCAGGTCTTGATAAATAATGATAGATCTTGACCAATAGTTTTGGGATAATCAAAATAATACACTTAAAAATAGTTAATTATTGTCACTAATAAAACAAAATTAAATAATTAGATCATTAGCATCGTGTTTCATAGTATGTGAAAAAATTGAATTTGTGATGTTTTTATCTTCACACTTAGCTTTTTTTTTATACTTCTAAAAAATAATCTATTATTTTATTCTTCATAAATATACTTAATTAAAAAAAATCTATGACTAAAAAAATAATTATCAAAATCTAATTAAATATTAAGATACATAATTAAAATGAGACTCTGAAAAAATACATAATAGCTAACTTTTTCTTTTATGTTCATAAAAAGATTATTATACAAAACTCATGATATAAAAAAAATACAAATATAATATTTTAGAATCAAGTGGTACAAGAAAGAGTTTTTTTTTTCAAAATCAAATAAAAATAATAAGTTTATTTTCAACTTTTTTTTCTTTATAAACAAAGAAAGAATATGTTTACATCGGAAGATGAAAAAAAGGATAGTACATCAAGAGGCAAATGGAGAGAAAATAAAAAAAAAAATCTTAATGAGTTTTTTATTATTTATTATATTTAACTTTATATTTTACTATTTAATGTGTTTTAGAACAAAGCTAAGAGTGTGTTTGGATAGAGTAATTTAATGAGACAATTCATTTTTTTGAAGAATTTAGATTTCTTTGTAATGAAATGCTTTGTTTGGATACAGAAATTAAAAAGTATTTCAAATGCAAGCATTTTTTGGAGGGATTTCAATTAGCTAAATTAGTAGAAATTCAAATACTCTCATAATAAGTGGAATTTGAAATTCTTCTCAGTCAACCTCATATTCTAGACTCTCTAGTAGGCCCGATGACACAAACGAGGTTGACGATCCAGACAGATCCAAGGACCCGAATGGACTCGACGATCCAAACGGGTCCGACGACCCAGACGATCCCGACGACCAAGACAGGCCCGAAAACCCGATAGGCTCGACGATCTAGATGGGTCCGACGACCCAGACGGGCCCGATGACCCAGACGAGTCCGACGACCCGAATGGGCTCGATGATCCAGACAGGCCCGACGACCTAAACGGGTTCGTCGACCCAGGCGGGCCCGACGACGCAGACGGGCCCAAAGACCCGGATGGGTCCGACGACCCGAATGGGCCTTACCACCAAAACGGGCCGGATGACTCGAACGGGGCAAACTATTCGGATAAGACCAATGATCTGACGGGCCTGACAATCCAGACAGGTCCAACGACTTGAACATGCCCTAAGATCCAGACGAGCCCGACGACCCGGATGAGCTTGACGACCCGGACAGGCCCTACGACAAGGATTGGCCCAACGACCCGAACGGGCCCTTCTAAACCGTCGGGCCCGATGACCTGGACTGGCCCGACGACCCGGTCGGGCCCGACAACCTGGACGGGTCCGACGACCTGGATGGGCCCGACGACCCGGACGGCCTAACGGTTTGGAAGGCCCGTCCGAGTCATCGGACCCGTCCAGGTCGTCGGCCCGTCTAGGTCGTCGTCCCGTCTAGGTCGTCGAGCCTGTCCAGGTCGTCGGACCCGTCCAGGTCGTCAGCCCGTCTAGGTCGTTATCCCGTCTAGGTCGTCATGCCCGTCCAGGTCGTCGGACCCGTCCGTGTCGTCGGGTTTCCAAATTTATCATGAACTCAAAACATAATTAAGCCTAAAATAAATATTGTTAAAATTAAATTTTATCTCACAATAAATTCAATTTTTTTTTCCAAACAAAAAATTGAAATGTAAGGTATTTTAATTTCCTTTTCCAAACAAATTATTTAAAAAATGAATAAAATTTAATTACAAGCAATTCAAATGCAAAGCATTTCAATTTCTAAGCATTGTTGAAATGTTCCATCCAAACACAAGGTAAAATTTAATTCTTATAAATTATCATTATACAAAATTTTTAAAGTTTGCGGAGCATGTAATAAAACTTAGTCTGATTCTTGAACTTATTTTTTCTTTAATTGTCCTTTCTATTATCGTAAATTTTGTGGTTAAACTTTATAATTTTTGAAACAAGTGAATAAATATATACTGACAAAACTAAAAATGTATCAAAGAGGAAAGCACTTTAAAAACAAGATTAATCCAAACAATATTCATTATTATTGTTATAGAATCTGAAACAAAGCAAACTAAACCAAGCATTTAAATAATTTAAACTAGAGAATTCAATTAAAAATAAATCTATCTCGAAATACAAGCACAATATGTTTTATTATGTTGTGTTTTTAATTTAAATAAATTCTAAAACATAAATGCTAAAACATAGTTCCTAATTTTGTAATCCCTACACAATCTCAAACAATGAAGATTATTTAAGAGGTTATTTCACAAAAATTATAAAATTTAAACCTTGTATAGAGTCAAGAGAAATAAGAACGTAAAAGAAACTAATGTACAAATGACTCTCAATCAAAAAGTGTGATAAAAGTGGCAAGTCTTTATCAATAATTTTGGTAGAATCAAAATTTATATATTTAATCATCGTTACTAATAAAATAAATATAAATAATTGGATCATTAGTACCATATAATATAATAATATAATATGTGAATATTTTGAATTTCTATTATTTTCATATTCATAATTAATATATCTTTTATCACTTTTAAAAAATGAATTCTTTTATTCTTCGTAAGTATACCTATTTAAGAAAATAAAGATTAAGAATAAAAAAATTATCAAAATCTAATTAAATATTGAAATATGTAATTATTGAAAAGGAAAATATACGATAGTTAAGTTGGAACTAAAATCAGGTTATGAAAAAACATAATAGTTAACATTTTCTTTATTGTTCTAAAAAAATATTATTTGAAAAGATTCATGCTATAAAAAAAATATGAAACTAATATTTTAGTATCAAGTGAAACAGGAAAGGATTACTTGTTTTTTCTTCAAAAATTGAACAAAAACATTTGATAAATGAAAACAAAAGTAAGGAATTTGTATTTAACTTTTTTTAAAAGAAAAAACATCTAAAAGATGAAAATCAAGAGGCAAGAGAAAATGAAAAAATAAATATGTTAATAAGTTTTTTTATTCTTTATTATATTTAATTTTATATTTTGTTATATATTAACATTAAATGCTTTGTTAAAAAAAGTTAAAAACCTTCCTAATTTAATTCCCATAGATTCTCATTATAGGTATACAAAATTTTTAAAGTTTGAGATGTTAGCACAAATGACTTTGATGCATAGAGATTTGAAGAAGATATTACATAGAAACTTGATAAGGTTATCAAGGATTTTTGGAGATTGATGAAGACTTGACACAGTGATGAAGACTTGACACAGTGATGAAGACTTGAAGAAATGGTGTGTTGATCAAGCTTGAAGTATGCTTAATCTGACTAACACGTGAAGAATTTGAAGCTTGAAGATTGGAGCTTAACTTGAAGATTATTTGACATAGAATAGGTGATGAGATATATCTAGCCAAGGGACCTTCAACAAGAGCTATGACTAGGAAGATACAAGAAGAACGGGTCTCAACTAAGCAAACTTTGGATTAGAATTATATTATTATTGTTGTCATACAAATCAATATAAGTTCAAGAGGTAATTTGTTCCTTGTCATGTTATAAGCATGATGATATATTTATTTTATTAGAGCTAACAACAAATATCTGAAAAACTTACAAATGTTAGAAAAGTATATGGATATGCTCGGGTCAATGGGTGAATAATAGAAAAAACAATTTGTATACTGTTATGAAAGTTTCACCTCCATATGTTAAATCTGTAAAGCCCGCTTATTTTATTCTATCCTAATTCTAAAGGGGCTGCCCTAGATTGGTTGGGCCTAGGGCTGGCCCATAATGAACCAAAGACCCTAACCCCAGCTAACACTCCCATTTTTGCCACTTTACAGAAACACAACCATCTTGCCCTCTCAATCTCTCCAACAGTGCTCTACTAGGGTTTTGAGACTCATTCGATTTCAAGAGAGTTTGACTCATTCCCCCATCCACGTAAGTATTTTCAATTCGTACTCTTCTCCTTTAGTTGGATTTTCGTGATTCTAGCTAGGGTTCACCATGGTAACCCACTTGGAATCTGTTTCCGCCATTTTTCAGCTCCTCAGATCTGTTCTCAAAATTGTGGTGCTCGTAGCTTAAGTGTTGAGGCTTTCTGCTAGCTCTTTTCAGGTAAGGGAAGCTAGAGCTTTATTGTTTTCAAGATTTAGATGCCTGTTTGGTTGATTTTACGTACTGGGTGACTGATATATGTTATTGGTTGCGTGAAAATGTGTTGAATGTACTACTGTGATGATGTGCATCTATTTCTGCGCGCGGGAGAGTAGTGAGCTCTGTTGAACTCGTCCAGGCGAGCGGGTTGGTCGCTCAAAACGAAAGCTCTCGCTTAAGCGAGGAGCTCTCACATGAGCGAGAACAGCAACAACTCACCCCCTCTTTGTTTCGAGGGATCGCCTAAGCCAAGGCCACTCGCCTGAGCGAGAGTAGTCTCGCCTGAGCGAGTTGGGCTAGCTTGAGCGAGACCTCGACGTGCTTTCTGTTTGCAGTCTCGTCAAGCGAGAGCAGGTAGCTTGAGCGAGGGGTTCCTCTCACCTGAGCGAGAGCTCTTTAGCTTGAGCGAGATTGGTAGAGTTAAGTGTATATGCATATGTTTCACATGATTTGTTGATGTGTGTTTTAGATAGTTCAAGTTATGATGCCATATATACTCTATATGATACATTGGGGCTGGAAGCCGATGTGTTTGGCATGAGCTTGGTATGATATATGCTTGGATAGTTGGTTATTTATATATATAAATATTGGCATGAGATTGATATGCATGTGAACTCCATGATTGTTTGGTGAAACATGGACAAGGTGTGGGTAGGACGTAATCCCATGAATCTCGTAGTGGGAGCTCATGGTGGTGCCTCATATAATGGGCATAATCCCATGGACCTTCCTAGTGAGAGTTCATGGTGATGCCTCAATATAAGGACATAATTCCACAAGGGTATCGTGGTGGTGCCTCAAGGCCAGGACATAATTCCACGAAGGCCTCGTGGTGGTGCCTCACTGCTAGGATGTAATTCCACGGTCTTGTGGTGGTGTCTCATTTTATGTATCTGGATAGTCAAGTCTTGGAGTCTTTAATGGTTTGGTATCTTATGTGTGGATGTCTGTTATTTATGCCTGACTTTGAAATTGCATGTTGAGTCTTATGATATAAGAAATTTTTTCACTAGCTTACCCTTCTGCTTGTTTGCATGTTTGTGTCTGGTCTTTATCCTTTGCGACGATCATCAATTTTATTGATGTGAGCAGATGTGAGAACTCCTAGCAGTGGTAATGATAATAGGGATGTCGCAGCTTGATGGTTATGGATAGGTATCGGGCTCACTATGGAGCCCACAACTGATAGAGTTTTATTAGTTTAAGATCCTCTTGTTCTAGGCAAGACTTTGTGCTACTTTTCAAGCTATTGTACTTTGTTTAGGTCGTGTGTGACCTCTTTCTATTTGGTATGGATATGTTTGGTGTGCCATATACCTCCATATCCCAAACTCTATACTCTCTGAATATTTATGTATGCGACGTCTTATTAATTCGAGGTTACCCAATTTTTGGGACGTTACAAAATCCATGGTACAAAAGTCTTGATTTCTATATAGGAAATGAATTGGTAGGAAATAAAATAATTAAAGAAAAATTAACATTACTTTGTAATACATTAAATTGATATATATATATATATATATATATATATATATATATATATATATATATATATATATATATAATTTAT
>Ga0214543_1003325_pt1 | contig 31275 bp, 17 predicted proteins | sample CNSS2metaG_FD_160094 | JGI IMG/M metagenome (GOLD analysis project Ga0214543, IMG submission 160094) | Root nodule microbial communities from cowpea collected in UCLA plant growth center, Los Angeles, California, USA - CNSS2 | ecosystem: Host-associated > Plants > Roots > Nodule | place: USA... | reverse complement strand
TGGTTGTAAGTGGATCTTTAAGAAAAAGTATCACCCTGATGGATCCATAGATAAATATAAGGCAAGATTAGTAGCGAAAGGTTTTACTCAGAAACCCAACATAGATTACTTTGATACCTTTGCCCCTATGACTAGGATTTCCTCTATTCGAGTTTTGTTAGCTCTAGCGGTTACCCATAAGCTAGTGATACATTAGATGGATGTTAAGACTGCTTTTCTGAATGGTGAATTAGAGGAGGAAATTTATATGACTCAACCTGAAGGGTGTGTTGTCCCTGGTCAAGAAAATAAGGTATGCAAACTCTTAAAATCTTTGTATGGGTTAAAACAAGTACCAAAACAATGGCATGAAAAACTAGATAATGTGTTACTTTGTGATGGTTTTTCACCTAATGATGTTGATAAATGTGTGTACTCTAAATCTGAAAAAGGTGAATGTGTCATTATATGTTTGTATGTGGATGACATGTTAATTTTTGGTACATGCATTGATATAGTCTCTAGAACTAAATTGTTTCTAGGATCTAAGTTTGAAATGAAAGACATGGGTGAAGCCAATGTGATTTTAGGTGTTAGAATCATAAGGAAGGGAGATAGTATATTACTATCCTAGGAACAATACATTGAAAAACTTCTTGGGAAGTTTGGATATTATGACTTTAAACCTATGAGTACCTCTTATGATGCTAACTCTAAATTAATGAAAAATAGAGGAGAATCTATTTCTCAACCTCAGTATGCTCAGATAATGGGGAGCTTATTGCACTTAATGAGCTTTTCAAGACCTGATATTGCTTATGCAGTAGGTAGACTGAGTAGATACACTCAATGTCTTAATCAAGAGCATTGGGATACACTTGGAAGGCTTATGAGATACTTAAGAGGTTCAATGGATTATGCCATTGAATATAGTGGATTTCCCGCTGTACTAGAAAGGTATAGTGATGCTAACTGGATCTCTGATTCAGATGAGACAAAATCTACTAGTGGTTATGTATTCACACTTGGGGGTGGTGCGATTACATGGAGATCAACCAGGCAAACAATTATTGCAAGATCAACAATGGAATCTGAGTTTGTTGCTCTCAAAATGGTTGGTAGTTAGGCTGAGTGGTTGAAAAACTTCTTAGCAAACATTCCTTTAGGAATGAAACCAACCCATTTGTATCTATACATTGTGATTGCCAATCGGCAATAGCTATAGCTAAAAACAAAAACTATAATGGAAAGAATAGACACATACAATTGAGACATAATCTGGTTAAGCAACTGCTAAAGAGTGGAACTATTTCCATTGATTATGTGAAGTCAGAACGGAATCTAGCAGATCCCCTGACAAAACCCCTAGGAAGAAATATGAATTTGGAAACATCGAGGGGAATGTGATTTAAGCCACTTGCAAACAAACAAGTGATGGTAACCCAACCTTTGTGATTAGAGATCCCATGAATAAGGTTCATATAGGTAAAAACAAGTCACTTATTAGTTCTGATAGCACTAAATTGATTTTTAAATCAATTATGTCCATTCCTATGGAGTGCGTGAAAGTGCTAAAGGCTGCATTTTTGAGAGGTTAAACTTTGTAAATTAAAATTCTATGTGGTGTAAGAATTTTAGTTTAAACAAAGTTTTAATGATTTTCATATCCCTTATGGGTAGTGTATGATTTGCAGCATACACTTGATGAAATCACCTATATGAGTGTCAAGTGGGGCCGCTTGTATGAGATCTTGGCATGATATCTATAACACTCATGAATACCGGGCACGCGCATGGCCTAGTAAGCACAACACAACATTAACAGCAAGGATTGTGGGGGTGCATTGTGATTGATAAACCACTAACACACATCAAGTGTATTTGGTTCATATAGCTTGCTATACCAACTACACTGTGTGCTAAGTTTATCTGTCTAGGACTGGTTCATATAGCTTGCTATACCAACTTCGACGCATTACATCTTATATGAGACCTAGTTTTTTTTTTCTTCTTACTTTTTCCTTATCTTTTGCAATATGTGGGGGATTGTTGTAATACTAGCAGTTATTGCAAAAGTTTTGAATGTTGCCTCCATCATTTATTTTCCGTTGCTGCAGTTTTGTTTGTGGTGCAAAGATTCTTCAGTTTTCATTCCATAATTATTGCAATGATTATGATTCATATTACCCATGTACGTTGCAAATCTACTTTTAAACGTTAGGTGAGCAATATGGAATTTCAGCCCATTTCATTCACTCCTTCACACCTATAAATAGGTGGCTTTGGTGCTCTCCAAAACACACCATCTCTCAATCTTCTCCTTCATTCTTCAAGCTCTCTTCTCTGTCATATTCTTTCTTCTTTTATTTGGGTTAAATACTCTTTCAAGAGTACTTGCTTGCTAGTTCTGAGATCCTCGAAAGATCCGAGAAGTTCCTGTTGTATCCTGGGGGCTTACGTAACACACCGCAGATAAGTCCTTAAGGGCAGTGAATTTACACGCCTCAGGAAGTACCTTTTGTTCCTGATTTGTCAATTATTACAACAGTTGGAGGAGGGAGGGGGACTGTTTTCTGTAAAATGAGACATAATGAAGAGTGAGGTATTGTGAGGGGGTCTTGGGAGTCCAAAGTGGGCTGGTCTTGGGCCCTCAAAAAGGCTAGACCCAACCCCTCCTTAGGACAAAGTGTAAAATAGAAAATATGTACGTTTGGTATTATTTTTGGGTCGAATGGAGGTGTTGAAGATGTAGTAAATTCAATCTTATAGGAGGTTTTTATGTGATTAATAGATCCTTCGAGATAAAAGAATTTGTATCTTTTAGTTATTTTATTATTTTATGAGTTTAGACATATATGGTTTAAAATCTTGGTGGCCATAAATAAGAAAATAATCTTAAGGCATAAGCACTTTAATTCTCTTATCAATAAAATTTATACTCGTATAACATAAATTATTACTTGCATTTTGTGAGTTGCTATGATAAAACAATACTAATTAAAATAGCAGTACCCTGAAATAACCTTGATTTTCAATTGAAAAAAAAATTAAAAAACTACTCAGCATAATATAAATATCTGAAAAGAGAAATTGTAGCGTAAAAGAAAAAAAGGTAATGTGTTAATAAACAAAAATAAAATTACACTTCCAACTTAAATGCTTAAATAAAAGATATAAAAGGAGAAAAAATAGGAGTACTTGTACAACAGATCATTCTACAAATTTAGAGAAAGAAATATACACTAAACATTTATTTAATTATTTAAGTTTGTGTTTCATCTAAATTCATATTTAAAAAGAGAAATTTTTTCAATAAATAATTTTATGATTTTATTTTCATTAAAAAAAATGCATAATCATTTGACTTTACATTTTATTATATAATAACAAATTTTTCCTGTAACATATATTTTATATCTATTATACATTATATATTTCTCATATTTTTATAATATTTACAAATTCTCAATACCTATAATATTCTATACTATAATTATATAAACTATAATATTTTATATTATAATTTAATTCTTAAAATTTTATAAGTTCGCGTACCAATTAAATTCATATCAAATTTTCAAAATCAAAATATACAATTAAAAGAATGTTTACCCTTCTGTTCTATTCTATATATTATCATTCTTTTAAATTAAATAATTAAATAAACAGAATATATTTGCACCTCTAGAATAAAGATTTTACTCGTGTTTTTATTTTTATATTTTAATTACAAATTTTAATCAGTTTTCTATTTTAAATTTATGCAATGTTTTTTTCTTTTACATATATTTGAAAAACAAAAATTTGGACATAAAAAGATATTCACTAACAGAATATTGAAACCATATTTTTCAACGTTTCCAAGAGAATGTTTAGAAAATAATTAATCCAAATAAATTTTATCTATCTGTTTAGATAGTTTTTTTTTTAAAAGATTATCTAATTCAATATTTGATAATTTCTTTTTATTATTTTAGTAAAAATTGCAGTAAAAGATCGGAGAAAGTCACATAATACTCTTGGAACAAGTACTAGAAAGTTATAAAAAAAATATAATTTGATTCAACATATTTTTAAAACTGAAAATGGAATAAAATTACATATAATTAGAAACTAAGAAATCATAATTGCATAAAAAATTCAGAAACTATAATTACGAATTACTAAAAATTAAGAAATTAAAAATATAAAGACAAGTAAAATTAAAAATTAAAAATACACTGTTATATATATATATATATATATATATATATATATATATATATAAATTTAAAAGAAAAATGAGTTATAATAGAAAATTTTGTAATTTGAAATCTTTTACATAATTATTATAATGATTAATGAAAACACATACGATATTTATTTTTTACTTGATTGATTGATTCATTTTATTTAGAAATTTTGGAAACTATTTTTTTAAATTGAAATAATTGTTCAAATGGAAAAATAAATGAACAACAAAACAAATAAAAATGACAAATAATTGAAAAAAATGACAAATAATTGAAACATGATTTTTACATAATAAGTAAAAGTAAAATGTGTATCTAACAATAATAATAAAAACAACAATAATAATAATAATAATAATAATAACTATTATAATAATTATAGTTCTTATTAATAATAATAATAATAATAGAAATAATTATAATTAATAATAATGATAATAATATTTATAGTTGATAATAATAATGATTATTAATTATAGTTGACAATAATAATCCATGACAGATCTTGACCAATAATTTTGGAGCAGTCATAATAATTTATAGTAAAAAATTTTGAACTCTTCAATAATTTATTTGGAATAAAAATCTTCAGTTATTCCTTTTTGAATGTAAATAACCATATTGTGTCCAAGAAATTCATCTTTCATCTTATTCCGAAATTTGTTTTGATAATCTTCGTTGTAGAATATGAAACATTAAGAGTTAAATAAAATGAATTAAACAATCAAGAGTAAAATATCTTTATACTACACAATCAATCAAGTAAAATTATAATAATAAAAATAAATATAAATAACTTTTGAGATGATTTTATTTGTGATTTAAAAAAAGTGGAATTAAAAAAATAATTAAATAAAAAATGATGAAATTTGAACTTAAAAGGATAAAATTAAAAAAAAAAATGTTAGACCCTGAAAACTTTTTTATATAATTATGTAGAAATAATGATAAATAATAATCATAAAGTTAACTAATAAAGTTCGAAAATATATACGTGATCATATATATATATATATATATATATATATATAATTGAATGTTTTTAATCATTTTCCCTCTCTTCGTTCCCCTCCTTTTTCTCTCCAATACACAGCCCAACACCTGCCATCACAACCGTCATGCACGACGGAGTTCCGCCACCACGCACCACGCGAACAACCACCTGACGAAGTTCCGCCAAGAGCACTAGTTATAACAACCATTCCAACCACGCGACGCAACCGTAGCTGACAGTCCTCGCCTACCAGATTTCGCCCAGAAATCAACTAACAGTGAGTTTCTTCATCATTTTTTATTTATTTATTGAAAAAAGTGCAGTCAATTTTTTATTGGAACTATATCTTAGACTATTGTGATTGTAGCGTGTGGTTGCTTCACTCTTCTTCATTCTGAGTCCACCCCTTACACACTTATTCACTATATATGAATTCCGAAAACCAATTGCATTTGTGTTGTTTCATGAAGGCTTAGCACGATAGATTATAGAAGGATTATCATCTGTTGCTGCCTCTTCATACTATTTCCTTCCAGCTTAAATTATCAGGTATGGATTGAACGTCACATCATTTAGGAGGGGGATAATAGCTTTATGGGAAAAGTTTAGGGATCAATTTGCAAATTAGTTTAAGGTTTTAGTTGTTCAAAATTGTTAGTGGGAAATTTTCATTAAAACTTGTTGAAACAAAGATTATTCCGTGTTTGCAATTTGTGCTCTGTAGTTAGCACCGTTGCCTGGAGAAGAGAATTCGCCATGGAACCAACCTGTGGTGCTCGTGCCATGGAATGGAGCATTCAACTTGAAATGGGTCTCCGTTCTGCAAAACCTGGTTATTAATTCTTTCATCATTTATTTTTTCATTATTATGTTCACTTTTATTCCTTTGAAATTTGGGGGCTATACTAACAATGGTGCCTATTCAAATAATGCCTCATTCACTGTGTATTATCGCTCCATACAATGCCTTAAGGTTAAAATTGTTATAGTTTTTGTGTTCAATTGTTGGCTTTGTTTTTATGATTTTTGAAATTCATCACTGTCAGGTGCTCCTGTCAAAGCCATATTGGAAATGGAGCCTCGCCTTTGGCAATGGAGTAGAGAGCCTGAATCTGGCGTTGCTCCCTATGCTATGTTTGGTCTTGTTCCAGGCGAAGATAGAATATTTGCCAATGCTATCCTCTTGCGCCTTGCTGATGCCTTTAGGGGAGGTGACATAGAGACCAGGCTTTCGGTTGTTAGGGTTTTCTTGTCTGAACGGAAACATCGCAGTAAGGAGAAGAAAAATCAATGCAAAGGGTTGCTGTCACAGGCCAGAGTAGCTAATCACTTGGAGTTGTTAACGAGAGTGAAATCTGTTTTTGATAGTGGGGATTTGGAGTCGAAGGCACTGGCTTTGGTTTTGTTTGGTTGTTGGGCTGATTTTCTGAAAGACAATGCTCAGATTCGATACTTGATATTTTCAAGCCTTGTTTCTGCTCATGACTGTGAGGTAAAATAAGTGCCTTAGTGCTGCTGTTGTTTTAGATGTGTGATTTCATTCATATTAACACCTCTTCGTTAGATATGCTTACTTTGATTTTCTACCTGGGTACCTAAATCATGTTTTCCAATGTCTCAAAATTTTTTCTGTTAAATTATATTGCAAGTGAGGAACTGCAATCTTAATTTGATTTACATGATTCTACATGGATGGTTTGATACATAACAGTGATTGCTTGATTGAATATCATTTTTCCTCTTCATTTAATAAAATGTGGAGGGTGACTGCCTTGGAATATTCTCCTAATGTTCCTTAATTCTGATTTCTAACTTGTTTACCTGACCTTATTTGAAGACACTGTTAATATAATTAATTTTCTGTATCAATACATCTGAAATGTTGGGTTGAGATTTCACAGGTTAGAGCATCTTTGTATGCCACTGGGTGCCTTTGTGAGGTATCAGATGATTTTGCATCTGTTTCAGTGGAGATGTTATTTAATATAATGAGTTCATCTTCAGTGTCTTTGCCGGCAAAGTTGGCTGCTGCCCGTGTTTTGGCAAAATGCAAATCCTCTTATTCAGTTGCACATAAAGCGTACAAGGTATTTGACAATTTTATATGCTATGACATCTATAATATTGTGTGATGTGACTTCCTGCTGGCTGATGTTGTAACTATTATTGTTCTGTTTATGTGTATTTCTAATAACTGTGAGATTTTTTGGTTTCTACATATATCTATGTTGTCTTCCTTTACTTTTTCCTCCGGACATAATTAACAAGATACCAAGTGGAAACAGGGTGGCCTAGAGGAATTATGAAGAAAATACCTAGATTTTTTTTGGGTTGAAGTGGAGTTCTAATTTTTTGAAATTGGCTCATCTAGTTTATTGTAAATATTTCCTGACATTGTGCCTCAACTAGCTGTAATATACTATGTCATAACACTAAGCGTACATCAAAGTGTGTGAAGATTGCTTCAATAAAATCTTATTAGGATTCCTAAACCGTCAAACTTGACTAGACTATCCACTAGAAAATGTGCATTTCAGCATGTGATGGTTAGTTTCAGTATCATAGCTTCTACAGTGATTAGTATCGTCTAGAGTAGTTGCCTAAGTGACTTATTAGGATTCCTAAACCGTCAAACTTGACTAGACTATCCAGTAGAAAATGTGCATTTCAGCATGTGATGGTTAGTTTCAGTATCATAGCTTCTACAGTGATTAGTATCGTCTAGAGTAGTTGCCTAAGTGACGTTTCAACTTAAGCGGAAAACAGTTTTCATGTATCTTCTTCACATGTTTTGGTGCATGTCACAGTAGTTGGTTAAAATAACTGAATGCTATATATAGGAACCTGTAACGGTAGTTAAACTAATTGAGAGTTGTGAGTTCAATTGTAAAAACAGAAAACTTTTAGAATTGAGTGAGAGTTCATTGAAAGAGAAACTTCATGTTATAATCTCTATGCATAGTAAATTCTCTCATGGACATAGATTGAAGTTTATTAACACTTCAACCGAACCATGTTATTTTTGTGTGTGATTCTTTCTTTTTCCTTCTTTTATCTTCTATTCCTGCAGAGACAAATAAGAGAAGTCAGACACAAATATCACCTTACTTCAATTCGCAATCTCTCGAGCTGACTTCTCCTCGGCTTGCATGTGTCATCTGCCGGTATCACGGTTTGGACCTATGAGGGGTTACTGCGGAGAGGGCTCCGACGATCAAGTCAGCCAAAAGATTCTCAAAAAGTCAAATCTCGTGATTAAGGGATTAATGAATGCGTACCTTTAATTATTGGGGTCCACGCGTATTTATAGAGTCATTAATTATGTCTGGCTTTGTCATGGGCTAGGCCATGTTTGGGTCCAGGCCCCTAGTTCAATGATTGTTGGTCTTAGAGGCTTTGTCTGTACTATTCTAAGTCTGGAATGGTAGGCATATGTCGTCTTGTCCTCTGAAGTAGGCGGCCTAGGCCGCTTATGCTTGTCCGTTTATTCGCTTGATAACTGCTTGCGTGTTTGTGGGGCTTTACATAGGTGGATTTAATCGTGTAGTTTGATTAGGCTGCCTAGGTGCAGTACACCAGTCCCCTAGCCTTTGTCGGTGGAGACATAGCGGTAAAGGATGAAAAGTGTGAGCAGTCTGCCTAGGTGCAGTACACCTTCTATTGTTTATTTTTGTGGCTTCTCTCGGTTATCATATTAGTGTTTCTGTGGTAGACTGCTGTTCTTCATTGAAGTTGCTTGAGTTATCCACAACAAAGTGAAATGAGGACACCTCTTCCACTGATTTATAATGCATTATCCATTTCAATTTAATCAAGAGTCTAGGACTACTACTAGTGAATTATGGAACAATGTATTCTGGTGTGTTGCTCCCTTATTGCCATACAACAATTCAGTTAGAGAATTGAACTTTTGTTCAAACTAATACCGTGACTTTATAAGAAAATAAAAATCAGAACTAATTCTTACTGTACAATGCTGATATATTTTTTTATTGCCCAATAAGCTCCCCGCACCATGGTTCGGTATCCAAACTTAATAGCATAACAATTGTAAAGTTTAACCAACCTAAAGAAATTTGTTACTTTTTCTTTTGTCTGTTCCTCTATTGGAACAATCATATTTGGTTTTCTGATGTGATGATTGATTTAATGCAGACGGGTATGGAGTTGGTACTAAATTCGTCAGATGAAGATTTTATGGTTGCTATGTTATACTCGCTCTCAAAACTGGCTTGCATTTTAATTCCTTTAACCTCTTATCAGGTGTGTATCTGTCCTACTATATGATTTTGAGCATACTAGTTGAGCAGGAGGAATGAAAGGCCACTTATTACTTTATCCTTGCTTTTATGTCTGTTTGAAATATTGTGTGACCATTTGGCAAGTGTTGTTTTGTTCCTTCAACTGAATGTGATTGTTTTAAAAGTTATCCATAACATGAAGTTCATGAAACTCTTTGCTAAATTTTTTCCTTTGAAAAATGGCTAGTAAACTATTTAAGGCTTGTGATAAAATAAAGTACCACACAGCCAGCTTTAGGATACATGGATGATGGTCCCAGTTCAAATATATACTGTGTAAGCTGCTTTCCTTGTGTAATATTTTGAAGTCATTTGGATTCAGGTGGACTTTCTACTTTTGTTTCTCAATCGAGAACGAACTTCACAAGTAAAAGAAACAGCATTAAGATGCTTGCATTTTTTATTCAAAAGAGGATTGTGTGAGAACTCAGATAATTCAGGTATAATTCGTGGGCTGTTTTCCATTATAGAGGAACCTGAAATTTCATTGCCCATGCAATATAAAGCTCTAAGGGTCTTGCACAAGGTTTGAGTTCAGTACTTGGCAAAATGAAACTATCGTTTTATTTCTTATGATATATGAACTTGTTTGACATGCATTAAATATTTGGCAGGTCCTTCTTTCTATTCCGCCTTCTTCACTTCACATGGAACTTCGTGAGTTTATGAGGCTTCAAACTGTTATTGAAAACACTAGTCAATATCCAGCCTCGAGGAAGAGCTGCTTGGCCATTTGTATTCTAGCAGATTTGTGTTGTAGGACAAAGGACAGAGCAGAAATTGAGAATGTTTTTGGTTGTTCTTCCCTTCCATCGCGTGTTATCTCTTTAATCAAAGATCATATCAAACTTTTGTTGATGCCATTGTTGGAAGGTTCTCAAAATGATTTGACAATTTGTCAGGAGCTCCAGGGTCTGTTGAAGATTCTTTTAACTGTTGTTGAAAGTCATCCTTCTCTTGGTTGTTTGGTACTTGATAACATAAAAGAAGTGATTGAATATTATCTTGTGACTGTTGCATCTACTGATCGTGCAGTACCATTAACTCTTATAGCTCTAAATTTTAAAGGGAAAAAGCAAAATTCCTTTATTTTTAAATTTCTTTCCAAAATATACAGATTTCTGGTGGCATTCCTTGAAAACCTTTATGTAGTTGGAGCTATCAATACTGAAGTGTTCAGCAAAGTGAATATTTTGGCCAAAATTGTGTGCCAGTGTAATTTAATTGATTGCTATACATACTTATTGTACCATTTGCTATTGCACAGTCAGCCTATTTGTGATGGCTTAGTCCATGAGAGTGATGAAACACATCCGGCTAGTTGTCTTATTAAAAGCACAACGTTTGTAAACAAAGTCTTGACAGGAACAAATGGCTGGACTGCTTACAAGGTTGGTGCTCACGCAGCGTGTCAGGGTGAATGGTCGCTGGCTACTATTATATTCAGGACATTAATAGAGAAAGTGAAGTCTGTTTCTTGCTGTAGCTGGTTAAATGCATTGTTCCATTATTGTAATTCTGAAGAAAAAATTCAACTTCTTAGGCAGCCAAAACAGGGAACCACATCAATAGAGTTGGTGGGGACTATTGAGTTTCCTTTATCACGTGATTACAAGGATGATACATGTTCAAGACTTGCCAGGAATATCAATGATTGTAATTACTATGATCAGCTTACAAAGTCTCATGTGGAAGTGTGCTCCTCCTTGAAAATTTTGGAAGCCTCTGCAACAAGTTCTCAAGAATTTTGTTTCCAGAGGTGGTTTTTATCATTAAGAGCTAGAGTGTTGGAAAATTTAGTGTCTGTGGTTAAAGCTTTGAGGGAAGTTTTATTGAACGTGGATCAGAATTTAAATCAGGTACAGACTGAGAGTAGTGATAAGCTTCAATTCCTGAAGTCTTATCAAGATATTACTCAAATTTCTTTGCAACTGTGCAGACTAGCAGAAGACTTTAATCTACTTAGAGCATCTTTCATTGAGATGGACAGTGAGAGTTCTGAAGTCCTTGCAGCTCATGGTCTGAGTTCTTCAGTATTAGCATTTGTAACTGCTTTTGGAGTGTCTAATATAGACCATAATTCTCATAGAATTTTTATTGGTGTCAAAACCTCTAGTAATTTACAGGCTTTGACAATACAAAATTTAAGGAGGCTATTTTGGTGTGTGGATAATAGAACCAGAGCGAGTTTCTCTTTGCTGTTGAATTATTTTGACCTAAATGAGAACTGTTTATCTCCAGGATCCTGTTACCGAACTTGTAGCATTGGCTATAAAGACAGAGAGGTGCTCAATGTTTGTAATTATGCTGTCTCCAGTGCTGTATGCTTGCTTCAGAAAACTGCATCTGAGTTTACCAAGAATGCTTTGACACTAGCTTCTAGTACTTTGATAAAATTGATGCACATTCATCTTCGGATTCCAAAGTACTTCTTCAAAATAAGGTATGTGTATCAACTATTCACTGTTATCAGTGAAAACATTTTAATCAAAGTTTAAATGTATGTGTATTTTTTATTTTTTATTATAGTTAGATTTTATTGTATTGATCGTCAAATGGACTATTATTTTCTCCTTTAGCATTGTCCCTTGTCTTCTTTTTCATGTCCAAATGAATTATATAATTATAAGTTATTGTTGTTAGGAATTGATTAGTTTGCTTTTGTGTTTGATTCATCGGAGTCTCAAGAAATGGTTTCCCAATTTTGTTAGTATTTTATGCTGAATTAGTTTTCTTTTGTTGTTTAATATGTGCTCTCTTTGTTTTGAACCTTTACACGTTTAGTGCTCCGATTTTATGATGTAGCTTCCTTATATGCAAATCTAGAACTGCTGTAGTCCATTTAAGTTCTTAATTTGATCAAAGTCATGACCAAGAGTTGGCAATTTGGTGTTTGTTTATATTTCCTAACTCTTAGGAATACGGTGTTGAAATATCTGTTTTGCATTATTTGTGCAGACCATTCATTGGGTCAGAACTTTTTCTCCACAATGAGGACTCTGTTAATGGGGTTGAAATATCCGTTTCGCATGGCTCCCACATCACATTGAATATTTGTCTTCAATTAAAGAACGTGCCACCGAACCTCCTGGTTAAGTCAACTAAGTGTTACTGCATCCTTCATTGCAGTACGTCCTTCCTTGTCCCATGTGGACAAACCTCGGGGCACTCACAGTCTATATCTGAAGCTTGGAAATATGATGAAATTGTTGAACTGAACCAAAAGTTGGTTTGCCATGTCTTGGATGGTGTGGCAGGCAAGAGAAGAATTGGTATGCACAGTAGGGCCCATGGTAATAGTGTGGCTGTGGAGACATTCATGGATTTTAGACCTAATGAGAAAGGGCAGGGGTTTTCACATTGCTCACTTGATGTGTCTAACTTTCCCGTAGGTTCTTATAGAATCAAGTGGCATAGTTGTATGGTTGATAGTCAAGATTCCTATTGGAGTCTCCTTCCGTTGAACCCAGGACCTGTATTTTTCGTTACAAAACCCAGAATTGGCTAATCTGCTAACAATTTCATAAAGCATATCCATTAAAATAAACATTATTCATACGAAGTATGCTCTCTTTCTGGCCAACTGAATTATTAATCACTATTTTCTGCTTCAATTTATGGCTACAATTCAATCATGTTGCTGATGATATCAAATGTCTCATTAGCTGCTCTACACTGAACTTGGGGTGTATCCACTTTGAGACTGATTTTTAAGCTACAGCTTAGCTGCAATTTTGTTTCTTTATGATTGGGTACTGATTTCAGAGTCAAAATGCTCAACATTCAATTCTACTACAGCAACCTAACTTACTCAGGTGTGTTCTTGATTTAAGGAGAACAGAAGAAAACTTGAGTTATTATATAGTTTTGCGTGGTAATCGTTGCTGCCTAGCTGGATTTCACTGTTTCTGTTTCATTGAATTTGAACCATCAAGGATTGCTCTCTTTTGGGAAGAAGGAACTGGATTTGGTAAATAAACGGGCCTTTGAAAATGAGAAGATCATACATGGAAAACTGCCCGGAATTGACAACACAGTAAGCGCATATGGTTCACCGCGACCATTTTTCTACAAAATTACATTAAATTCTCTTTTCATTTTCTTGTATTGAAGTTAAATTGAGTGCTTCATTTCATTCATTGAGAAGTGTGGAAGGAAACTGCCAATCATGCTACAGGATTGAAATCAGAACTTTGGAATCAGAGAGATAATTTTTCTTAAAACATTGAGGACGACTCTTCTTTTTAAAAACAAGTTTTTATGCATATCTCTCTGAAAGGAGCAGAACACCAATATTTAGAGCAGAACGTTAATAACAATGATTCTTCTAAAAAAAAGTTTTCATTAGTTAAATTTTACGACCACATTTGTTCTTTCTAATAAAGATTTCTTAAACATCAGTAGATATAATTTAGGCTATTATTCAGTATTACATTCATGGTTATTTTCATATTATTGGCATTAGTTGTTCCTCTAATCAACTGAATTATTTTTTCTTGATTGGTAGTGACTTACAAATTTGGAGGCACTTCAGTTGCAGTTATATGTTTAGAGGTGTCTTCATAAACAGCTAGAGGTATACTTGCTATATCTTATAACTTTTTGGCTACCATGTCTTTACGTTTAGGGGTCTTCATAAACAGCTGGTTCGTACTTAGCTTCATAGTTAGTCTTTCACACTGTTCTCTGATTTCAAATTTTCTTTGGATACACTTTTTTCTACAATCTACATCATTACTCAATGTTTCAACTGGAAAAATACTGTCTTTTTCCTTTTTTTGTTGCATAATCTCTGACTTGTATGTGTAATTGATGATTCCTCATCTTTCTTAGAGATTGTGCTATGGCAACAGTTCCGTCATCTGAATCAATTGTTGGGCCTCGCAGCTGTTTGCGCAGTGGAACTTGGTCATACAGCTGAGTCTCCTTGATCAAAATCCCACATTAATTAGGTATATGACAAAATTATAATATATTTAAGTACAAATCGCACGTTATAAATAAAATTTGAGATTGGGTTAGAGTTGAAATCAATTACCATGTACCAAGTTCAATAGTGCTAGATGTGAGAAAAATGGAAAATCTCTGAAAGTTGAATTTTATTGGTTTTGGGTTGCATCTATGTCACTTGTTCATGCACTCAAGTGAATGGTAACTAGTATTTTGTCATTTCCCCAAACAACATCATCCACTGGTGTAGCATTGTTTAAATAACATTTCTTAGAAAATATATTCCAAAAAACATAATTTCTGGAACGTGTTTTTTTCGCATTTTTTCTTCTTCCTTTGTAGCATTCTCCCCTTTTCTTCTTTCTCTGCACCGGCGGTGATGGTGGAAGCGCTGTGGTGCAGTGGTAGAGAATATTTTAGTCTTTTCCTATTATTGTGGGATTGCAGGTAGAAATTGATGTGATACAGGAAGTAATTTCCTATGTTTCCTACCCCAACAACAGCATGATTTGGATCCATGGTAAGGGCAGTGCCTTCTGCCATAGTAAGCCTTCATAATTTGGCATTCTAGTGTTTTGCATTTCCAGTTACCTAATCTTCAATTCGAACCTTGAAACAATGAAAATTGTGATTATGATACTCAATAATGCCTAGTGGCAAAGCACTTGCCGTATTGGGATGAAGACTTGTCCATATTTGAAATTTCATACTGGATGGAGCATTGATTATGCTGAATTCAAATTATGACCAACAAGCTATTAATAATATTTCGGTAAGTCTTTTTCAAAAATTGAATTATTATTATAGGAAGATAGTTATAGAAAAAGGGAGTGAAAGTCAATAGTTTGGGTTTTGGGGTGCTTCTTATACGTTGAATGAAATTCAAATTAAACTCAAACTTAGAAGTTAGAAATTCAAATTGAAATTCAATTCTCAATTAACAAATTGAGTTCCATTAAACAAACTAAGGTTGTGAAAATACAAATTAGTATTATTTGAACCTCAATAATTCCTAATTAGAACAACCTCCAAGTATTATTTGGATAGATAACCGCTCTCGGTTAAAAACTAAGTATTGTTTAGAATAGCATCACTCTTGACTAAGACCAAGTATTATTTGGAATGTAACACCCCTGACTAATACTAAGTATTATTTGGAATACAATTACTCCTACTTCACCCACTAAGTATTCTTTGGAACACAATTATTCTGGTAACAATTACTCCTATATAAAACAACTATTTGCATGAAGCTACTTTCAACATATTCTTCTTAAAAGAATGAAGAAGCCTATACACATTGTTTAGTCAAGCAAAAACTTATTAGATGAAGTATTTGCATAACACTTTATATTTGTCAAACGAAGCACAAAATAAATAAAGGTGACGAATGTCCAATTACACAACTTGCGTCAATTGGGTTAGAATGAATACTTTACATATGACATGCTTTATTAGACATAAAAATATCTTTTACATGAGGAGCCATCAAAATGGGGAAATCCTAGAGAAATACCTCGACTCTGTAAAACCATCGTGATTGGGACTACTTTAATCGTCAAGGTTGAGTTCGATGGGTTTCCATGAGTAGTCGAAGCATTGAACAATAGTTGTTGTAAAGCCGTTTTAATCTCCTCCATCGTCGTTTCGTGGGTCTTATTGTTATCATCCATCATTTTCTAGAGTTTCTCAACTGTCATAGTCAAACAACGGATATCTTCTGCGTGAATGCGGATCTCTACTTGCATATCCTTCATTCGAGTGTTTTATGTCATGGAAGTCAATGAAAGCACCAATGTAACAGTGCTAACAATGAAACAATGTGCAGCAAAGTAAAAATGTTTTAACAGTGGCAAAATCCCAAAATTTAGCTCCTATATATTATTGAAATTCAAAATGAAATGAGGAAACACAAGAAGTTGATCAACAAAATTGGAAGTTAACGGCATCAATGCCTCAAGAAATGCTAAAAGGAGACCCTAAGCTAGAATCCATTCCTGCAATTGATGACAACAAACAAATAGGAAGCAGGAAGGTCAGAGAAGAATTCAAAGAATAATCAGATAGAAAGAAGGTCCATACCACAATGCTATCCTTCTTGAATATAATCGCGCCATTTACCATTCTCTTTTCTTGAAACAATGCTATCTCTTTTTGCCACATGATTTGTTTCTTCAATTGACTCTCTTTCCTCTATAGACCCATCCTTCATATTTGTTACATTGTTTCAACACACATTCAAAAACAAAACAAACAGAGAGTCTCTTGAACTTGGATCTAACACGTTATTTTCTTTTTTCTTTAATAAAATCGTTAAAATCATTTTCATTTAATTAAAGTGTTTAATTTATATCTACTATCAATATAAAACACTTAATAGAAAGACAATGACTTTAACATCCCTTATTAGTATATGTTTTAGGTAGTAAAACAATTAGAATAATTTACCTTTTCTTTTTGTTATAATGGTTTGTTTATTTATTGTTTGTTGTAATTTTTTTTTTTTTTATATATGAATTGGTGTGTGGTACTTTTACATGGAAGCAATACTCTACAGACTATATACTTTCTTCCTTTTGTGTATCTGTTCCATGAGTTTATTAAGTTAACAATATGAACGGTTATTCTCAAGTAGAAACTTAGGTTTGACCTTAATGAAAAAAATGGAACACCTAAGAATATATTTTCAAAGACGATGAGCTTTTAAAATCATTCATTCATTTTCGTTTTATTATCAACCATTAAAGGATGTTAAATGTTCTGTTTGTATAAATATGATAAAGGTATTAACACTTTTTAAGACTCAAGTATGTTTTTAGTCTTTCAATTTAGAAATATTATTTCTTTCGGTTATCAAATTAAAATTTTCACTTTTTATTCCTTAATTGTGACCAAATTCATTTTATTGACTAAGAGTTACCTTACCTTAGAAACATTATCAATATGATTCACAATGGCCTAGTCAGCACATGTAACGTGAAACACTTCATTCTCTTATAAGAAAAACTATACTTTGAAAACACATCAAACAAAATTCATTCACTTTGCAACCTATTCTACCAATATAATAATATATATTAAAATATAAAAAACATTAAAACATTAATATTTTTAGTTGTCAAGTGAATATTTTTTTTGGAGGATTGTCAACATATCATAGTTAGTCTTATAATTATGATTTTTTTTATAGAACAAATGATTTATACAAAATGTACAATCTATTTTTTCCACCTGACCTCATTTTGCCACAAATTAGCACAATCATACATTGTTATTTTGCTTCTTATCAAGAATCCCAATTCTATAGAATCTATTTCTTAAATTTCAACAAAAACCATTCTTATTAGGCTTAGTACCAATGTGAGTCACAACATTGTTTTGATCTTTTCAAAAGAGGATATACTCGAGAGAATTGATATCATATAAGAAATCATCACACACCGTTAACTTAAGTTCTTTAGGAAATGAGTTTGTGATTCTTTATTATAAATTACTCTACTTTCTCGGTTTTTCCTTTATATAAGGCTTAAACTACTATTAGCTCCAACCATTAGTGTTATTACAAATATATAATGAATTTAAAGTAAATTAAGAATCAAAAAGTAAAAACCTTCTAACTTTAGAAAATATGTGTAACACCAATTTTTGTACTTGAATCTATTAAGCCTAGTAAGGTAGGGGTGTGAACAATAGAGGGCTAAGAAAGTAAGGAGAAAATGAGATTCATTCAAGTGATATGAACCATCTTGCTTATTGGGATTTTGAGTTAGGACCTCTAGGAAATTAGGTCTTTGACTTTTTAGAATTGGAACAAAAAAGCAAAATTTAAATCAAATAAATATGAATAGAATGTGGATGCAACATACGAAGGTAAGAAAATAAGAGAAATTGGGCAACTCAACACCAATAATAATTGCTTAGAATTAACGTGCTAACATACAGAAACAATTGTTTATTTTCATAGGCAAAGAATAAGAGTTATATGATTATGGAAAAAGACAAAAAATGGTATGAAAATTGTGGAGGATGCACACTTTCAAGGATGGAAAGTGCGTCCTAGAGATTACACACAAAGGGATGAAGTTTCTTTAATAAATCTCAATTATATATCAAACAGAACTTAGGGAAGAAGTAGCTCTCAAAAACTGGGACATTCATTTTTCTTAAAATTAAAATTTATCTTTCTTTACCATGGTTCGGTATTACATGTAGCCTTTTGTCATTCAAACAACAAAAAATTAGCACTATGTGGTTGTCCCAAAAAAAAACAATAATTAGTAACTATCCTAGAAAATATTAATGTTTATCCTGTAACTTTAATCATAGATGACCACAATTTTTTTTTCTAAAACCTATAACAATCCAAAATATTTGAAACTCAACCACACAATTAAAAGATGTTGGCAACCCAATTCAACAAGAGTAATCCTCCATTCTTGAGTTGAATATGATAAGCTATCCTTCCGTTAAGGTCAAATAACTTCGGTAGTTGATCAATGTGAGTTTTTATTTTTCAAGACTTGGTTCTATTTTAATAAGAGTTGCGAACAATTCTCGTAAAACTTCCATGTCTCTCCTTGTCATGACTCTTGTCATAGGTCCTTCAAATCTTTCAAGCGCTTCAAACTCTTTAATCTTGGTCATGTCCTCATCAATGAGTGTAAATGAATCATGTAACATTGTTAGAGCAAAAATATAACACCATAAGTATTTTGATTAAGCATTTAAATATAACAAGCTTAAAGCTTGAAGAACATGAAGCACTTGCATTTGACAAACACCAATTAAATCATGAAACCATGTGCATCTTCTAGCAGATGGTAGAGCACTATGTCAAAGTTCCACTACGTTTGATAAGTAATTGAAGATCAATCAGACATTAAGAACAAAACTATGACTTTAAGTTGACACATGAAAAATATTCTAAAGCTTAAATTTAAAGATGCAAAAATGTTTTCATCATCTGTCATCAAAAGATTCACATCCAAGTTCAAATTCTTTTCAAATATCTCTTGGAAATTGAGTTAAAGCTAAAATATTTGTTAACTTTATCTGACACAAGCATGTCAACTCTAACTAAGCTATCTGCCAAATACAATGTGTGTTTTTTTAATTCAAAGAAGTATAAAATTGTCCAACCTAGGGTGATAAGTTCTGAAAACTAACAAAGAGGTTGCCTAAAGAAGAAATGAACAATTAATGTACATGGAGAGTATTCAATGTGCCTCTACTCAAAATTCAACAAACAATAACAAAAAATAAGAAAAAGAAGACATTCAAGTGAGTTAAAATTTATTCAATGGGCAAACAAGGATTTACAACGATCATCTCTTCTCAAAGCTATATAAAGACTTTTTTATATAAAAAAGATGAGAGATAAGAGCCATAATTTTCAAGTGTCAAAACTTTGCTAAAATTTTCCTGTATCCTAAAAGGTTTGTGCGAACACTTCTTATATTCATATAAGCAAACTAGTTGATAGAGTTAAATTATTGTACACATCTAAGGATGTTACCCTCTCTAGTAAGCTAAGATAATGATTTGTTGATCACTCAAACCATTATGTTTGCATAAGTCACGAGAGACTTGTCAAAAGAATATTTAGTAAAGCCATAAGTAGCTTGTGGAAAGAATATTTAAATGGGTAAGCTTGGAGTGACTACGAGTTGAAAGAATACTTGTGTTGAATCAATGATGAATTAAAAAAAATATATAAATATTTATTTGAGTCAATAGCGATTTAAGAAAGAATACTTATATGTATTTCATAATGTGAGTATGTGTAGTGGAACTTGATTGGTTAATCAATAATTCGATGTAGTTTATGATCATATGAACCATTATAGAATTTTGAGCATCCTCTCTCTTATAATCTTTTATATTGTTATATAATTGTCTTCACTAACCAAAGAAGGAAGGAGAAAAACTAACGTTTGAAATTGCAAAAATCTCTTTTTTATTAAACCGTTGTGCGGACAACTCATAACAACAAAAAATGGAAAAAATTTAAAACACATTTTAACCCTCCTTTTTATGTTATTTCATGTGTTTCACAAACATGCTTGAAGATTTTTGGCTAACTCTTCTAACTTTCATCATTGTATTTTTGAGTTTTGAATTTCGATTTTCAAATTTCCCTCTGTAGAACAAAATTAAATTTTAGCCATTAGACCCACGTTTTAAATTTCACATTTGAGTGTAATTCCAGGGGCATCTGCATTTTAAATAGCTTAGGAAAATAGCTAAAAATAGCTTTTCATTTTCTTTGTAAAAGCTTTTGAATATATGATAATTAAGAGATTTTTAGAGCATTTCTAGAGTTATTTGAAAAGTGTTATTGCCTGAGTTTTATCTTGAATCTTAGGATCAAAATGATTACTCTTTTCAACATTTATCTTGAAACTCAAATTGACGTCATTTGCTCCATTTTTTAAAGCTTTTCTCTACCATTTCATCATTTATTCTCTTTGAATTACTATATATATAAAAGTTTTTACACTTACTTATAATGGTCAATCTTTTAACGGATCAGGCTATCATGACCCCCAATTATTTTTTGTTTAAATTTATATATTAGGAATTTTTTAAGATTTTAAATTATATGTATTATATGTTAAAAATCGATAGAAATTAAATTAATTATTTTCTTATTTCTTTTATAAAAGCATAATATTTAATATCAATAAATAATAAAAAAATACAAATATAATACATTCATGTTCTCTTTTCTATAATTCCAAGAGGATAAAGGAAACAAAAATTTTTATCTTAGTAAAACTAAATTATAGTTAATTTAAGTTAAGAGTATCCCAATACTCACGAATCACAACCTTACTCTTAGGTTCAAATCCAATTTTTAGAATATTTTGAATACCACAAAACAAGAGCTCAGAAAGATCATTAAACACGGGAAATTCTATTGCATTTTTCATTCTTTGACTATTAAATGCGTTGATAGTGGGATTCAAATCAAGAAACAACGTATATACTGTGGGTTTGATATAAATTTATAATATTACTTTTGTAAAAGTACCAATATATATTTATATAAAATATCACATCATATAATTTCAAAATTCAATAATAAAAAATTGTACACATAAAATGAGGCAAAAACCGTAACACACATCGTTGAAAATTGGAATGAGAAGTCCTTAATAACATTGCGAACATTCTCATGTATCTTACTTATCAGTTGTATTTTATTGAACGTTACGCACAACGTGATTCAACTTTCTGCAATGAATCTCTAAATTTAAGGACACATTATTCTCGTGCTTTCTCTAACCGACGTTGTTAACCATTTAACTATCTTGAAATTATGAAAGACAAATAAACATAAAAAATTAGAGCATGAATGCTGAAATTTTTATATCGATTAGTACTAATTTACAGTATATAAATAAATATAAATATTTTTTTATAAGTTAATTTTATAAAATTAAATTAAAATTAAAGTTTATTTTTGTATTGATAAAAAGAAAAAATATTAAATTCACTTTTAAATATAGTATTTAAATCATGAGTTAAAGTCTATTATAATAAAAATTTTAATTTGTTAGAAATATTGTTCCATCTTTTATACCCATTCATATTTAATATTATACTTGAAATTGTAATTTAGACTTAAAGTTACAATATAACCTATCTAATTTTACATAATAAAAACTTTCTTTTGGTAATGTGACTTACACCTTAAAATAAACAATTCCTTATGGTGTATTTGGATGGGACAATTTAAGAAAGTAATTCATTTATTTGGAGAATTTGAATTTTTTTTTAAGTAGAATAACTTGTTTGGATGAAGAAATTAAAAGGAGATTAAAATTGTGGAATTTTAAGAACGTATTTCAAATTAATAAAATAGTAGAATTTGAAATTCACTAAAAATAGAAGGAAATTGAAATTCCCCAATTTGTGGAATTTCTCATTGTTCAAGATTACAAGTTTCAATTTGGTCTAGACGACCCAGGTGACTTATACGGGTCAAGTCGGTTCGACGACATACATGGGTCGAGCCGGCCTGACAACTTAGACGGGCTAGATGGACCATATGACCCAAACAGACCCGACGACCCAGATGAGTTGGGTTGAGAAGACATAGTCTTAAATTCGTCCAAATTTGGCTGAGTTTACTGCGACCGAAATTTTAAAAAATTTGGTCCAATGAACACCGGCTGAAATTTGGTTGAATGTGACCGAGATGGCTCTGACCTAAATTTGGTCAAATTGGATTGCGTCTACGCTGACCAAAATTTGGCTGAATTTGGTTAAGTCGACTCGATAGAAATTTGACCGAATTTAAATATTTTAAGTTGATAATTACATTTGTTAAATTTAATTTCAAAATTTATATATTATCAATTAATTAAAAAATCGCTTTACAAATGACTTTTGTGGTAACTAATTTTTTAATTTGTGTATTATACAGGTTAAAATGTTTAGTTTTATATAATAAAAAATTTAAATGAATTAAAAATATTTTTGAATATACAAATTACATCATAATTAAGATTTATAGTGATAAATATATTTGAATGTGTAAATTATATTTTAGATTTAAAATCAATATTTTAAATTTTACCATTAATGTGGAGAGTGTGAATTACCCTGTTTAGTTTTACTAATTAAATTTTACATGTTAAACACATGCTTAGAAAAACAATTTGCCATGAAGAATCAAAAGACTGAAATTTCGTGTTAGGCCATTTTCAACATCAAACATGACATCTTTGACTGATTTGCAATTCTATACTATTTTTTGTTTTCATCCAGAATCAAGTTTCTCCACGAAACAACAAAACAATTACACATTAAACAAACAAGGTGTTCATGTTCTGTTACACTTTTGGATTCTTAAATTTAATTCTAGTTTAAACGGAATCAGATTGTTGAAAACTTATCTTTCGGTCAAAATCAGATCTATATATGAGAATCACTTCAGGAAAAAAACGATGCTATACAATTTGATTTATTTGACAGAAATATTATTTTTTATTAATCTTGTGATAGAATTCTAAAAGAAAAAATATTACTTTTTTTTATAAATAATTTTCTTGAACAATAAGACATTTTTATAAATGGTTTTACTTAATTATTAAAAAAATAATTATTTTTCCTTTCAAATATATTTATCAAAAATATAAACATGAATTATTTTCACAAACCATTTTTATTCATATATTCGATTTGATGTCATGTTAGGAAAAAATGGGTATAACCATATCATTTTCTTACAGAGTTAATTCATAATTTGACATTAGTTTTGTTTATGCATTGTAATTTAGTATTATTTAGAATCTGAAAATCAATTATTATATTATGAATAAATACTTTAAAAAATATTTTATAATATCTTATAGGTAATACATTAATGAACTTAGATCTCAGACAATTTTTTATGAATTATTTCAACTAAATCATGCTAACTTCTCCAAGATGTATCTTCATCTCCAAGATATATGATGCTCTATAGCACTAACTTCTCCATCAAATAAATTTAACATAAATGATGGACCTTCTTCTCATTAATGTGATCACATAATTCTTGTTAATTGAAAGTGCTTGTTTCTTCCTATTATAAAAACCTTATTTATTACACTTTGTCAATAACTCACTCAACCAAAGCTCATTGAGTCATGTCATGAAGTTGGTGACTTCATGACACCTAACGCACCTAAAAAAAAAATCTACACCATTTCAAATTTGTAAAACTCCCTAGAGTAATTAACTGCTTACTTTTTTTGACACATCATGCAAAACGAAAACTTTACAAGAAAACTTTAAAAAAGAAGTCTTCAAACTAACACCAACATCATATCCAAGTAACGTGTGCATCATGTATATGACAATGATCCACTGTGAAAATGTCACAAAAGGTTTCATATGAAGTCTTACATAACCCCTTTATTTATATCCACTCTCAACCAATCCCTTTTCGCAACTGCTTCTCACCAACCTCGTTTTCTATAAAACAAACTCACCACAAACAAACCTCAATGGCAACAATGTCTCCCATGTGGTTCATTCTTCTAGAGATAACTTGTTTCTTTGTGGCTCATGCTTATGTGGAGAACATGTCTCTAAGGACTCTTTCTGGTGTCTCTCATGAAGAAGCAATCCTTGGACTTAAGGCATTCAAGGCCTCTATAACTAGACGTGACTCCATTACTTCAACACCACCTTCTTACTCACCCTCTCCTACTCCTTCTCCTCTTCCACCACAGGTAATTCACTCATCAATAGATACCCTTTTGTTTTCTTTCTAAGATAGTGTTGAAATTTGAAACCCGTTGATGAAAGGTACTCATGAACTTGGTCATGCATTTTCTGTGGGAAAATATCAAATGTTTGATGGATTTTATTTTTTGGTTGATGAAGGATCTCAAGAAACCACATGTGTACCTTGTTACATCTTATGGTGCAGATCCAACAGGAAATTCAGACAGCACTGATGCTCTTCTTGCAGCCATAGCAGATGCAGCCAAAGGTCCAAGTGAAGGGTTCTTAATGGAGAACATCAAAGATCTTGGAGGTGCTCAGGTTCATCTTGAGGGTGGAAAGTACCTCATTAGCAAACCACTGGAATTGCCACAGCCGGGGATTGGAAACTTCATGGTAAGAAAAGCATCATTTTCATGTAAAGTTCAACGTAAATGGTCTACGTATAAACTGAAATGGTTTTTATTTTTTCAATCCACTAACATAGAATCACATCCATGAATTAGAACCTATTTTAGTGAATGTTGTTATTTGTTGAGTTGAGTTTATTATTTCACTTGCTGTCAGACTATCCATTAATATCTAGTTTCATGTATATATTTTTAAAATATATGTTGGATGTTTCACGTCAATCAGAAATATAACTGATTTACATTACACAAGTAAAATCAACCATCATCTTTCAAGTCAGTTTTGTGAATTTGGTCAATTGGCACATTAATCTAGAACATGAAAAAATACCTACTTTTGGAAGCTTGGCTTGGGTCAAACTTGAAATAGAAAAATGGTTTAGGAATGGCTATCCATTTAATATTCAAAAGGAAGAAAGTCCTTTTCCAATCTCTTCTCCATTTCTGTCAAAGTTTTATTTTGTTCTTTTCTCACTCAGACTTTTCATATTTCACCAATTCTTAGACACGGTGCTGCAGCAAATCAAGGCATAACTGAGGTTTTGGTCTTACTTTGATCTTATTTGCAATTGAATGTTATAACAGATACATGGGGGAACTATAAGGGCCTCAAATAATTTTCCACCAGATGGATATCTCATAGACTTATCCACCACAGGAGAAAGAAATTCCTACAATTATGAATACATAACTCTAAAGGATCTCTTGCTGGATTCCAACTTCAGAGGAGGGGGCATTTCAGTGAGAAACTCACTCAGAATCAACATAGACAATTGCTACATAGCACATTTCACCAACACTGGAATCTTAGTCCAAGGTGGTCATGAAACACTCATCAGAAACTCCTTCCTCGGCCAACACATCACTGCTGGGGGAGACAAACATGAAAGGGACTTCTCAGGCACCGGAATAAGCCTCCAAGGAAACGACAATGCAATCACAGATGTTGTGATTTTCTCTGCTGCCATAGGAATAATGGTCACTGGTCAAGCCAACACAATTTCTGGAGTACATTGCTATAACAAGGCCTCTGGTTTTGGAGGCACTGGAATCTATTTGAAACTTCCTGGTTTGACACAAACCAGGATTGTGAATTCTTACATGGATTACACCAACATTGTTGCCGAAGACCCCGTTCAGCTCCATATCTCTAGCAGCTTCTTCCTTGGTGATGCCCACATTGTGTTAAAATCAGTAAAAGGGGTTGTGAATGGTCTCAACATTGTTGATAACATGTTCTCTGGGTTGAATCATGGGGTTGATGTGGTCAAGTTGGACCAATCAAATGGTCCCTTTAATCAAATTGATCAAGTTTTTGTGGCTAGGAATGTTGTGAAGGGTATGAACTTAAAGGCCACAGTTGCAAAGATGTCTGTGCAAGGGAATGGAACCTCATGGACTGCTGATTTTAGCAAAAGTTTGGTTTTTCCTAACCTTATCAAGCATGTTGTGTATACTTTGATTGTTAATGGAAGCACCTTCCCAAATCATGCTCTCAGAAATGTGTCTCATAATCGCGTTGTGGTTGAAACAGATGAGGCTGTGTCTGCAAATGTTTTTGTTGCAGTGGATCAAAGTATTGCAAGTTAGAGAAGTTGTGGTTGGAGAGGGAATTGTGCATAAGCGTGATTACGAATTCTTTCTTTCTTTGGGCAACATTGAAGGCAACTTTGTAACCATACTACAAATTTTTAGATTTTATGTTTCAAATTGTTGAATACATTGAACTGTAAATAAAGGAACGAATATTTGGTTGGACATTTTAGGTTGACTAAAGATAATTATTTATTATTTATATACAAAATTCATCATTTGATATTTGTTCGCTTTGTTCACTCTACATAGACATTCTTATAAAATTGAATTACAATATTTGTTTTTGTAAAAATATTTTTTACATTAATTTGGATAAAACACTCCACCTAGATCGAATATATTTTTTTATCAATCTATAAAAGAAAGATATTTTGAATACGTTGATAACAAACAAATATAGAAAGAAGGTGATAATATATAATTGAATGTGTATAAAATATTACAAAAGGTTATATATATATATACAAAACCAACTCTAAAACTCACAGATAAATAAGTTTAAAATATAATTATACTAACAAAATCAATATTGTAACTCTTGAATTCGTTATTATTAATAGAATCACTTGAATAATAATTAAAAGATAAAATTTAACCACTTGATTATTTTTAATATTATCCGAATCTGATTTTATCTTTATTTAAACTTTTTACATGTTTCTTTACTCCATTGCATTCTTTTACAGAAACACCAGTTAAAGTGAATAGATAAACTAATCTCTCAGAAAGGAAAGAAAAAAAAAACACAAAAGATAGAAAAAAGTAACAAGGACGGTGACTATTGACTAAAAATTGAAGTTGAAGTGTGAAACTAAAGTTTTTTAATTTTTATGCCAACAAATTCTACTTCAAACAGCGAAGTATAACTAATCCCTTGAAAACTAACAGAATTTCGATCCCAAATTTCTTTATATTCCATTTTCCAATAAATCTAAGTGGAAGAAAGCGGAATTTGAAAATGGAATCATTTTAATTTAATTGCATTTTTCATCTTTGTACTGTAACTTACGCATCATTTTAATCTTCACAATTAAACCATGTTTCTTATCTTAATTTTTTTTTTTTTGAAGGTTTGGATAAATATAAACAATAAAACACGTAAAATAGCCGAAGTAGTTTTTATTTTTGTTTATATATATATATATATATATATATATATATCATTAACAACAGTGGTGAATATTTAAAAATATTTTCATGTTGTCAAAATTTTATTTATAAGTATATATAAATTTAAAGAAATTAAATATACTATGATTAAAATTACTGTTTTTATTTATATATTATTTTTATTATTTATTAAAAAAATTGAGGAGATCAAAGCCCTTTATGCTCCGAAGAAGATTCCCACTTATTAACAATGTATTATACCTCCCGTTACATTTCGTTAATTATTATTAAATAAAACATTAAAATATCTAAAAGCTTTGAAAACTAAAGTTGTCCATTTTTTTTTTTTAGATACTTATATACATGTTTACTTGCTCATTTTCTTCTAACCATTTAAATTTTGATAATAATATAGTTTTTGTGTAGTAATATTCTAAATTTTTATATATTCATGATTTAATTTATAATATGTAAAATATTAACTGTTATATTAAATGGTGAAGAATTAAGTCACAAAGTATAAAACTAATAGAGGATAAATTGTTTATGATTTATAGAAGAACTAGAAACATGTTTCTTGAGTGAAAAATAAAATTTGCAAGATAGCATACATTCCGTCATATCAAACTAAAAATATTTTATTTCTTGATATCACTATCAAACTGAAATTATTAATATTGTCTTATGGATCCACTCAACAATGAATAGAAAGTCACATATACCTCATAAGTTAAGATTATATTAAAAATTAGACAACTAAAGATAACACTATAAAACTAATATTACCCTAGAAACAACCTTTTGACATCGTTGTCATAAATACAAGAAGCAAAACCAAATATCATAGGGAATTATTTTGTTGAAGGAATGACCCCAATTAGATTCAAACAACCCCTCCTTCCATTACATTTATAAGGTTTCTTCATGCACCTCCCTAATTTATTCCTGCACTTCCCAACACTTCACAATTCTTATTTTATTCTCTTCTCGTTTTAAGTTTTGGAATGCACAATTTAAAAATATTCTAAAATAGATATAAAATATATAATCTGAAATATAAAATTATATTCCCAGTTATGAATTCCAAAATATAAAACTTATATTATAAAATGCACAATTCAAAATACATTATCAAATAAAAAATGCATTTTATATTATATAATAATTAAAATATACTTGTTCTCAAATATTCTAATACTTAAAAGTCCAAAAATTTAAAAGAACAGGTCTGATTAAATCTTTTGCAAAAGTTTTTTTTAATAAACTTACTTCGAGAGGTGTATCTTTAAAACATTAAAGAGAGAAAAACAAAAAATAAAAGGGAATAGAAGGTTTATTAATTCTTAATGCCGCAAAAAGGAATCATGTCAACAGTACATAAAGGATTCTTCTAACAAAATTCCATATTCTTACGGTTAGGTAACCAATCATCAGCCAATTGTCATTCTTAAGGAATCAACATGTAAAATCATATTCTATCCTAAATTATTACATCACAAAATCCTTCATCCACTTGGGCTTTATCTGAATCCTCTTAGCTCTTGTCTGTTGAATTAATGGGCTCCTATACTCATTCTCACCCAAGTCATCATATTCCTCATTGGGCTCATCCTCTTCTATCACATCCCCTGTCCGTTGGAAAGACTCTTTGTCCTCAAGGTGGAAGTTGGGATATGTTGCTGAAGATCAGAGAGCAACTCCCAAGTGGAGTCCTCGGGGTACATGCCCTTCCATTGCACGAGAACTCGTGTCTCTACGGTTGTCTCCTGGTTTTCAACATCCAGAACAACAAGTTCGATTTGAGGCTAATTATCCACGGTTGTAGGTGGAAGGTCTAGTGGAACATCATCCACCCCCCCCCCCCCATAAACGGTTTGAGTTTGGAAATGTGAAAAACATGATGTATTTTGGACCCTGCATGTAGTTGTAATTCAAAGGCGACATCTTGCACGCGTTTGATAATTGGGAAAGGACCATAAAAACGTTGAGCCAGTTTTTGATTGCGGAAGCTTTCCACATAAAACTGACAATAAGGTCGGAGCTTAACCATAACAAGATCACCCACCTTGAAGGGATGGTCTATGCGGTGCAAATCAAAGTAATAGTTTTGGCGTGCCTGCACACGTTCTAGGTGAGCCTTAAGCTTGGATAAAATGCATTCGTGATCAATCAACTCAGAATCAACAACCCCGATGTGTGAACTCCCAGTTATGTACTGAGGAATAGATGGGGGTTGCTTGCCATAAACGACAAAGAAAGGACTCAAACCTATCGAAGAGTGAATAGTAGTGTTGTAATGAAACTCAACCCAAGGTAGAAAACACCCCCAACCTTTGGGTTCACCATGAACGAAGGCTCGTAAATATTATTGTAGTAACTTATTAAATATTTCTGTTTGACCGTCACTCTGAGGGTGATAAGCCGTAGTCATTCAAAGTTTAGTACCGTTGAGTTTAAAGAGCTCCTGCCAGAAATGGCTCATAAAGATTGAGTCTCGATCAAAAATAATGCTACGAGGCATGCCATGTAGTTTACAAACCAGTGTTCCAAAAAGACCAGCGTTGTAGTAAAGGAAGTGGGAAGCATGCCAAAGTGCACCGCCTTAGAAAAATGATCGACAACGACGAAGATTGTCGTATGGCCTTGGAATGAAGGGAGCCCTATGATGAAATCCATAGAGACATCCTCCCATACACCTATTGGGATTGGTAGGGGCTGAAGCAACCTATAGGGATGGTGTGTAGGAGTCTTAGTACGCTGTCAAGTTAGGCAAGATGAGACAAATTGCACAACATTTGTTTTCATGCCCTTCCAATAGTAATTCTCAGACGTTCGTTGGATACCCACATGCCTTCCAATGGGTGAACAATGAAACTCATCCATTAGAGAACAAAAAGATGAAGAAGGGGTAAGAAAAATCTTGCCCTTGTAAAACAAGATCCCTTGTTTCATTTGGAAGTGTGGGTGTTGTGTTGGTTGTTGTTGCACCTTGGCAACCAAGTCTGAAAGCACAAGGTCAATGGAGTACAATTCTTTAAGCTTGTCAACGAAAGTGAAATGAGGGATAGTGAGCCCCAATAGTGTTCCACTTGTTTCATGCACTCTAGACAATGCGTCAGCCACCCTATTAGTTGAACCGGGCTTGTACACAATTTCATAAGTGTAGCCCAATAGTTTTGCCAAGTAATATTGTTGTTTTGGGGTTTGAATTACTTGTGTCATCAACTCTTTAAGACTTTGTTGGTTAGTATGAATAATGAATTTGCGGCCTAGCAAGTAAGTCCTCCCTTTTTTAACTACAATGGTTATGGCATGTATTACTTTATAAGCATTTTATTATATATTATTACTATTATTATTATTATTATTACAAATAAATATATATATATATATATATATATATATATATATATATATAAAAAAAAATATATATTTAAATAAAAAAAAAAAAAAAATATATAAAAAAATAAAAAAAATTTTTA
>Ga0214543_1003324_pt1 | contig 31280 bp, 10 predicted proteins | sample CNSS2metaG_FD_160094 | JGI IMG/M metagenome (GOLD analysis project Ga0214543, IMG submission 160094) | Root nodule microbial communities from cowpea collected in UCLA plant growth center, Los Angeles, California, USA - CNSS2 | ecosystem: Host-associated > Plants > Roots > Nodule | place: USA... | reverse complement strand
TCATCTTATCATAACATTTATGTAATTATGTTAAAATGATGTATGTCAATTAAAATTTTTTTATGTCTCATATTTGAATATTTCTATTATTTTTTAATATTTTTATTTATTGTATATTTTTCTTTCACATGAGTATGTTTAATACTCTCAATTGAAGTGTTTAATAGCATAAACCTTTTATTTACTAGGTAATATAAAAAAATACTTATTTTTATTAATTTTTCTTTCATTTGAAGACCTCTTTTGTTTCGCTAAAACAATTATTTCTCAACCATTGAGTATATATGTTTATATTTGAAAAGTGTTCTTAGATATCTAAGGTATTTTTCATCTTATCTTATCATACACTTAATTATACATTCGTTTTCCTTTGTGTAATTTCTTTCAATAATTTCTAAGACATCCATTTGTTAATTTTTTAATATTTTTATTTGTTGTTTATTTTCATCATGTAGAATACTATTTCAGTGTATTTTATCTAATTATTTTTTTATTTTCTAAGTCATTATATCAATCATATTATAATTTTTCACTATAATTGTATAAATAACTTTTATTTACTACAATATCAAAATTTAATGTAATTGTAATGAATATTTTTTTTATCATCATGCAACATATATTGGAGTTGAAAAGATACAATATCCATGTTAAAATATTTTTATTATGTTTATTATTTGTTATTTGCATCATTTTGATTAAGTGATGTATTATCTTTTTTATTAGGGTATAAAAAAATAGATTCATTAGAATTTAAAAAATGGAGGTAAACAAACATTTAAAATATATTTTAATTTGAATATTTGTTTTCCTTTAATTTTTTTAAAAATATTTTTAAATTTAATCAACTAGGTTTCATTAATGCTTGCAGTTTGCAAATTTAATAAATGTTTTAGTTCTCATGAAATTTTATTTGGTATTCCAATCTAAAATATAAACAATTATAATTTATTTCAAAGTATTTGATATCGAAGAAACAATTATCTCCTAATATTTAATATTTGATAATATTATATTTCCTTTACCGTAATTTTTTATTATTTTATAAAAATTAATTAAAATTTATATTGAAGTAGTAAGGAAACAAGTACGGGTATGGGTACGAGATTATACCCGTTACCCGGGGGAGATGGGGATGGGATAAAACGTTGATACTTGTTGGGTTTGGGTATAGGGATGAGGATGAATTTTTTTACGGGGATGGGTATGGGATAGTGAAACCCGTCTCCGCCCTGCCCCGTTGCCATCCCTACCCTCTATGATCATTCTTTTGATCTAAGAGATCAATGCATAAATTTTTTGAGCATTTCTTCCTACGACCCTATGACTTCAATCTGCACCCCGTGGTGAAATGACCACTTTGCCTTTATCTTATCCACTTCATCATCATGTTTTTTGTAAGGATGATATAGTTAGAGGAAGCGTGTATGGACCTAAAGATATCAAGTATAAGAGTTTGAGCAAGAATATGGATGAGCATGACAAACACTAAGAGTAGTAGACACTAGGTGCAATTTCACAGGGTTGACACCACCTGTAATTACATAAAGTGGGCAAAAATATGTATAGTGAAGACAAACCTAATTTAACTTCATATTGTTCATAAGGTAAAGTTTATGTCCACTTTGTTGGGAATAGTCCAAGTGTGAGTCAAAGTCCCACATTGGATAGAATAGACAAAGTTAAACATTATATAAAAATAAAGACCCATAACACCATTGCTTTAAGGTTTTGGTGTAAAACTGGTGTCAAATACCTTATATGTGTAAGACTAATGTCATATAACCATATGGAACCACAATCTCTCAATGACTATGACTATAACCATAACTAATGTTAAATATAACCCAACAGTGGTATCAGAGCCGATGGTTTGGAGTGACTGACCGCATAACCATAACCAAAAAGGGGCGATAAGGAAGAAGCAGTCCTAGACCTTAGGTCCAGACCAGATTTGAAAACTTTCGAGATGTGAATCATAGCCTAGTCGATTTTGTACCGAACAGCTAAAACTGATGTCATATTATACTTTCTAGAGAATCACCCTTCAGCCTTCGGATCTAAGTTTGAATTGGCTAGGGGGCATGAGTGGTAGTCAGTTGTCCTCTTTCCTTCCGATGAAGGGATCTTGCTCGCTTTTCTCTAAAGGGCTAGTCTTGGTTCTGTTAAGGGCCTAGTTCTGGACTTTCTTGACCAAGAAAGGTTGGAAGTAGATTGTGAATGCTGAAGTTGGCGCTCAATGGTGCTCTTTCTCGCCCTCTCTATAAGAGAGATGGGATCACCTAAGTCTTGTTATGGATTGATGGCTAAAGGAGTGTCTACCCTACTAGAGATGCTCCTTTTGTATAATAAGTCAGAATAGAAGAATTGAAGGGCTCATTCTTCATGGCTTCCAAGCTCCTGCCTTTCCATGAGCAAGTTGACTTAGTCTAGTTGACCAACAGTAGAGGAAGGGTATGCGTAAGGCAAGTGAATCAGAAGTAGTAGCAATAAGACCAAGGGCGCGCTTTAACTCAAGGGTACACTTTTATCCTTCCAGGATTTGTAGGAGTTTCCTTTCAAAGGCCTTTTAAGAACCTACTCTTGATCCACTGGATATGAATGCTAATCATTGATTCGAAAGTGCCACATTCCCCTCTCTACTACCTATTACCTATTCTCTTCCTTGCGTGGTATATCTTTACTAGGGGAATCAAGGCAAAAAATGGCTTTGGACATTTGATTATAGCACCAGCTCCTCGTCTTCATAGAATAGAATAAGGCATTAGACATGGGCAAGAGCCCTATAGCAGCAATCCTTGATTGAAGTGAAGGAAGAAAGACAAAAGCTCTAGTCCCATATCTTTCTGTTATGGAATTGGATAGTTACTCATATGAAAAGGGGATTCGATAACAGCCTAAGACAATAGGGTTTACGTACAGGCGCAACCCGTATGGATGTAACTTCCATTCCGCTAGTCTGCCCCGTAGTTCAAGCGTGAAAAAATAAGTGCCATTAACCTAACTTCTTTCGATTTCGAGCATCAGCACCGAATTCAATAGCAATAACAAGGGATTCTAACAGCCTTTTGTCCTACCTGTAAGACTCGTGGAAATTAATTAATTAAATAAATAATTAATTAATAAATGCGGCTAGCGGAAGCCTTTATGGCATTAAATTCTAATTTGTATGATGTGGAAAAGTACTAGCACAAGTGGCTGAGAGTACTTGATTGTGTGAGAAGACTTGGGTTTGAGTCCTATGTATGCCAATTATGTGTTATTTATTTGTTATTACCTTTTTATATATGTGATCATGTTGTGGGACAATATAATCCTTGAATTATATTAGTTAACAAGAAACATGAATTGGCTTAATTGTTTAGCATTGATTTTGTATTGGCATGGTTGTGGGTTCAAACCTTGGAAACCCCAAATTAAACTTTATTTTTGCTAAACTGAGTTTTGGCTTGAACATGAAAGGGTGGAGAAATCCCTAATTGAGTGGGCAGCCAAGGGAGGCTGGAAAAGCAGCCCATAAGTGACCATGAATGGAAATTATATGCCTTTTTAATTCTAATTTCGTTTTGTGTAATTAAGGGTAATTAACACACCATTAATTGAATTTTTGAGAGAGAAAGAGAGAGTTTGGTGGTTGATTTTCGTTCTGCACAATTGAGAGAGCGAGTTTAGAGCGATTTAGTATTAGGAGAGGGAGCACAGGAGCTAATTGAAGGGAGAACTTTGGGTAGCAAAGAAGAACCTTGGAATTTTCAAGCTTTTAGCAAGGAAACCAGGTTAGGGGAGTTTCTCACGTTGAATTTTATGTTTTTGGGATTGGATTGCATGATATACTTGGAATTGTATGAATGCCTTTTACTTCTGGTTGAATTTTTGTGCTTCTGGAAAATTTCCAGAAACCGCCTGGCGGGCTGATCATAGCCGCCAGGCGGCACATGCAATTGGTCTATTTTTTGGGTTCCTCAAAAGGAACTGCTTGGCGGCACATTCCCAGCCGCCAGGTGAAGCATGGTGTTTTACCCAATTCTAGGTTTCTGGATGAAGGGCCTAGCGGTATTGGTTGAACCGTCAGACGACGCAAGCCAAAATTGGTTCGTTTTTTGTGCTTTCTAGGTTCTGGGCTAATTAGGATTGAAGGGAAAGCTAGTTTTAATGGTTAATAGATGATTGGATGTCAAATTTCACTAAGTTTGAATAATTGAGGGCTATCGGTGAGAGCATAATGCGAATCACAATTTAGGGTTCACGAAATTCGGATTTTGGCTAGGAATCAATTGTATTGTGAATTGGATTACGAGTTACATGTTAAATTATATTAAGAACTGTTTAACGTGCGGGATTTGATGAATTTGGTTACTTGAAGGTGAGGATGAGATTTGGGTTTCTGGGCGCAGGAAAGCTTTGGTGATTTTCCAGAATTGTTACGCGCCGCCTAGCGGCACCATGATTGCCGCCAGGCGCTATATCAGAGTATTGGGTTCTTGTGTTTTGGTGTATATTGGAGATTGGGGAATTAATCTGCATCATATGGAGTAGAAATTTTGAGGAGTTTGGAATATATGGGGGATTTGCCAATGTTGGATAGGTGATACTAATATTATCTATGTCAATGAGGATAAATCTGCATCATATTGAAATATAGGAACTTGACGTTAACAATGGCAGTTGGACGACTATTAAGATCTTTGAGTTTAAGTGGGAATGAATGGGTAAGTGGAATTGGTTCCTTGAGCCTTCTTGGGGAAATACTTATTGGTATGAAAAGAAAATGGGACTATGGTGTGAGATAACAATAAATTTATGAATGTCATGGGGGGAGGGGGTAACTAGTGCATAAATTAATAAAATTTGTACACATTTGTGAGTGGTATACTTAGCCTTAAATTGCTAGCTAATCGATAAGTATATGAGGTGAAGTGATGAAAGTGACTATTTTGGAGATGCAGTATGAATGCCATAAGTGAAAACGTTTAGGTAAGGGTCTGAAGGACCTGAGGGAAAACCAACAGTGCGCAATCACTGGTATGTCGTCTGGCGGTGAGCTATGCTCTGCCAGGCGAAAGCGTCAAAGCAGAGAGGACTGGAAGCTCGTGGCGCCTAGCGGCAAGAATAGTTTCGCCAGGCGATAACTGCTCAACAGAGGGTCACTAGAACGAGAGCGTCTAGCGGTGAGGGTCTTCCCGCCAAGCGGGATCTGCAATAGTGAAGAAATCTAAGGCGCTACATGCCTAGCGGTACGTGTCCCCCGCCAGGCGATTTTGCTGTTGTAGCCTCAGTTTTTTGGATTTTCTACATGTGTGATCTACAAGGCTTTTGGTGATACTTCAAAGGTGAGATTGCTAGTGTTCCTTGAGTTGAGCTCGGAACGTATCCCTTGAGTTGAGCTCGGGATAGGAGTTAAGCATGTGGCATTCCTCGAGTTGAGCTCGGAATGACATCCCTCGAGTTGAGCTCGGGATGGCGGATGAACACGAGGAACCCTTGAGTTGAACTCGGGTTGGCGAGTGTTGCCGGTGTGAGTGTGCTGGTTGTGGCCAGTACAGATGGGTCCAAATAGATTGCCCTTCTCAGTAGTTGACTAACGAGTTTGATAGTCTTGGAACGTTGTGAACTAAGTTCGTATTTGGGAACTCCACCTGGCGTTACGAAATAGCAATGGTTTCCCGCACGTGCTCTATCGGTTGTGGCCGATAGGTATGACAGCAAGTCACCTTGGGGTAATCACTAAAAGATGTAGAACCCGATTCACATGGTGGTGGCCATGTGGTATGGAATTAACGAAACTTTTCCTAATGTGAATGATGTGATATATATATATATATATATATATATATATATATATATATATATATATATATATATATATATAGATATAATTATATGCTTTATCTGTTAAGCTCACCCTATCTGCTTGTGTTTGGCGATGATCGTGTATGCGGTACACGTGAGTAGATGATGTTGTTGCAGGTGGTTCTGGTGAGGCTTAGTGCCGGAGCGGAGATAGCTTGGGAGTTTTGTATTATTTTGATTTGAACTATTTTGTAAACTCTTGTGAGAGGTTTTATTATTATGTTTAGTTTTATAAACTATGGATTGTGGATTTTAATTGGAAGTAATAAAATGTATTAAATTTCCCGCGTTTTTGGGAAATTAGGTATTATTAAATGCATTGTATTTGTTTATTTTATTTATTTTATTAAAAATTCGTAATATCCGGTCGGGATGTTACACTACCAGCAGCCTATTCTTTCACTTTCAAAGGCAAAGCTCGCATATTAGGAGTGGAATTCCCTAGTAATAAACTTTCCTAGAGAAGAAGGCGTTCACCAAGGAACTAGTTGGTAGGAGGGATAGTTGGCCGACTTTCAAGCCCATGTGACTGAGTCCGGAGATTTCTTTTTGTTTTCAGGGTGTACGAAGTGAAGGCTCGTTGAGACCTTACCTTAGGAAGACTTTATAGGCACAGTACTAGGGACCGAACTCTCATTTCCTTGCTTAACTTAAGGCCCTTCGCCTATTGATGCTTTAGTGCATCACTTATGTATTTAGCTGAACAGGGTAAACATCTTCTTTAAGCTTCCATCATTGGGATGCCAAACTATAGGTTAAGCTCCTAGGATCGATGAAAGCTTTTATTTGAGGGTTGATAAGGATTTCAATTTCCCCTATAAGAGGATCCCTTGTGTGCTATGTCTACGAGTCTCTCAAATACAAGAAAATTACATCTCTCGTTGATGTGAGACTTCCAACAATAAATAAGTATAGACGTTATAATGGAACAAATGTTATTTCTTGTTTGTTGAGGGGTGATGAATTGGAGGTGAGAGGTTCTTATTAAAATGAAGGAAAATTATATTTTAACTCTCTTTTTTGACTTTAATCGTTTACTTTCTGACTTGGTTTAGTGTGGACCATTGATTTTTTTAAAGAAAAAGATAGTGATATATTAATCAATGATTCACATTAAATCATGTTATAAAGTAAATGATGAAAGTCAAAAAATAAAATAGGAGTCACATAATGATTATCCTAAAATAATCATTGATTAGGTTTTAAGAGTACCAGAGGAAGTGGAAATGGGTGATTTAACCTTACCTAGCATTGGTAGACTTAGGACAGAAGACAATGTTGTAGTATGCAGGATTGGAACAGTTGAAGGGCCTGACTGGGTTAATGGAGGCTTGCGGACATGCCGTCTCGAATATCTCGCACGAGGAATCGCTCCCATCGCAAGGGTTCTCACAACCCACCACTTCCTCATTTCTCGTTACCTTTAGCTCCGTTGGACACACTGCGTTCAAATCCACCCCGCAACCCGTGCTCTCACACTTCCCGCCAGAACCACTCACGGGATCAACAATCACCGGCACGTTGAACCCTTGCAACAAGCTCACGTAATAAAACTCAGACCCGTTCACTCCGTCTAAGTTAAACTCCACCACCGTCTCCGGCGCTGACCCTTCTTTGTTACACGTTAGATTGCCGGAGTTGCAGTCGCCGGTAGCGCAAGAAAAATTTCCGGTAACTGAGTCGGTGGTGCAGTGTGTGCGGGCCCAGATTCGACCCTGCCAATTCTCGGGTACGCCGACGCTGGAATTTTCGCCGCTGGCCAAAACGAACCCCGTTCTATTGCTCAAAGCTGGCCACACCGTGTAGTTGCATTGGTTGATCAAAGTCATTATTCTGGCGGAATCGATCCCTGTAAATTAAGTAATGCTGTTAGAATCGGGTAACACCTTCAAGATTATGCAGACGTTAAAATTAAATGTAATTCTTAGAAAAACTTAGATCGAACCTGATAAATGAATGGTTAAGGATACCAAAAGTGAGAAGAACCATGTTGTTGAGTGAACCATGTTGAGAATGAATAAGGAAATTGTGATGAAGCGAAGATTAAGGGCCAATTATGTAAAGAGTGTGGCTTTTCTCTGAATTAATAACGTGTACGTGATGACTAAAATGCTGTCCGAGACTTTCTTTTCTTCTTGGCTGCAATGTTATTACTTATAATTTTACTTGTTACATTGTTCAATGACTTGTAACATGGGGTTAACTTCCAATTTTTTGAAAATTTGAAAATATTTTAAAATCAAAATGTTTTACTGGTAAACTTTGAAATGATTATTTATTATATAAGAAGTTCAATTAGGGTTAAGTTCAATGCAAAATTTGTAAAAGGTTTGTTTCCTTCTATTACGGGTTTGAATCTTGACTACAAAATAAAGATTGATTTCTTGTACAATACTACAAAAGTGTTTCATTCATTAGGTGAATATTGAAATATATGATTTGATTTATTTAATTAAGTAAATTTGAAATGTTGACATTGGATATCATAACGTTGATTGTATAGTCTTGCATCTCTGTAATAGAGACTTGTGTGCTCTTGAAAGTCATTGTGGTCTACTAGCTCACGTTCTCAATCCAAAATTTACGTTACCTTTATTTTATATTCCATATCAATATTTCAACACATAAGTATCATATGTTCTCAAAGTACCTTTTCTCGATGAAAAAAAAATAACAATATTTGTTTCCTAATTATCACCATAATTATGACCAATAAATTATAGTAGTAATAAATGTTTCCTTATATTTTGTATCAATTTTAAAATACTCATGTTGCGATGAAGTAATGGTTGTTGTGATGTTGAACAGTGTGAAGCTTGGGTTATATGGGTGACTTTTGGTGGTTCTAGTGAAAACCTGTTGAGGTAGGATTTTGAAGGGAATATCAAAGGGAAGGTTCTGGGTACATCAGGAGAAGAACCGGTGATATTTTAGTACATAGTGGAATTGTTCAATGTTATAGTTTGGGTATTTTGCATTTATCTCATTTATTTACGTACTAAATCGTATTTTGAAAAGTTTATTCAACTTTTATTTTACTTTTTTCAGGTTCATACTCAAGATAGTATTGTAAAGTAAATGAAGGAATGACTGATTCTAGAAACCTCTGGATTTTAAAATTCAAATGTTGTAATATTTTATCTTTTAGTCTTTGTATATATCATACTCACTTTTAACATTTAGTTTTAATGCTTATAATTATTTATTTGAACTCATTTTATTTAATTATTATGTATATTACATATTCTGCAATAGTTATATTTGTGATATAAAGAGACTTAGTCACATTCTAAAAGTTATAATTAATGTGACATAATTTAATAATATACGAAGAAAACATAAGAATTTACATGAATAATCGTAATTTTAAAGCTTTCAATCTAAATGTATATTTATATTCTAAATTAATTTAAAAATATTTTCAAAAGTGTTATAATGTCTAATATTTATTTTTTGACATCACATTATAAAAGTGTTCTTAAAAAATAAACAACACGTAAAGATGTATGACTTTTCTGAACGACAACATTTTAAAAAATATTGTCTAAAGCAACATAAAAGAATATTTTATCTATAAATAATAAACAACATTAAAATTTATAATTTAATAAGTAATATCTAAAATGTGTTGTTTATAAAAAATAAACAATATCATATGTGACTTATAAGAATTTTGTACATTGTGTGACTTAATAAAAAAAGAAAAAAGAAAAAATCTTTGTCAAGTTTCTCTCCATGCCCTTAAACTGGTATCTTCATCTTTATCCTCAGTGGCGATTCTTGATTTTTCTGGTTGGTCTCGTCCAATGTAGGCTTTATTCAGATATCTTTTAGAACTACTTATATGAATTAAAACAAGAATGATTTTTTTTATAAAATACAATTAGTTAGTTATGTAAGTTGATTTGTAGAAATTTTTTGTCTCGGTTTTTTTGAAGTTGTAATTTGTAGAAATTCATCTAAATGTTAAGTGATTTGTTTTTTTAAATAAATATGATTTTGTTAACAGTTATAACTGTTGTTAAATATTAGATGAATGTTTTAAAAAAATATATATATGATTTTTTTTCGGTTATAATTGATGCTAAATATTGAATGAACATATTTTTTTAAAATAATTTAGAGCCGATCAAAATTAATTTTAATAATTTTAATGGTGGTTATTCTGATAGTTATATTGTGATACTTTTATGACTTTAAAATTTATGTTGATTGATTAACTGCCGGATATAAAAATAGTGATGGTTATAACTGTTATTAAACCACACACATAAATGATCCTAAAAATAAAATTTTTAGTAGCGAGACCATACTTTTTAGTCGTTTGTCTAAAGTAAAAAAATGCTATAGTGAAAATGCGATGAAAATAAAGAAGACAAACATTGATGAGACAAATAACAAAAAAACAAGAAGCAAAGGTTGTTTCGAGGAAGAAGAATAGCAAACTTGAAGATCATGAATAAGAACACTTTTATAGCGTTGCAAGATAACTTATGAGAGAACTATTGTCTTCCTAGATTGGGAAAAAGGTTTTGATAGATGTAGGGTGTGTTTAGATTGTAATTAAAAAAATTACATTTGGTTGAATGAAATAAAAATCTCATTCAACGAGTAATCTTCATGGTGTTGCTTTTGAAAGCAACTCACATTTAGTGCTCAATAAAATAAAAAAACAAATTATCAAACATCATTATATGACTTCCAACACAAAGTGAATGTGCCTTTGAGCTCCCAAATGATAAAACAAGCACACACGTAAGCTACATTGGTTGTTCTTTCTTTTCTGGACGAGCTTCATTTGCATGTTGCATAAAATGTAAAAGATTGAGTCTGTAAAAAGCATATAAACATGATTTTTTTTTCTTTCCATTAGAACAACTTAATTATTATATTAAAACATAGTTGATTGTCTTGAGACATTTGAAGAAATTGTCTCGTAACACAGATAATTAATTATATTTAATATGATTACTCACTTGAAATAATTGATTATTTCCATCCATTTTAAAAAACCCTCACCATAGACCTTTAATCAATTATCTCAACGAGAATTAATTATTGTTCTTTGTTGGTTCCTAGAACCATCGATAAAATCGATTATATATCTTCTATCTTCAAAATAAATCAAGTACAAACGCTTTCAATCATTAAAAAATCATTTCGAAAACCTTAAAAATGATTTTATCCTTGTATTTTTACGTACTCAATCTTTATTGAATCATTTGTCAAGGGTTATACACTTCAAAACTTCTCTTTTGGATTGTTTATACACTAGTTACTACAACAAAAGCAATTTTTACTAGAGGTTATTTATAACATTTCTGGGGTTTTAACTCCCGCTAAAAGAGTTTCCAGCGGTTTGTTATTCCTCTAGAAAAACCAGCGTCGTTAACGGATTACCGACAATTTTGAAACCCTAGTATTTATTTCAATTTTGTAACCGTAGTACCTTTTGGAACCCTAGTATTTATTTCGATTTTGTAACCGTAGTACCTTTTCCTTGTATGTAGTTTTAAATCTTTTATACTGTATAATAATATCAAAAGTCCATTTTTACCCCTGCAATGCAATTCATTATTTATTAATGTTTTTACTTTTCAAATTTCCTTAATTTTATTTATTATACTTTTTGAATGTATAAAATTCATAAAACATATGATAAAAAAAATTATAATATTTAGATATTTGTTTATAACTAAATATAACATTCATAAAAACAAAAAACGTAGTCTATAAGTTCAAAGTAAATAATAAAATTCGTATATCATTAATCATGTCCAAACCTATTTGATTACATGTTCTTGGCTGAAGATCTTTCCAAACTTTCTTGAATTATATACTCTCTTACAACCTAAGAAAAAAAGTATCATTAATCCATTAAGCATGTGTGGGTCATAGCCTCTCATAGTCGAGCTTCTCTGACTGCAAATGAAAAAGAAAGAGTGAGGTAACTTGAACTTTAACGAACAACTAAAATGAAAAGAAAAAAATGTTATGTTTGTAGAGAAATAAAGAAAATTTCAGTCATATTTCATTCATTATATGACTATTTAAGGAAATCAACTGCTACTAAGCACAATACTTATTTAGTGTAATAAATACAAAAATAAGACAGGTACAAGTCTAACTCAATTAAACAAGATATTCTTGGCCAAATACTAGTTCGGCTTGATCAGGTTTTTGCTTAAGCTGATCCTGCAAGAAGCTTATCTAGTAAGAAATAGTAGTTCAAAATTGAACAAGTTAAACAGTACCTTGATAAGCATGTACGTAGGAAGCCAAGCTGGACCAGTGGGAATCCCTACCCACGCAATCTATCAATTAAGCATGAGTTTTTCTCAGTATAAAACATTAAAATTCTTGACAATTTCTTCATAATTGGAATCAAGTACATATACCGTGCAATCAATTCGCACTATGTTGGATTATCATGCATCAGATTGCTTATCATAAAATGTCAGCATTTTAACAACTTACTCACTTTGACTTTAGCATCCACTATTTTTGTTCAGGAGAGAAAATTTGTTGCAATCCCCTTCTCCTGTACTTTTGATTCCTAACTTCTAGAAAGAAAAAAAAAAAGTTATAGCCTACCACCTCACCGAAAACAAATCAAAGTTCACATTCGAAAACTAAACAAAGAATAATTAAAACGAAAAGGAAGTAAATATTTGTGAGAGAACTAACAGTAGCAGATATTTGGATGCTTTGTGGGGAACATACCCTAGTTTTTCTCTTTTTACATAATTTTACAAGAATTGTTATCCAAGTCTCTTTTTTTCCCCTTTATCTCCTTCCAGTTGAACCAAGAATTAATGCGCTGATTAGGTAAATTGTTTTAAATAAAGTTTGCTTAAATTAAACAAATGAAAACAACTTTTATAATAATTTCTCTCAAGGTCTCTTTTTCTCTTTTCTCATTTCATATAAACAAGACATTAATTCTTATAAAAAACTTAAGCTTAATGAAAACAATTTCTTCAAGAATTATGGTCAGAGTCTCTTTCTCATTATTCTCTTTTCAACTAAGACTCTATTTCGTTGATTTAGTAAATTTAATATCAAGTTTGTGTAATTATGCAAATGAAAAAAAAGTAAAAAAGAATAGAGCGATATTCATAAAATTTCTGTTAATAAGACTGACATGCATTAGTTTGAGGTGCTTTTGTGCTTAAATATACATTTTGTCTATTGAATGATAAAGATGTATGAACAAGAAATGGTTAAGAAACATTTATAATGTTTAAAGTAGGAGTTTTATGAATTTTAAATTTTACTGAAGCTGATACTTAATCTATCTTTCATTCTGATCTTTATTTATTTAGTTATTGAGAAATTTAAAGGATGCAACATTGTAAATGGGCAAATCGAACAGATTGAATTAATCTGAGAAATGAATGAGCAGAAGAAATATCTGGAAACTAACATGTTGCCTAACAAAGCATGAAACTTAACAATGGTCTTTTCTTTCTCGACACAAATGTCCCCTCTCTTTAGATCAGCTCTCAAATAGTTAATCCACTTTAACTTGTAACTCTTGCCAAATTCTAAAAATCCTTTACAATCGAAAAGTGTAAATGGCAGTAAGAGAAAACGTTATTCAATCCATGGCTCAAATTAGACTCTTGTACAATAATTATAGCTGGAAGGTCACACTCAACAAAAAGGTACCTAGAAAAGAAAACTATAAATGCACTAATAATATTTGTGGAATTAATTACCTTTTGTACCTGCATTTTTTGGCAACGTCCTCCAACTATAAAAATGCATTACCTGCATTTTAAATATTGTCAAGCATATGCATATAATTAGCCAATATTAGTTATCAAATAGCTTCGTGAAAGATGATTATTTGACGTATAATGTGAATTTTTTAGATCTGAATCAGAATATATAGGAAAAGGATGAGAAAGATTTATATTGGTTGATGGGTGTTTGATGTTGCAGGTATCTGGTGCATGCCAATGGCATTTGTGCAGGTTACTCTCTATTTTTAGCTGTTATTGCTGCTATGCCACGCCCTTCCACTATGCCTCGAGCTTGGACTTTCTTTTTGCTTGATTAGGTCATCACATCTCACTCATTCTTAATTTCTTCTTGCAATAAGGTGTTATATAGCTACCTAATTAAAGAGATTATAAATGCTCCAAATAATGATGATTAAACAGAACTAGATGGAATATCTCTGCCGCCACAATAACAAAGGATTTGATTGTGGTCGTGGCTTTATCAACAATGGTGCTGTTATTTGACACTCTTTCAACTTCTGTAAATATTCTCAGCATTGCTTTGGTTTAAGTGGCACCGGTAATTCAAGTCTGTAAATCTATTTGGACTAAAAAGGTACAGATAAGGATTAAATTTAAGCCTTCAAAATGATGTTCACACTTATGAAAAAGCAATTTTTGTAGCCTAAACCAGAATCAAATTTTAGTTTTTAAATATTATGTCTCTTATATAATCAGAACTAGCAAATGAGCAGTTAAACCAAACACCCACTTTATCTTCTGGCATGCTTTGGATAATTCCATTGACATGTTTTGCCACTTTGTCCTATTTTGACCTTCGGTTTGGGCAAATCCATCTTGAACTTTCAATTCAGTCAGAATTGACCTTCAACGAAGCCTTGTATTGGACCGATCAATCTCGACCTTTAATTTAGACTAACCGTTTTGACCTTTGACTTGAATTGATTTGTCTTGATCATTGACTAGATTTGACATGTCTTTACCTTTGGCTTGACTTATGATGTTAATGTTAATGCTAATGATGCATATATTGAAAATTTGTCCAATTTGCATTGTTAGGTGCTAACATACATAGTTCTAGCTGCTGGAGTAGTGTCAACTGAGGTTTTGTACCTAGCAGAGAATGGAAACACTACCACAACATGGAGCTCAGCCTGTGGATCATTTGGTCGATTCTGTAACAAGGTGACAGCATCAATTGTTATCACATTTGTGGCAGTGTTTTGCTATGTGTTGCTTTCTCTTATTTCCTCTTACAAGCTGTTCACCAAGTATGATGCACCAGCAGCATGCAGACCAATTGCACCCATTGAGGTTGCTACTTTCCCTGGCTGACTAACCCCTTATGTATAACAATGTGTTCATGTATGTGTATGCTTAATTGCTTCCAATTAATAATGTAATGACGTATAAGATGCGTACCAAAAGAAGATCCTCTTCAGTGCCAAAGACTTTGCGAGCTTTTTCTAAAGATTTTAAAGAAATCCTCTTGTGCTTCCTGCATATAACTCACAGAATTTTGAATTTGTAAATTTATAAAGATTATCAACAACTCTTATTTTAGGACTAAAAAAAAGAATAGGTAAACTATTTATCCGATGGTCTCTTAGGCCAAACGACCAGTGATTACCAATGGTGGGATTTCTGGTCCTGAATGAAACAGAACAACCAAAATTTTTGTGAAGGAATATGTATGTGTATTAATGCTTCATGTTTGGTTCCATATTTTGCATGCAAATCTTCACATCTGGATGCAGCTAGTTATAGCTTCTACATTTTTTAGCAAAATTGACGTTTTTCTTTCTCTCTCTCTCTTGAACAAGTTTCCAAATACAAACCAAATTAATAAACAAGGAATCATCATGAAACGCGACCTGAGACAAAAGCAGAATAAAACCAAATTGTTCAAACACTTTAAGAAGGAAAAATCTTAATTATTAATGACTGATTCACTGAAGTACATTGCTGCAACTACGCAATTTATGAAATTGTTATGTTTCGTTAGGGCAATTTGGAACATGAAAGTTCGTTCACACCAGATGCTATCCAATTTGAAGGGCCAAGAAGTGCCCCACTCCACATTATTTTGGTGTGAACACAAACTATTAAATAAAAATTTGAATTGATGAAAAGAAGCTACCACAAGCAGGGTGTTCATTGCTTAGGAAAATTGATGGCCAAATTGCAGCCAAAGGGCTATTCCAAAATTTAATTAATATTCAAAAGAAGACATATAGAATATTCCATTATAAGCAAAAATAAATTTCTTTCGGCATGTGAAATATCAACAAGCTCTTCAATGCATTTCAGATTCTCATTGTTACTGTAAGCTGGAGTTGAAATCCTGAAACATAGCATAAACCTTTGTGCTATGTTGTCTTCAAATGACAGTATGCAATATCTATGTAATTGAACTTAGTTTTTCAAGGAATTTCTAATCGAGTGATATTCCAAGATGCTTAAAGAATTTGACAGTAATGTCTGAAAAGATCATCAATAGAGGTCCAATTCTAAATCAGATATATTGCTTTATCAATCTTACTTACCATGAACCTTATCATTCTTTTCCATCCAAGTATGATATACACTTAACATAACATGTATGTGGAAAGGTGTGGAACTGTGGTTTTCGGATCCAGAGTTACAACATAAGAGCATTGATCTTTCAAGTAATAATTTAACAGGTGAAATACCAAAAGAGATTGGATATTTGGCTGGTCTGGTTTGTCTAAATTTATCCCGAAATTATCTAAGCGGAGAAATTCCTTTAGAGATAGGAAATTTAAGTTCACTGGAGTCCCTTGACTTATCAAGAAATCGTATCAGTGGGGGAATTCCTTTTTCTTTTTCTCAAATTGATGATCTAGGCAAATTAGATTTATCACACACAACTCTCTTTCAGGGAGAATCCCACGAGAAAGGCATTTTGAAACCTTTGAAGGCTATAGTTTTGAAGGAAACAAAGATCTTTTTTTAGTTCATATGTTCGTTTCAGGATCTCTGATAACCTTTTTCTATGGTCCACACTTCTCTTATAACATAGTTACTAAATTCTACTCAAATGCAATGATTACTATAATTTTTCTAAACAGTTTTTGGTTCACTCTCGAATTCACAAAAATTTGAGAAACTTGATTAGTACCATTGGAAAACATGGTTAACATATAAGAACAAAATCTAAGAGTACAAAATCAAAGATGAAGCTGCAAAGAGCAAAGAGGAGCACCTGAATAGAACTAGGGATCACACTGTTACAATGGTTGTAGTGGTTGTGGAATCACGCTCCGATTGCGGTGGCTATGGCACTGTAGAGCTACTACTTGATGGTGGAAAAATAATCAGTGAGTTAGGGCATGAGTAAGAGAGATGAAATTGAAGAGGAAAACGAAATCGAAAGCAAGGACACAAGAAAATGAAATCAAAAGCAATGATGTAGGGAACGAAATCGAAATTGAAATGAGACGAAATAGAAAATAGGAGATGAAATCGAAAGAGAAAGAGCAATAAAAAGTAAGGAGATGAAATTGAAACCAAGATAACGATCTTCATTACCTTAAACTTCAAGCAAAAACGGTGAAGCCACAGTGGAGGCACGGTGGAGGCACAGTGGAGGCTCAGTGGAGACATAGTTGAGGCACGCACGAGAAGGGTTTATTTTCTTACTACTAGGGTAAAACAAAGAAAAAGAAAGAGAGGAGGAAAGGGTAACATGTACGAGTTAAGTAATTCAAAATTACGAAAAAGGAGAAAAATAAAGAGGCGTTCCCTTGGTTAGAAAAACCCCAGGTAGTTAAAGGGGGCAATGTGTATATTTTATTAGAGGTTATGATAAGTCCAAAATGTTATATTTTTGTAGTGAGTGTATGGTGTCAGCGTGTAGCGGAGTTCTACACTAGTTTGCATTCTAAATAGATTTTCTAGGAGTGCGTCTTTCTTGAGAGATTGCGTTGCATGTGTAGTGTTTGTAATATTTAAATTTCAACATTTAATGAAAAAATTCAGCTCAAATTCTTTGAATTCAAACTAGTCATAGAAATCACTATAAAATCTTGTGTATCTTTTTTTCTATCTCTTACTTCTTTAGATGTTCTTGTTCTGTGATGTACGGTCAATCATGGACTAAAACATCCAAGATTTAAGAAAAGAAATTAATCAAAGTAGATTTTAAACAATTTTATAAAAAGTTTAAGAAACCTTACCACCCTTATATTGAAATATCATTTAAATCAAAGTTCAACTAAATTTAGAAAAGTAGACCACCTTGGTGCTAGTTTGGGACCATATATCACTATAAGAAAAATTAATATTACTGACTGTCAAAACTCGTCGATAATAATTAAAATTTGTCGATAAACTAAAGTTACCAACGGATTATTGACTTTTGCCGGTAAATTTACTGATAAAAATTTTGATTTGTCGATATTAACCGATCGAAAAATCCATCGATAAATAGCGCGCACTAGTTCATCTTCTTCCTCCTCCCTCTTTCCTGTTTTTTCCTTTAGCGTTTATCTTTCCTTTTTTTTCTTCCAGAACCTCTTCCACTCCATCTCAAAAAATTCATCGCTGCCACAAGCATCGCCATAGTAGTCGTCGTCGCAGCCGTTGTCGGTTCCTCCTCTTCCTTCTCTTTTTCCATTTCCTTCTTTTCTCTTTCTCTTTAATCACCCCCATCGTGCCACCATCATGTCTCCATTGCACCACTGTCACACAATCACCGCATTGTCGTTGTGCCACCACCTTGTCACCGCTGCGCCTTCAACATGTCCTCCTTCTTTTCCTCTTCCTCTTCCTCTTCCTCTTCATTCTTATTTTTCTTCTTTTTCTTCTTCTTCATCTCTTTTTCTCTTCTATTTCTAATACAGTCTCTTAAGGTGAGTTTTTGGTGAAAAATTTTTCACTCCTTTTATCAACGGATTGATATGTTAGTTAAAAATTTTTTAAATTTTATGTAAATATCGACAGATTTTACTAATAGATATTTTTGTTGATAATTTTAGTCTAAATTAGTACTAGATTTTATCGACAAATTTTTCTATCAATAATTAAAACATTAAAACATGTATTACCGACAATAAAATTTATTAATAAAAATATATCTATCTATAAAATTCCGTCAACTTTAATATTTTTTATAGTGGATAATTATGTGAAGATACACACTTTATCTGTAACTTCACTTTAAACAAAGTGATGTTTGTTTATCTAGTAAAATATTGTTTTACAGTAAATAATAAATTAGAGTTAGATTACCTGTTTGTTCCTAATTTATTATTATTTTTTCTTTCTCTTATTTATGTACATTTTGTCTCTCAGTTTCCAAATTTTGTCTTCTAACACTGCACCATCAAACTTGTATCATACCAATATCACTGTATCCATCCACATTAATATCACGCATATTATCATGTCAATATTGATGTGACGTTATTGATATTGTCACAACATTATTAGAAGAAAACAAAATTTGTGATAAAATTAAAAGTTGAAGTGAAATCTGAGTGAAAAATAATACATTAGGAGAGTTTTCTTTTTTTGTAACTTTCTTTCATTGAAAAATGGTCACTTGAAACAAAATTGAATTAAGTATTTTCTTTTTTAAATAATTTTATTGAATAGAATGAAATCTTTCCAACTTGTAACACTGAAACTGAAAGTGTGAATTTAAAATAAAATTTCTCGATAGATAGTTTACATGGAGGTACAAAAGACCAATATAAAAAATATTGTGATAATTACATGTTTTTATAATTATTAAATAATTGATATCTGTCTATATTAGAACTAGAGATAATGATGGTAGTCATAGATATAAATATTATTTACGCGCTATCAATTGAAAGAAAATTATCTTGTTTAGCTTTCTTAATATCTGTCGGTACTCCCACAAAAATTATTCCTGATTTTATCATAAATACCTACAAAGATCATTTAAAAATCATTCTTTAAAATAAAAATTCAAACTAAACTTAATATCAACTTATAGTCCAAATAATATTATATAACAAAATATTAGTACAAATAAGTTTAATATTTCTATAAAAAAAATTCAAATGAATAGTATTGTATCATAAAATATAAATTTAAAAAAATTCAAAAACAATTTTAATTTCACAAGTATAAATAAGCAAAATAATAGATAAAATCAAATTTTAAATAATATGTATTAATTGATTAACTTTTTTTTAACAACTATTCTTTTGTTACTTGATTTGAAAAAAAAAATCAAATAAAAATGACCAACCATGGATAGCAGGTTGTGTATAATGATTCTGCACCAACACCATGTTTTAAGATGCCAATGATTAAAATATTCATATGCATTACTACTTGTGAAAATCCATTCAAAATATATATTTAATATCTATTATAGATTTTATTCCTAAATATATATTTATACGAATTTTTTTGTCATCATCAAACTTAAAAACTAGTTCATTAGGAGGGAATATTTCAAGGTTATTCTATACAGTGAAAGGTATGGGTTGGGACAACCCAATTGTTCTTATTCAATATATTTGTTTTTTTTTTATTAAAAAAAATACAGTGAAAGATTACTAATCTCACAAAGAGTTATATCTACTTAGCGAGATTATCCACAAATCATGTAACTTTATTTTTCGCCCAAACTCTCTTTAATCATCCAAATTTATTAATTCCATCACCTATTATGAAAATGTCATCTTCTTTTATTATAAAAAAAAAAACTATTGAAAAAAATACAATTTTATACATATATGTTGCATAATCACATACATCAAGACGTATACTTTTATAAAAATAATATATTTCACACCCTTCAACTATTCAATCAATATCTTATTAAATATAAGCTTAAATATGTTTTTAGTCTTAACTTTTAGTAAAAACTAAAATTAATCTATTTTCAAAATTTTAACTTAATTTAATCTTCCAACTTTAGAACAACGTGAATGTAGTACTTTTAACTAGATTTTCTTTAGTTTATTCGACCTTTTAAAAGCATTTCTTAGTTAATATTGAACCAAAAATGTATAAAACGCTGAAAGCAACCCAAATACTATCATGAAATGTATTTGAAACATTAAATAAATCTAAAAAAGTTTAATTAAAAAATAATCAAATTCACGTCAAATTATACCAAAATTTTAAAGAGAGATTAATTCTATTTTTTATTAAAAATAAAAGGAGTAAAAATATATTTAATCTTTAAATATATTTGATAATTAACTTTCCTTATCTTGCATACTTGAAAATCTTACATTTATATTTTCCTAGAAGGTGAACTGAGCTTATAAGTTCCAAGTATAAACCTATATTATATTTCTCCTGTACAACATTCCAAAGAGAAAAAGAAAAAGAAAACATTGAATCTTTACCGGGAAATGAAATACTTACATAGATCAAGAATTTAATTGAATACTTCTCACAATTGTATTTTGTCAATACAATAATATTGTTATCATCTTTAAAATTTAAAAATAATTTAGCGAAATTGAAGTAAATAACAAATAGATTTTTGTAATGAAATAAAGAAGAAAATCCATAACTTATTTATATAGATTTTTATTTTTTATCTATTATTTATATTTATCTTAAAAATTTAGCTTCTCACTCTCCTTCCATAACTTTGCATTTTTATAAGTTCATAGTAAACCCTCCATTGAAAACCCAAATAATTAATGATAGAAAAGAGAATAGATGAAAGAAATATTGGCTGATTGAGAAAAAATCATGAGGCAAAATAAGTTTATACTACCACCAAAGTTGCATACACTAAATTTTTGAACAAATATCTTAGTAAGAATTTTAGAAGAGCAATTTAAAATAATTATTTTATTTAAGTTGAAATCTATTAAACGTGACGTTAGAAAGAGGAGACTATGAGCATGGACAAATTCAACCCCAATTTTCTTTTAAAAGTTATATTCATTAGAATTTTAATTCCTTGTTTATATTACTTGATGTGACATAATGACATAAATTGTTTTGATTTTTGCATTTGTTTTTTAAGCTATTTTCATTATTTTTTGAATGAATGAGTCCAATTTCAAGAAACTCATACAAAAGTACTTGTCTAGCAGTTTGTTGCATGCGCAGTTTTTAAAAGTTCATTAAATAATTTTAAAGTGTAAATTTGTTTTCCTAATGTAAGTTAGATTAACTCCTAAAACATTTCCAACTCCTACAGTAAAATATTGACTTTTTAATTTGGTGATATAATTATATCGATTTTAAAGTAAAGGAAGTATATAAAATTGCAATAACAACTTTGATTTTTAACTTTTTGGTTATATGTTTCGATTTTAAAATAAACAAAGTATATAAAATTACAGTAACAATTTTGAAATTTTCGTAAATTTATATATTTTGATTATTCATGTGATCAAAACACATCCAACTATGTACTTCGGTTGTTAAAAATTAAAATCTATAAAGGATGGTAAAAGGGTGAGGATTAGTTTCGCTATCGCGTACTCATTTCTGTAGAAAAATTCATTTTCATCCCATATTCATACCCAACGCATGTTAAAGTTGTGTCCAATCCTCATCCTTACAAGTAACGGGTATAATCTCATACTCATATCCAGACCTATTTTCTTATTACTTCAATATTAATTTTAATTATTTTTTATAAAATAATAAAAAATTATGGTAAATGAAACATAATATTATCAAATATTTAATATTATGAGGTGATTTTTAAACATGTTTAAAATATGTTTATTAATTTTTAAATATTTAATTGATTAAAATAAAGAAAATAAAGGTTATAAAGTAATTTCACTTTTTTTATGGGAATATAACTTATTTTATTCTCAATACAAGGATAAAAATTGTAAAAGAAGGTAACTTAATAACTTTATAACTAACATAACCATATGAAGAAATATGTATATATCTTATAGTCAATATAGGAGTACCTTATATTTTTCATATGAATGTAATTAAAATTGTGTAGAATTTTGGTCTTTGTGAAAATGTGGTCTTTTCAATGTGAAAATGAAATTTTTATAAGGATTAAATAATAATTTTTCTCTCTTAACTTTATGTGAAAATTGAAATTAGTTCTTTTTCGAAACTTTGGACCAATTAGTCTTTCATCCTTCGAAATGCGTATATTTAATTATTTTAACCAAAGTTTGTTATATTTATTTGATGTTTCGAACACGTTTTTCAATTAATATTAATGCAAAAACATGTCCAACAGAATAAACAACTCAAATATTATCATTAAAAGTATTTGAAACGCAAAATAAATTTAACAAAATTTAATGAATATGATTAAATCCACACATTTCTAATGTTTGGGGTACTAAATTGGACCAAAATTTCAAAGATTGACTAATTCTAATTTTTACTAAAAGTCAAGGGACTAAAAATATATTTATCCCTTTTTATAATAAGTAAAGATAAGTAAGTAAAATAACATGATAAAATAATAATTATGTTGTCTAGTTAATAAAAAAAAATAAACAATAAAGATTTAATTAAAAATGTAATATTTTTTAGTACCTAGTAAATTAAAAAATTTAAATAAAAACTTAATTATAAATATCTAAACTTATCATGAAACTTAATGAAGTCTTAATCATGATCATTTAATTAATTTTGTCTAACAAAATTAATGAGAAATGTATATTGTGATATATTTTCATAAATAAAAAACTTAAAAAATAATAACATTTTAAAATTAGAGACTGAAATCAGTCATAATCTTTTAGTTTTAAAAAAATATTATCATAGTTTAGTTTAAAAAAATATATAAATATCACAATCAAGTGGTCCTTATAATTTCCATCACATTGTAATTACTGCACTTAAAGAATGAAAGCTAACCGAGGTACAAGTGTATTTCCTCATTGACACACGTTAAATTGATAAATGCAAATTATAGTAATTAGATAAATATATGATTGATACGATAGTTAGTGTCATTAAATAGATACCCATTTAAAACCAAGCAACTAACCAATAACCACTTATTCACATGTATCTCAACTAATATTTTTAAAATATTTTTTGACGTTTGTTGTTTCTGAAGTAAACAAAAAATTTGCACTCAGCTTAAGTCATATAGATAACAAATAAATAAAGATTCAATGGAAGTCAAATTATTTATTATTTTACATATATATATATATATATATATATATATATATATATATATATATATATATATATATATATATATAAAAATAAAAAAAAGTTAGTGAGACATGATACTATTGTATTAACTAAAAATCTTTCTTTTATAATTGAATCAGACTTATTCAACTGCAAATATGGCTATGGGTTTAGTGAGTGGTTTATTAAAATTGTATTATATCTACCGATGGACACAGTTAAAGGTGTTGGATATGATCGATTAGAGAGTTGAAGAGATCGATCATCATTAAAGTTAGCTGAACACAATATTAGTCTAAACAAATCATTATTGATGTTTCAATGCAATTAACTCTCTACCAGCAAGTATATTGTATAGTACAAGTGTCGTATCGAGTGGTTGATCTTCAATCAATATTTTGGGGTGTCAAAATTTTGATTGAATTACTTTTTTGGTCTATTTTTTCTTTCAAAAATATCATATTGGTTCTCTAGTTTTTTTAGTTTCAAATTGGTCCCGATCTTTTAAAAATTGATGCAATTTGATCTTTTTTGTTAAATTTCTTGATGCGAAACAAGGATTTTTCATTAAAATTGACACTAGAATTATGTCAATTACATTAACAAAGAAAATCATTATTCACAACTACAATTTTTGTGGAAAAAACATTGATCCAATCTAAGAAATTTAACAAAAAAAAGATCAAATTGTTTCATTCTTTCAAAAATCGAAACCAAATTGGAACTAAAAAAAAATCAGAGAACTAACTTGATATTTTTGAATTAAAATAAAAATTAAAAGAGTAATCCCAATTTTTTTTATATAAACTAGAAAAAAATTATATTTATTTTTGTATGATAATAAAAAATAATAAAATTATAATTATTGTTATTTTTATAATTATAATTATAAAATTAAATATAAATATTTTTTATAATTTTATTATAATAATTTTCATTTATAACGATTAAATATTAAAAAATAATTAAATAAAAAGATGGTTAAATTAAATAAATGATCACTTAAAAAATAATATTAAGAAAATAATTATTTTTATTTAAAAAATATTCAAAAGGCCAAATTGAAAAATAAATGTGGACAATAAAAAAAACTTTTTCTTATGTATTGATATATAAATTTTTTTAAAATATTAAATATATTAAAAATATTAAAAATATTAAATTTAAAAAAAATATATTTTAAATTATAAAATAAATAATATAAATTTAAAAATATTTGGGGAGGGGGGAGGAGGCTATGTCACAATGTAGATCCGCCATTGGTCGTATCCAATGAGATTTGGTAGAATACACAAAGTCAAACTAGTTTGACTTAAATAAAACAGTTGTTGAGTTGCATAAATGATGTGTTATCAAACTTCAATATGATTTCTCAGTGGATACTTGAATGATTCACATGCATTAAGGTTAGGACTCTATAACCAACTAGGGCATTAGATCTAGTCCTAGCATCTAAAAGCAAAAGGAGAATTAGTTGGATCACAACTTGGAACCAGTTCCTACTCAATCCCAAGACAATGAAATAAGATGAGTGATCAATTCATCCAACAACAAGCACAAACTTAACTCACAAACATTTAATGAAAGCATACTTTGATAGATAAAACAATATCAATACAAGAGAGTTCCAAAGGGTTACATCTTGGCTTCAACACTTAGAGAGACTTAGCTCCTCATGCTAGATGGAAACATTCTAACACATGGAAGAAACATCTTTCTTTACCCTCAAATGACATTTACTAATTACAATGGAAAGTGTCTACAACAACTCTCTAGGAGTCTCTCAAAAGAACCTTACAAAAGTCTCTCAAGCAACTCTAATTTTATAAACTATCTAGAATAGTGATCAATAGTGCACTCATGGCTCCAACTGCAGAGGTTTCCTCCTTAGGTAGGTTTTCTTCATGCACCAGTGTAGTAAGGGTTATTTTCCACATTTTGCCTCGGGTCTGGAACCGAGGCATATTGGGGCGAGGCCAAAACCCTTTTAGCCTCAGTTATCACCCGAAGCCATATACCCAGTTTTATGCCTTGGTTGTTTCAAAATCGGTGCCATATACCCAGTTTTTCAACACAGGATCTGTCGCGCTCTGCTCCTCCCAACTCCATGAATGTACTGCAGCGAATACTCGATTCGCTTATTTTTCGGAATCTCCACACCGCCAACACAAGCGCACTTGATGCTCAATCCTTGAACCTGCACACACACCTCCAATTCATGTTTTACTGTGCCAAACACGAAACCCTAAAGGAACAAAGAAACAGTTAAAAGTGTGAGAAAAACATGAAAAGGAAAAGAAAAAGTTTTGGAAGAGATTGTGTGGAGAGAGAGAGAACGGGACATGATTTGGCGAGTTTGAAGGAAATAGCGGATTTGTGGAACAACAGAGCGGCGTCTTCGACATTGGAACCCAACAAGGGGCAACAAGCGTGGAGCTTGTTCTCCACTTTCTTGGCTAGCACATGTGCCTTCACCATGTGATCGTTGTTCATTGTTGCTTTCACTCACTTCTTCGATTGCGTTGGTTCCTTCGTCATCGTTGCGTTTTGGCGAGAGAGAGAGCGCGCGAGAGAGAGAGCGAGAGAGAGAGACACGAAATGGAGGTGCAGCAGCGGGGAAGAAGAAGGGTTCGCGAAATTCAAACCCTAAATAAACCCTGTGGCTTCGGTTGTTAGAGGAGCCGAAGCCATTGACCCCATTTTGGCACCGGGTCTCCTTGGACCGAGACCAAACAACTTACGTCCAACCACTTTTTGGCTTCGGGTCTTACTGGACCGAGGCCTATACCACTGTTTGACACCAGTTTTGAGCGAACTGGGGCCTATACCCCTCTTTGGCTTCGGGTATTTGGAGAACCGAGGCCTAAAACTTGGCTCTAATTGCAAAAATGTCACCACGTCATTATATGCTTCGGTTCCTGGCCAACCGAGGCATATAAGACGAGGTAAAATGAGAATTCTACACTAGTGATGGCTCAGGCCTCATGCTTTGGTGCTGCAGCTCCCCGAATAACTTCTTAGGGAATGGATTTTCATGACTTAGCCTCAAGTTCAACGCTTGAGGTTTCATTTTGTAATAGGTTTGCTAATGTGGCTTAGTAGATGTTCGACCTTGCACCAAAAACAAAAATTATGAAATTGGTCTCTAATTATCTAGTTCAATGATATTTTATCATCTTCTTTTCAAAAACCTTTTATTTTTGGTAAATATTGTGATGTATTGTTGTTATAAATATAAATATTATAATATTATGGTATTTGTATGATTTGTGTGTATATTTTAAATGTTAAGAACTAATAGAATAAGTTGTTTTTTGTTTTTTGTATTATAAAATTATGAAATTATAATATATATATATATATATATATATATAATTTAATTGACCAATATTTAAAAAAGTATCCAAAATTAAAATAATGACAAAACTTAGATAGTGATTCTCACTTAATTTTGTAAGCAACAACAACAAAAAAACATCAAATGTACTATTGATGATAATAATGATAATAAATTATAATCATTGCGTGAAATATTAAACTTAAAGACGAGTTAGTTAATTTATTGTATAATGTATTGTTAGTTATAATTAGTTTTCTGAAATATTGATTAAACTTAAAAAAATATAGGTGGACATCACGACGCTATATTATTTCTAACCATATATATCACAATAAATGACTGCCATAAAATATCAACTAATTCAAATCAACTTGTAGTATAAATTTATTGGTTTTGTACTTCACTCTGGGAAGAGTTCTTAAAGAAAATGTTGATTAATTGTAAAATATATACTAAAAAATCAAGTAAAAAAACAAAAATAAATAAAAGTATTAGGAGGGAGTGAAATGGTATTTTAAATTTTTTTAATTTTGATTAATAAAAATTTAAATTATTTTGAAAATCTTGATTACTAGATTTTATAGTACAGAAGTTAATAGACGTACACTTTTGATTAATATCGAGAACTTATAAAAATATTATAGTACAGATCTTTAATTTATACTTTTACGTATACTTTTAATTAATATCGAGAAGTTATAAAAAAATATTTTATTTTTTCATATTGTTATGCTATATATTTACTTAACGTAATTTTAAATATGGGCTAAATATTTATTATCACTATTATTAATATTGTTTTAAAAACAAATTTATTGTAGTTAATGCAATTTTATATAGATATTATTAATATTAATGTTGATTTAATAACAGTTTTAATAGTTAATGTGGTTTTATATATTTTTAATTGTTAACAATATGAATTTAGTTATAGTTGAATCATTAAGCTTAAATCAATATTTTAATCAATTAAATAATCTGTCTACTTTTAAAAACATTAACACATCAAATATTTTTAATTATATATAAACCTTTTATAATTTGTATTGTGAAGATGGTGTGTGGACGTGCAAAAAATATTTAATGTTGTTGTTAACATTTATATTAACTTTGTTGCATTTGCATAATATCGCGAGGTAGTAGTAAGTCTTCTTAATTGAAAAGACTAACCAATAAATGCACATAACTCTTTGTTTTCTCACATAAATGGTTGAAAGGGGTTTAAGTTTTGTTTCCTATGAAAATTTAGATGTGCTTTCATTACGAAACTTTGGTAAAATATTCCAAATAATGTATAATTTATAAGTTGTTTAATTTTTCTATTATCTTTTATATTTTGATATTTGTTATTAATTAATTTCAATTTCAATAAATTAAATAAAAATTAATTTAATTAAAATAACTTGTTTAAATATAAAAAAGCATATACAAATTTTATAAAGAGAAAATTTTAATATAATTTTTTATATATAATAAAACTTGTGTAATTTTATACTTACTAGCTAATTAAGTTATTAAATCCAACAAAGTAATTTTTTAAATCGAAATTTATTAATTAAAAGTTAACCTTAGTTAACTTATAAACAAGAATGACAACGGGTTAGGTTGGACAAGGGCAGTGCCTACCCGCAACTTGATCCGTAACAAAAAAATTCATTCGCTATCCGTTTGTTTATTTATTGGGTACTCACTTAAAAAATACCTACAAGTATGTGAAAACTCGTGGATATCCGCGAATATTAAAAAAATGATATTTTATAAATCTTTAAAATAAAATTTAAATTTTACAAAATAAAAATAAAATAAAATATTAATTTAATTTTAATTTTAATTTTAATTTTAATTTAATTTAATTTAATCTAGTAAAATACAAATTAAATTTTAATTTTAATTAAATTTAACTTAATAAAACATAAATTAAATTTTAATTTTAATTTTTAAATTAATGAGTGCTTGCGAGTACGAATAATATGATATCCGCACCTGACCTGACCCATTTATGAACAGATATTAAAATACCCGCTATCCGCTATTTGCGGTACCAACTATCCGTTGCGGATTTTATCTACGGATACCCATGGACACATGAATTTTTGCCATTCCTATTTACAAACTAGTTTTACGTAATATAGTTTTTTTTTAAATGCATCCTTCTTTATTTATTATTTAAAAAATTGTAAGATCTAGAAAATAGTTAAGGAATAAAAGTAGACCTTAGCAAATAATACTTGTGGAAACCTAGAAAATAGTAGTTTAGATTCATTATGTGCTTAAAATAATGGAACTCAACTATTTTATTATTAAAATATTTATATATAAATTGAAAATCTAAAAACGAGTTTCATTAGTCGTAAATACTTCATTTTTCTACAAATCGTTTCTTCGTTCTCTTTGTCTTCTCTCTAAGTTTTTGATGTTTATGTTCATCTATCTGACGTTCATCTAAAAATGAGTTTCTTTTTTATTTCACTAGGTCAAATAACTATCAAAATAAGGGGAAAAAATATAAATAGGAAAGTCAAATGTAAAAAAAAGTGACAAATTATGGATAAAATTTTAAACATATCGACAAATACCATTAAAAAAAAAATTGTAAGATCATTGTTGATTATAATAAATTGGGTCACCGCTCTCACCCTTAACAACAGAATTACCAAAAGGTGATCTCTTGAAAAAAATGTATGATTTGTTAATTATAGTTAATGTAATGTGAGAATTGAGTGCATTAAGAATTTGTGTAATTTGATTCACAATATAAATGAATTATTCGTAAAATTCGTTTTGACAATATATATACATTGACCACTAAATATTTAAAATCAAATTAAAAAATATTATATTTGTTAGTCCATTATGAACGAGCTCATATCGAATAAATTAGATTCACTAAAAAAATAGAGTGTAATCATAAAATCCAAATTAAAAAGAAATATAGTAATACACCAGAAAATGCCTTAATTGAACATAAAATTTTGCATGAATAAATGGTTGAAAAGGCGCATCATAAATGATAGGCACCAAATAACTATTTACCCCAAAATATTCTAAAATTTTATCATTAAAGTCTTAAACATAAAATTTTAATACTAATGATTAATACATAATAAGAAATACATTTTTATAACTTAACGAAAGTGTACTACTACTGACTTCACAAAAGCCATCTAATTTTTAGGGAATTAAAATTTACAATAAACATATTATAATAATATTTTTTTAATATTCTAAAATCATCTTATAGAACTATAAAATCATTTAATTTTATTTTCTTAAGCCTCCTTAGGACCATTACAACCTTCCAACTGCTAATTGGACCTTGCCCTTAAGTTTCCTTAAAATTGAATGAAGCTGTCGGTGAAAATAAGGGGTTGTTTGGAAACATTGCGGTCCAATAATAATTATGGTTCAAAAAGTTAACTCAGACAAGGTATTCCACAGGACATTTTACAAGGTTTCCTTGTACCACACTTTTTACAATTTTTATGTAAATTTTTATTAATGGAGTTTTACAAAACCAACAAAGAATATTTTAATTTAATTTTCGTAATCTTTATTACGTCACGTTACTGTTATGATTTTTTTTATTTTTATGATTTAAAATTCTAATATTTTTTTTTATGATTCACTGTTAATTTATTTTAATAAATATACTCTAAATGCAGCTAAAACATTTTCCTTTCGGCGCATGCAAGAAATTAAGTAATCAAACATATACTTAATTACTTATCGTCCCCCAACTTTTTAAAATTGAACATAATAATAATTGAAGAATAAAATTGTGTAGATAAAATTAAAAAATAAAATAAAAAAACATCTATGGATAAAATATGTAATTGAAATTAATAAATATGATTATGTTTTCTAGGTGAATTTTGGTAGAAAAGAAGTTGTGAACTTACAAACAACTTAGAACATGAGGAGAGAAAAAATTAAGGTTTTTGTTGAAATTTAGTTCTTACTTGAATAACTTTAATATGTCAGTGAGTGACAGAGGATCTCATTAAGTGACTGCATCAAGCTGCTGCAGATTGTTTCTGAAGCTATATATAGGCTGAACTGGTTAAAGAAGAAGAAGAAAAAGAAACTGTCATTGACATGGAACAATACTAAAAACGTATTCTCTTTTTCTTTTTAAGCAAAAAAAAAAAAAAAGAAAAAAAATTTTATTATTTTATTAATAAATAAAAAAAAAAAAAAAAAAAATAATATTTATAATAATTAATAATTTTTAATTA
>Ga0214543_1003319_pt1 | contig 31294 bp, 9 predicted proteins | sample CNSS2metaG_FD_160094 | JGI IMG/M metagenome (GOLD analysis project Ga0214543, IMG submission 160094) | Root nodule microbial communities from cowpea collected in UCLA plant growth center, Los Angeles, California, USA - CNSS2 | ecosystem: Host-associated > Plants > Roots > Nodule | place: USA... | reverse complement strand
CTCATATGATTCATTACTCTTTATGGTAAATATTTGTATTAACTAAGTTGATTTGTTTCCTTTATGGATTACATATTGTATCTATAAATAGGACTCTTCCTATCAATAATAATACACAGATGAGTTGTTCCCTATTCTCTCATTCTCTATTCTCTCTTGTTTCTTCTCTTCTCTATTATCTGTCAGTCATTCTCTATGTTATTAGCTTTATTTCATAACAGTATATTTTATGAATATTGAAGTATTTTGAAATATTTTATACGTTGTATAACCTTCTGTTGTATTTAAAATACAATGAATAGTTAATTTTTAGAGTATTACGTAAATGATTTGTTTTAAATATTTTTAGATTTCTCTTTTGTACTCAATCTTGTTTTCTCTAAAGTGTCAAATTACAAACAAACAAATTGTTCGATTATGAAACAAATATATTTTTTCGATTATGAACCAAATTAATCTAAACCTTTTCTATTTTAAACTGATTGATTTTTAGAATCGATTTTCAATTATACTTTTTTATCGACTTAGTTCAGTTGAGAATATTCTTATAATTTAGTAAAAGAAACTATTCTTTTATATTAAATAAGATTTGAATTTTTGTTGGAATAGATATTTATATTTAATGTTCCATATTGTCTGAATCAAAATTATCTCCTCTAAAGAAAAAAAAAAGATGGTAATTTATATGGAAGTGTTTGATTTTGATTTAGGTCCACATAGGGATGTATAGTCCATAATAGCAATGTGTATGTATAATGTACCTAAAGATAATTGAATTTTTGTTGAGGAACACATGTGGGTGAATCCATTTGTTGTTGGATGTTGTGTTGTTGTTGATGTGAAATGAGTGGTCCAAAGAGACATGTGTGGCATGTGGTGTCTCCTGGAATATGTTTCTCTTCCATTTTGTCAAAAGCTAGATTTCAAACATGTGGACAGATATCGTTTTGTGTTCTACCTTTTGCTGGAGGATATAAAATCCTCAATGACCTAATTTTTTGGGATATAATTTAGAATAAGATGTACTTTTTGTGGTTTAGGTGTTATTTCTTGATAAGAATTTTTTTTAAAATAATCTGAAAAAACAAAATTGAAAAATTCTCGTGAATTATCGAGAAAGATTACTGACATTTTCGAAGTAAAATTTCAGTTATACAGCGAGAAAATACAAAAAAAAAAGGAAAAAATACTTAAGAAATTTTTGTCTTTTTTATTATATTTGAGCAATTTATTTATTATTTTATAATATATGTATATAAAATTGCGTTGCCATGTACGAAATTCTGTAAATTTTAACATTAGTATAAGTTAAATATCTAGTTTCTTTTAAGAAAATCATCTTTACATTTTATCATTAGTTTAAATCATGATTTAATACACTGATAAATCATATGAAATTTCTATAATATAAATTCTTTTCCAATATTTTTTAGCTTTTTCCTTTACAGCAATAATAATTTTATTTAAACACTGTTAATATCGAGCATAAGTTATTAATATGCTCAGTACAGGGTCAAATAACTCATATATTGTTTGATTTTGATTCTTATAATAAAATATGTCAAATTTTACTTAATTTTGACCAAGTTATATTAATTTAATAAGATAAAATCATAGAACGATACTAAACCAATCTTGTAGAGAAAAAAAATCTTTAGTATTTTTTATTTCATTATTAAAATATGTTTAAATAAAATTAGTAAATAAGTAGTTCTGATTAATATACTGATTAAAATTTATTTAATAATCTAATATTTTCACATTCTGATTTCTTGTTCCCTCATTTAGACTATAAAACTTCAGAAAAAAAAAAACATATTAATTAAGAGAAAGCAGGTTACTGTTTGAGAGATATTTTTTTAGTAATGTATTATTTTTAATTTAAAAAAAATGGTACGATATATAAAGAGAACATGTGAATAATTTCAATTCAATATTTGGTGGGAAGGAAAAACTTGAGCATAATTAAATTAGAAACAACATCTTCATAACAAAACTCAACCAGCATCTTGAGAAAAAAAAAGGTAAAAAATATTAGTTATAAATAAAGAATTTAAATATTTGTTGGAAACTCTTTTTTCTAGAATAGTTGAAGAAGATACATCATGAAGGAAGTATAAACTCTTTATATAAAAACTAGCGTATATACAGGCATCGTCGAGTCTGTGTGTACACATTTTTTAGATATCACAGTAAGTGATGATAATGTAATGTTATTAAGTTATAATATATAAAATAAAATTATATTTATTAAAAATAAAGTAAAATATATCAGAAAAGAAGAAAGAATAAATGTTGATAAATAAAGAAAAAAAATGAAAGTGAGATAAACGATTTTATAAAAAGATTTGTAAAAATAATGATCAATTTTATAAAATTTTATAAAATTATATTTTAAATGGTAAAATTGGTATTTTGAATTGTGATACAAAAGAAGAAATTATATATTTTGTTAAAGATATGTGATATTATCTCTAATATAAAATTTTATAATGTAATATTTATAAATATTATATATATATATATATATATTTAATATTTAGCTTTTTGATTTCTATTCTAGTTATATTTTAATCTTTAATATATTGTATATTAATGACAAAAGAAAAAGAATAAAATGAGAAGAATAACAGATTGCATATATTAGATGAAGCCTGAGACTTTGGAACTTTATAATCTGACATAAGTAGTGGAGCATATATCTGTAGTTGTGATTCTGTGTTTTACCTTCATCTTAACTTCCTCTTCAATCAAAACTTTTGAATAAGATATTAGTCTGAGAAATTCAGTGGTGATGGTGGTATCTGTATTTTGCCTCTGCTTGGTGAAGGTTCTTTGTCAAGGTTGCATCCATTTATAATCTATACATATCATTAAACTACTATTGCATCCAAACATCTATTTAATTAAATACTAATACCACCAAACAACATCATTATGATAAAAGATAATAACAACAAAAGTTATTAGACAGTTATTAAGATATATTGAATATTATTTTTTCAGTAAAATAAATTAACCATAAAAAGACCTATAAACTTTTATCAGTGGTTAACTAGTTTTGTATATACTCCACTAGTTTTATGGATTTATTCTCAGTAGCGACCTAACTGCTTTTAGGTTCAATCCATTGAATGGTATTTTCAGATTCGACTGTTAAATAAAACTATGGTCTTCAGATTTTATTTATTGAAGATTCAAAATTAATTTTCTATTTCATAATATCTGCATCATTAATAAATAAAATAAAGATTAAATATATGTTTTTTCACTAAATTATTTTTAAAAATCATATTTTATATTTAAATTAAATTATATCCATATTTTACCACAAAGTCATGTAAATTTTTATGAAATATTTTATGTGAGAAACAAACAATAAACTGTAATATTATCATCCTAGAGAAAACATTTTATATCATTTTCTTAAATTATAAACAAAAAAGTATATAACTCAATTTAAAAGTAAAATGATTTTTTTTTAAAATAATTTAAGAAAAAAATAATATATTTTATCCAAAATAAATTTCAAATTAAAAGTCATTAAATCACAATTTTGTGTTACACATTGCATACATTTTATTTTATTACATTCTCTTTTTGAAACTGTGATTGCACATTACCTTCCCAACAAGGAAATGACGATAAATAAACGAATAAATAAAAATACATGAATAAAAAAATAAATAATTAATAGCATATTACAGTTCAATTCAGTGGCGGTCATATCTGGGTTTGGTCTTTTTCCCAGCACTTATGGGTAGGGTAGGTGATTTCCTAACATGTGATTTTGCTGTCTGTAAACTATAATTTCAAAATCTATCTCACTTTCTTCTATTTAAAGCTAAAATATACTATTTTTTTACAAGATGTTTCTTAAAAAACTTATAATTTAAATGCATAAAATGTGAGTATTATTTTATATTTAAGACAATATCATCGGAATTTAAAAGGCTTGACCACTTGATTAAGAAACATAAATTACTACTTATCTCAGTTAATACTGACAAAAAATGGCTTAGATATTAATTAAAGAGATAAAAATAGATAATTCTTTTAATAATTTTAAATATATATATATATAAAATATTTAAATAGAGAGTTTTATTCAGACAAATTATACATGCAAATGTATGGATGATTTTAGTGTAATGTTTCATCTGAATAATATTTTCTTAACAGAAAAACTCAAATTGGATATTTTTTTTACAAAAGAACCATTCATTACTATTCAAAATATGGACTATACTAATAAATTGGACTTTACTCGTTATCATATGAAAAAGAAAAATGGTCTCGTCTCGAAGTTGCTACCTATTTGTTTCTTCTAACAATTAAAAGATTGATGGGAACGGTTTTAATTAAAAGAGTGGTTTTAATTTGAATGTATAGATTATATTAATATTAAATATTCAAAATAAAAAACGTCGTAATAATTATTTATCTACATTAAGTAATCCTACCATAATTATTTATTGTAAATTTTAATTTTTAAATATACAACTATATTAAATATTCAAAATTTATCTATTTAAAAATTAAGGTTAAAATTGGTTTAAAATATGTTTTTTAAATATTTTAAGACATATTTTGAATATTTAAAATTTAAAATAAACAATACTTTAAATACAATTATTAATCTTTACCAAATTATTTCAAAATACTTAAAAGTTGGAGTAGTTATAAATAAAATGGTTTGAAGAATATGGTAGATTGCAATACCATGTGCCATAACAGTACTTTATAAATAATTTTGATGCATCTCCTTTCGGTGATTGATTTGATTCTGATTTTCTTTCTATCACATAAATATCAAAAATAAAATTCCCACGCTTCATATCATATCTTTCATTTAGTGTTTTTTCTTGTTCTGTCTTCTGGTGGAGCTATGTTTCAACGGGACAATATACTGTAGTTATATATATATTTTCATTAAAAATAATATACAAAGAAAAAATTAATATACTTGATACATATCAGAGAATTTTTTATAAATTATATATTAAGCTATTATCACACCTGCATATCGTGTAATCATGGCAGCGTATCAAACCAGAGGAATAATTTATTGGAAGAGCATAGCTAATACATTTTAATTATAAAACCGTACATCAATAATTCATACCATAATATAAAATTATGAATTATAAAATATAGTGTTCACAGAGACATTCTCGCCAACATTAGCTTAACTTTTATTTGGTAAAAACAAAATGTGAGGAAATCAGATGGAAGATTTATGGTGCATTGATACTTTAGTTTGGATTATATATTCGTATTTGATATATTCGTATTTGATGTATCGTGTTTGATATTTTTGAATACTTTATTAATATTTATCCATAAAGTATTTAATTTATAAAGTAATAGTAGACTACAAGAAAATTTTTGAAAAATGAACAATTTTAGTGATAAAAAATATTTAGTCAACTAAGTATTACTAATTTATAAACTAAATGTAAGCCCATTTCTTTCAGCTTATGAGTTTTGGGTCCGGCCTTTTCGTAGGCCCAAGGCCAGCCTTGTAGGGAACCTATGTACTCTTGCAGCTCACTCTCTCACTTGTCCCCTTTTCAGAGATTGTCTCCCTCCCTCAAACACCCATGAACTCCAGTTAGAGCTATGCTAGGGCATAAGTCCATTTTGTTTCCAGCTAGCTTCTCTGCTTAATGCTCTCAAGTAAGTTGAGCTTTAACTTCAGCCTTCCTCTTTTCCAATTAAAAACTTCGGTTTTGTCTTAGGTTCCCCCTAATACCCATTCTCAACTTCGTGAGTGTTCGTTTTCAGTTCTGTAGGTTGCTCCAGAACTTGTTTGCTCTTGCTTGGGTTACCGTTCTCTGTGTTAGTATCCTAAAAAGGTAAGGGAAGCTAGAAACTTTGTGCTTTTAGGTTATTTTGCTCATTTATGGTCTGTTTTGTGAGTCTGGCATTTGACTGATATCGATGCGGGTATGAATCTATTTTAATTTGCGTGTATGCTTAGTTGAAGTGGTAGTGCATGTGCCAACAGGTGCAGAACCTGCTAATCTCGCCCAAGCGAGTGACCTCGCCTAAGCGAGAATAGCAGGGACTCACCCTGGATTCTAGCTCGTGTTGTCGCCTAGGTGACTGGTTTTAAATTTTGAGCGAGGCGCAATCTCGCTTAGGCGAGACGCTGTCGCCTGAGCGAGAACCCGCTGGAACCTTGCAGTGGCCACTGTTGCGCTCTCGCCTAGGCGAGAAGGGGTCGCCTGAGCGAAAGAAACCCTTTCGCCTGGGCGAGGACCTTCAGCTTGGGCGAGAATCTGTGACAGAGGTTGTTGTGTTGGCTGATGTGACTCTATGCTTGTATTAATTATTTCCTTTGCTCATAGTATGTGGCCATGCTTAGTATGTATGCCTGAATGGGACTCGAATGAAAGTGTTGTTATGTAATAAGCTATGATTTCATTGGATTGAATGTTGGTATGCATGTGATAAGTATGAAATGAGAAACATGATATATTTGTGGGTGGAATTTCATGAGATTTGGGTGATTGTAAGGCATGCGGAATGTGTTGGGAAGGGAGTTTCATGGGAAACTCTTGGTGACATATATATATATATATATATATATATATATATATATATATATATATATATATATATATATGCCTAGTGTATACCTTGATATAGGAGATGTTTAGATAAAGGAGGGTATCCTGAACTCTAATAATTGTTTACGCTCACGTAGAGCAGAATGGTTAATGTGGTGAAAGTGGTAGGAGGTCCTAGTCTTGGGACAGTTTGGGCCCAAGATAATAGAGGATTAACCCTGTGTGTGGTTGGGTGAATACCCCTTGCGTCTAAACTCTACAGAGTTTAGAAACCAGCACAGGTGCATACTTCCTTTAGAATCCTATATCAAGTGTATGATCTGGATATCGAGTCATAGTAACTACATTTGATTGTTCTCGCATGATCTGAGTGTCTTCTAGTTAAATGTTAATGACTTACCTTGTCTTGTACATGCTCTATAATTTGTTAACCAATATTTTCACACTAGCTTACCCTTTTATCTTCGTGTTGTGCTTGTCTTGTTTTCTCTTTTGCAATGATCACCCTGTTGGTGGCAGCAGATGGGAAGCATGTGGAAGGTGGACCTGACGGTAATAGTGGTGAGGTATAGAGGGCCCTGTCACCTTTGGCTCTTGGGAGCGGTTTTTATGGCAGTAGTGCTTTTTGTCATTCCTATTTCTAGGAGTCTTGTTTTGGTGTATCTGTTGAAATTTTGGATTATGTTTTGGTTATGGCATGGTTGTATGCCTAGATTTCCTTGCAAGTACTCCCGTGGATGACTGTAAAAGTGCCTTCCTTGGCTATGGTTTTATCTGTCAGCTTTGCTCTCTACTGTTATAAATATGTGATGTTTTATTTAGTAGATTAATCTATTTAAATGGGATGTCACACTAAACATTATTGACAACTAAAATAGTACACAAAATTATAATTTGTCACTAAATTTATAACTGAAATAATTTTTATTATAAATTGGTTTCTAGATTGGTTACTTATTACGATTACCTACCAATGTTTTGGCTATTAAAATAATTGGTCTCTAAATTGGTTTCTAATAATGAAATTGGTCTTTAACATATATTTGGTTACTAAAATCGGTCATTATTAAATAGTTTTCTTGTAATGTTACTTTTATGATGAAAACTTTAATACATATGATTTTAATTCGGATTCATACAATAACAATTATATATTTATTATATTTTTAAAGTACACTTTTTAATATTCATATATCACGTATCATATCCTATTATTTTCAAAATAAACGTATTTGTGTATCGAATACGTGTCGTACCCGATACACGTATCATATTCATTCATCATAGGAAAGGATGAGTAACATGGGAGAAATAAGTGGAAAAGTAAAACTATTCTTTTTTTTCATTTCAATTAAAATTGTCACTTCTTTTTAAAGCTTTTTTTTCTATTTTCTTTTCCAACTTATCTTCTACATAGTCAAACAAACTATTAAAAAACTTAGAGTTGATCGGGTAGAAGGAAGAAGGAAAAAAAAGATAAAGATGAAGATAGAGGTTTGGAAGACTCAAAAGAGAAAGAAAATTTAGAAACTAAAGATGAAGTGTATTCTTATGTTTATAAGATATAAATGTCATCCTTTCAAGATGAAAAGAATGGTAATCTTGGGAAGATGAGTCAGTTCCACTAAAGATTATTCACGGAATTTTTATGAGACGAGAGATTTATTTTGTAAAAGATTTTATGACTCCTCAGTTAATAAACAATTTACAAAGTATTGTATACGAGATTATGGTGAGTGATGAAAGAAAAATTGAAAGAGTACTCTCTCTCTTATTATATTATGTATTTATAGATCTTTTAGACCATGGATAAAATACATATAACAAATTTAGTCACTTTAAGCTAATTATGTTACTTAAATTTTTTTTAGGATAATCGGTTATCATATCAAAATATCTGAGTTGTTTGATAACATAAATATCTTTAGTAATATAATTAGCTCCAAATGTATTGGAGTCTTTTTTTTTTCTATATCAGGATCTAAGAATCTTAGGTCAAGTAGGTTACATGCCTCTTAAGTTTGGAAGTCAGAAATAAGTTGTAGTTAGATTGTGTTGATGGATTAACAAATTTTATCATTCTCCAATTTATAGGTAATTAATTTAAAGTTGTATTTTCACAATAACAAGGTCAAAACTTGACGATCGAATTTTAAAAGAAACGAGGTCAAGACTTTGCGACCTCTAGTCATACCGAGTTAATACTCGATCATTAAATTCATTATGACATGTTTGTCTACGGTGTCAATCCCCATGGACATTAATGAGGAATTTTTTCTTACAATGATTAACATTTTTTGAAAGTTGTCATTCACCCCTTTTGTGACACATAGTCCTAGGAACTTGATGTTTCAAACACCACACGCAACCTAAGATATGACATTTCATTGCTTTTGATTTGCACTCCAAGGTTGCCCCCATCATTTTAACATTTCATATTTTAAAGTCTTCTATTTTATCTTCCATTCAAACTTTTATAAAACTCTTTCATTTGTAATCATTCCTTTTGCTTCTACAATTTTGATGTTGAATGGTTCCCAACTTTCTCCTAGTTTTTTTGGCTTGTCACTGTTGCTTTTGTATTCTACAATTAGGTATATCCCAATGCCTTCCTCTTCTATTTATAATTCTTCCAATGGTAGTAGAACCTTGGTTAGCTAGGAGGTTATCGCCATTGGTGATGAACCATCTCTGAGTCATATTGACTTAGTATTGTGGAAGATTCCTTTAAGGAAGTTTCTTCACCACCATTTATCATTGTTGCTACAATTGTTTCTGTCATGCTGGTGGCTAGAAAAATTATGCCCTCTACAAGTAAACAAAAATACTTCCTCTGAGATGGCTCAAAAAAAGAGGAGGAAGGATAAATTTCTCCCAATTAGCGATCCCAAGTACTTACGTGTACTTAGGAAAGTAAGCGCCTACACCTCCAAGTTTATCTCGGAGGAGGTTGTTGAAAAAAATATTTCTTCCTTTAATGTTTGTTTTGATAGAGGAGTTGAGCTAATCCTAGTTGAGCCTCACACAATCTCTATTAGGGTATATATGAAACCTTTACCAAATGGCAAAACCTATGTGTACAAGTTTTTCCTTAAAGAACTTGATATTTTGTTTTCTTTGTTGTCTTTTAAATGTAAGATGCTAACGACTATAAACATGGTATCGAACTAACTTCATCTAAATATTTGGGCCCTCTTAAAGACATTCAAAATTATTTTAAACATCTTCAATTAGTGGCCACATGAACAAATTTATGTATTTCTATCAACTGAAACATGGCCCTGAGGTCGACTGGGTGTCCTTGATTGGTGCTCAGTGTGACCTCTATTTACCAATTATACCTCATCTTTTAAATATTTTAAGAGAAAAATTTTCAAATTTAAGTGATCGCCACAAGACTCTCAAAGTTAACTCTTATTTTTTTATGCCTATCATACTCTTCAATTCCCCTTGTACTAGTAAAGGCTTGAAAAATTTAAATTGAGTACCTCTTTTTTGTCAACGATAAAATAGATATAGATGTGATCAAGCATTTATCTCCAATACGTAGTAAAGGTCTTCTTAGCATGCCTCGTGTCGAGGATCCAACCAACCTAATCGTGGGTAATGCCTCTTGAAATCTTTTATAAAAATATTTGATGTTCATTAATTATGTTAACCTTACTTTTATATGCAAACATCATGGTTAAGGACTTTGACTACAAAGCTCTTCGTGCTAAGGTTAGAGCTCTACCTTTTAAAAAGGATCTACTAGCATCTGATTTTTAAAGTCCCTGTAAGAATAAGTAGGGTGAGGCTGTAAAAAAAGTGGTGATGCATCATCGACTATTGCTGCTACTTTGAAAATCACCAAGGTTTCTACCGCACCAATCAACTTATTTGTTTAAGTTCTCGCTAGTCAAGCAAGACAAGTTGCTAGGGTTGCTTCTAATCTGATTACAACTCAGCCACCGACCGTCCTAAACAAAACATCTTCAGTCTTCCACATTGATTATACCTCAGTCACTCATTAAACTTGTATATCTTCATTTATTTCTTGGCTAATCATGTGAGGACAAAAGGGCTTATTATCTAGAGTTGATTATGTCTCTACCTCAGCATCCAACAAGAAATTCCTATAGCACATAGGTATGCTAGTTAACTGATAATTAGCACTATCATGTTTTTATTTTATTTATTTTTACTTTAAATTGTTATTTTTTTATTTTCTTTGATATTTCAAGTTTTATTCAATAAAAGGGGAAAATAAAAATGATGGGGATATATTTTGCAAATAAGTGGAAATCATAGATATTTGGGAAGATTATCAATAGAATAAGTGGAATATTAACTAATCAAAGATTATCAACAATATCAGTGATCCACAAAGTTAGTTACTTCAATTACAAATCATAAGATTTAAAGAATATATCATAGATATGAAATCTTCGAAGATTAAAAGATATATATTAAGGATTATCTATTACAATTATTCAAGTACAAAATCAAATCCAAATTTTAGGCTCAGTCTAATTATGAAAGTCTATAAATTGAGGGTCTATGATAGGCTAAAAATAAACTTTAGAGAGGAAGAAAATTGATATCTCTACACTTGAAGGTAGAAGGGTATTTTAAAGGCTAGAGGCATTCAATTTAAACATCAGTCTTATGTTCAGTATGTCTAGGAGTGGCTAACTCCCTCATTCACGGGGGTCCAGTGTAATGTATTCTTAATTATCTATGAATTCTTCATTCAATGTAATCATTTTCCATAATCTCTTATGTTTTTTTCTTGTTTTAACTACATAGTCTATGAATTTTGCACATACAAGAGTTCATACTAATCCAAAAGATAGTTTGGAAACCCGAATTATGATCTTTAATTGCATGTTCTAGATATAGTGTATATGTAGGAGTACCAACTGATTTGAAAGATAGTTTGGGAAACCTGAGTAGAATAAAATAATTATTGATTTCACATTCTAGACATAGTTGTGGTTAGTAGTCATTCTTAAGCATCAGCATATTGGTCATTAATGCAAACATAATAGTAAAAATTGTTAGACATAGAGTTTTATTATTTTAGTTTAGGCTTGTCTGCGACGAAATTGAGGCTTGTTGCAAACAATGTGAGTGTGAGAGACGAAAATAGGAATATGTTGTGTGATGTCTTTACTTTGAATGAAATCGTGAAACCCAATCTCAGTGAAGTTTTTATCTTATATTTTTCTCAATCAAGCTAATTTTCCATTGTGGCAATTTCTATTTATATTTTACATCTTAATTTTACATTTATTTTTCCTTTAAATCAAAAATGTTTTGGTATTCTCACCCTTTATAAATAACAAATCAATTAATTTAAATGACATTAGTCCCTATGGGATATTATATCTGGATTTGTCCACTATATTATTTGTACGATTTGGTACACTTGCCAAACATGTAATATTAACCAAGTCAAAACTGAAGGTATTGGCTTTTCTGGTTCAACTTATGAGCACAATTGGCGTTGCTGGTTGCTTAGATTCCACTAAGATCATGATGGCAAAGAGTATGACCATCATACACCACTAGAAAGTTGTTGTTTCCAAAAATGATAAAATTATGGCCAAAGTTCATGACATAAAGAAGAAGAACTCGTATTTGGAGAAGAAAGGTTAAATTGGGACAAAAAGAAGGCTAAGTATAACAGTACTAGGTAGCAAAGCATTTAGAAATTGTCTGAGGTTAAGGCAAAAGCAAGAACTTAAAAGATGAGGTGGCTCTAGTTTGAGGGTGGACAATGATATAAAAGGAAATTTGAAAGAGGTAAAAGCTCAGAGCAAGGAACTGATGAGGTATATAACCTTAACAATAGTGAGATTGACCTGAAGCCTGAGAAGATCAACCTAGCTTCGTTCAGTTTGCAAGGATATGTTGAAGGCTTAGAGAAGACTATGCACCAAGCCGTTTTCTTTGCTCCTTCCACATATGTAAAAAAAAAAATTATCTTGATAAAGATGTGGTAAACAACAAGTTTGTTGATGATTAACTTGAAATTTTTTTTATGTACTTCATTTAATGTTTAAGTGATTTTGGTCTAAGTTATCATGATCTTCACTTGTGCTAATAGTTTAAATGCTAACATATAAGTGCTTATTGGATGACTCAATATTGGATTACTCAAATCCGAGTTATGTTAATATGCCAAATAACTGAAATCAAGCTTTATTATAGTACGCTAAATAGCTTTTTGATTTAATGTGGTAAGTGGTCATTAGATAACTTGGATCCAATCTTCGTAATACGCTAAATAACCTTTGGTTTAACGTGATAACTACTCATCCAATAACTTAGATTTGAGCATGTGTAATACATTAAGTAACTTTGACTTAACACGATAAGTAGTCGTCATTTCGAGTTTGTGCCAAACTAGGTTTCCTTTGCAAAAGACATGTTCTTAACATGAGTATTATAATGTTATGTTGCTCTACTATATGAAACTTATTTTCTACTTTGAGTTTATTCTTGCACCTCATGTATAAGGTCAAGATTGGCTCGTAAGTTGTCATCATTGTGAGCTTCGCAAAACTTTTGTATTTTTCAAGAGCCTTTTTCGAGTTTTACATGAAACATTGCATCTGATTCATAGGTTAGTCAAAATGGTGCTTCCTTTATTGATGATTGGGGAGTGCAATGGTATCCCCATAGTATAAGTTGGATTTTATTAGTCTAGAGACCCTTAGCTTGACCGAGTTTCTTTATCAACTCATTTAATATGACTTTGTTGGTTACTTCAACCTAATCATTGGTCTATAAATGTTCAACAAAAGAGAGTTAGTGCTTTATTCTAAGTTGAGCCAAGAACTATTTGAAGCCTTTGTCAATTAATTGTCAACTGTTATCGCTAACAACACAATGGGACGAGACATGCCTCCATATTACATTCTTTTCACAGAACCTTTGCACTTGTTGGTGAGACTCACCAAAGGCTCAACTTCTATCCATTTAAATAATCGATTGCTACTACTATCAATTTTACCTGGCCTATAACGAGTGAATGGTCATGGAATAACAATTGTGTGCAATTGTTTGAGTGTGTCCATTCGCCACGTCGTGAATGGTCGTGGAATAAGAATCATGTGCAATTCCTGTGGTGGAAAAGTGTGAAGAGGACTCGAGCTACAAGACATCATTTGAGCTCTACAACACATTGCTTAAGAAACCAACACATTTCCTGAGCGATGTAAGGTGATCAATGTAATGATTACATTTTGCTTGAACATGGTCTACACATCCATACGTCGCTCGAGTGATATTTCAGAGCAACCCAAACTTAAAGTGCATAATGTTTTTCAACATCAACTAAGGGTCATATGCCTCCTAAATCATTATCAATGCATAATGAGCACCCAAAGATCACAATAACACCACACTTACTTATTTCATTCAACGTGTACATTCTACTTCCACATATTCTATTTATATCATCCTAACCAATAACTCATAAAAACAAACATAATATATAAATGTAATATAATTCTCCTAACCTACATTGAAGTGTGTCTTTATCTGTTCATCTTCTAGAAATTGCTTCCAACAATCCAAACAATTTGAAAAAGTTTTCAAAAACTCCACTCTACACTAGTAACATTAATTTTTAACCATCCACTCAAGAGAAGATGAAGAAAAGAAATTTAAACTCGTAGAGTCATCTCTAGGGATGGCAATGGGGCGGGACGGGGATAGGTTTCACTATCTCATACCCATCCCCTTACAAAAATTCATCTCCATCCTCATACCCAAATTCAACGGGTATCAAACTTTTATCTCATCCTCATCCCCATCGGATAACGGGTATATTCTCTTAGACATACTCATGCCCATTTTCTTACTGCTTTAATATTAATTAATTATTTTTTATAAAATAATAAAAAATTACAGTAAAGAAAACATAATATTATCAAATATTCAATAGTAAGTGGAAGATTGTTTCTTCGATATCAAATATTTAGAAAGATATTATAATTGTATACATTTCAAATTAGAATACTAAATAAAATTTCATGAGAACTAAAATATTTATTAAATTTGCAAACATTAATGGAGCCTAGTTGATAAAATTTTAAAATATTTTTAAAAAATATAAAAGGAAATCAAATATTCAAATTAAAATATATTTTAAATGTCTGTTTACTTCAATTTTTTTAAATTCTAATGAATTTCTTTTTTATACACTAATAAAGTTGTAATAGATCACTTGATCAAAATCACACAAAGAAAATAAAATTTTAACATATATCTCATATCTTTTGAACTTCAATATATGTTGGATGGTGAAAAAAAACCTTATGGCAATTACATTAAATTTTTATATCATAGTAAATAAAATTTATTTATACAATTATAGTGACAAAGTTACAATATGATTGATAATGAGTTAGAAAATAAAAAGTAATTATATAAAATATATCAAAAATAATATTCTACATGATAAAAATAGACAACAAATAGAAATATTAAAAAAATATCAAATGTGTGTTAGAAATAATTTGAGAGACTATTGAATGGAATCACACAAAGGAAAACAAATATATAATTAAGGGTATGATAAGATGAAAAATACCTTAGAGATTTAAGAAACTTTTCAATATTAACGTAGTCAATAGTTGAGAAATAACGAAAATTATTTTAGCGAAACAAAAAAGTTCTTCGAATGAAACAAAAATTAATAATAATAGAGTAAAAAAGATAATATTTTTATATTACCTAGTAAATGAAAAGTTTATGCTATTAAACACTTAAATTGAGAGTGTTAAACATTCTCATGTTAAAGGAAAATATACAATGAAAAAGAATAGTAATATTCAAATGTGAGGCATAAAAGATATTTGATTGACATATATCATTTGAACATAATTACATAATTGCATAAAATTTATGATAACAAGACAAATATATTGGATATGCAATGAATCTTATGACAAATCAAACAATTAGAAGAAATAAAAAATAAAAAGTGTGTAGTAATATATATATATATATATATATATATATATATATATATATATATATATATGAAGTTACTTAATTAACTGTGAATATTTTAATAATTTAAACGGAGACGGGGATATGACGGAGACATGTATTATGGCGGGTATGGGGATGGAGACGGGACGGATATGTACATCCTCATACCCAATTGAAAAAGTCGGGAATTTCCCATACCCATACCCAATCAATGTGGGAATTTCTCGTCAAAATGGGGACAGGTTCGAGCAATACCCACGGGACAGGTTTATTTGTCATCCCTAGTCGTCTCTACTTGTTGAAACTAAACTATGATTGATCCAAAATAAATCTCCCCTTTACCGATTCCAATTCCAATCTAAAAAAAATCCATAGATCAAAAACTCCTTTAAAATTAAAGAAAATATAAAATATACGCTACAAGAAAATGCCTAAATAGTGTAACCAAATCTAAAAACAAAAAATAATTAGTCACTATAGTGACTAATACCAATTTATAAACTAAACATTATTAGTATCTAGTATCTAAAATAGTCTCTATTATGAATAAAAAAATATAATTGGGGTGTGAATTAGTCATTAAATTAATCTATAACATTAACTACCAAGGTTTTTTTTTTTCTAGATTAGTCTTTAATAAATTGATCTCTAATTAATTAGTGACCAATTTAATCTAGATATTGATTCTTTAGTAACTAATTTAGACATTAATTTCTTTTGTAGCCAAAATCTTATTAGGTATGGTTAAAGACAAATTTAGTGATCAATTCACAAATCAATTATAATTTTTTATTCATAATAAAAATTATTTTAGATACCAATAATTTTTAGTTTGTAAATTAGTATTTAAATTAGTTACTATAATGTCTAATTATATTTTGTCTCTAAAATTGGTTGTTATTTAAACTTTTTTTTATAAAAAAAAAATTCTAAACTAGTCGTAAAAGTATAATATTGAAATATTATAGATGTTACAATTTAAAAATACTTCAAATTTATAAATAATTAGTTAAACGTTATAAGTTTTAGGAGCAATCTAAAATAACTACTTTGGTTTGGAAAAAATAATTTGTTAACTCATAAATGCAATTATATTTTATAATTTTTAAATATTTTTAGATGAATAATATCTATTTTAAAATTTTTAGAAAGATTATAAATATCACTAAAATTGTAGTACGTGTTCCTTAAACTGATTATGTAACTTTTACTCGGTATAAACAATTAACCATCGTTACATGGAAAATAAACAATAAAGTTTGCATAAACCAAAATAAAAATTCCATAATTCTACCGACTCTACAAATATATTTAAATATAAATAATGACATTAGGAAAAAAAAAAACACAATAGCATAGCCAAATAGTGCTAGAAATCTCACATAACATGCATGATATCGTTAAAATAAATAATGGTATAATAAATTAAAATGATAGTGCTATGCTAATATAAGAAGAATAAGGGCGTGGTGCAAAATAGTCTTCTAGAACTCTCAGATAATTGTGATTATTTGATGCACTTATGTAAATTAAACCATGACTATGACTTCCCTTGAAAACAAAAATGTCTCATTCTTTCTAGAACGTGTGTGACTTGAACTTCAATTTTCCCTTCACGTATACTTATCTAGTAGCTTAGCAACTTTCCTTTTCTAAGTAAGGAAATGAATTAATGAACATAAAAACAAGATAATTGTTTTCAATGATGGTGATACCTTTCAATCACTTACCAATTGCTTAGCAATTAGCATTGTAAATTGTCTTCTTCAATGATTGTGATATGTATAAGTCTCTATTGTTTATAATATAACTATAATTTCAGATATTCAAATGTCAAAATTACTGCGAATCAATAACATTTTTGTGATGATACATAAACACTCCACTTTTTATTTAACATTTATTTTATATTAACAAAATAATATGTAATTTTAAAATATAAAATAATTTAAGATAAATCAATTAGAAAAGTATAGAAGTATACTTGTTATTATATACAACATTATTAAAAAAACTCATATATCTATCAATTTTGTTTTAAACCTTTTTCGTAGGAAATACTTATAAATTTTGTTATGAAAAAATTTGCAGGAAATTGTTGCCAATTCTTTTTTTTGCAAATATTTTGTATAAAAAAAAATTTACAATAAATTTTGTAAGAAATACTTACGAATTTTTTAATTTTGCAAAAAAAAAGTATTTTTTTAATAAATTTGTAAGAAAAATCTCATGTAATATTGAAATTTTTAATAATGCAAGTGTAAAATTTGAGAGAAATAGATGAACATTTTTTTAACATATAGGTAATGTTGCTCCAATACCTAACCAAAAGGCAACTAGAGTACCAATCAAAAAGATGGTAATTGCTACTTGGCGGCGAAATGGATTTTGGAATTTATTAACATTCTCTAAAAAGGGTACTGTTAATAATCTCGTAGGTACTGAAATGATTAAAAGAACGGCCAATAACTTATTGGGAACTGTACGAAGTATTTGAAATACAAGAAAAAAATATCATTCAGGTAGTATTTTCAAAGGAGTTGTAAAAGGATCTGCGGGTTCCCCAATCATGGATGGTTCTAGAACCCCCAAGACCTATATGCACCTTTTGATGCATATAGTTCATCAAAAATTATATAAGCAAAAAAGAATCAATGTGTCAATTTTAATCTTTATCTTTTTCTAATGGATTTCTTCGAACTAAAAAAGAAGAAGAATATACTTAATTTAGTAAATTATCTTCTCATTAATGTATTGCTTTCATCGAAATCAAAGCCGAATCACAATGTAATTTTCTTGTTTTTGAATGAACTTTTTCAATTCTTTTAGGTTTCTTTTCTGCTCGAGTTAAAGATCTGCCCGATTCGGTATTTTTTTTTCTTCTTCTAGATATTAATGTAATTGTACAAATTATTCTCAGTTAAAAATAATAATTGACATGTAAAACTTTAGTAACGTGTGTCTAGTGGTGAATATCTTATTTTAAAAGAATTTAGTTAGCTAATTTACCGATAAAGTAATATAGATGACCCGATAATTATATATTATTAGTGTCACAATAGAAAAAATATATAATTATTTTGAAATTTGATGAAAATGTATTTTATTATATTAAAAATGACTTTTATTTTTATCTCTTGAATAATATGATATTTTTGAATGTATTAAAATAATAAATTTTAATAATAAGTAATATTATGACTCATGTGTAATTTATATTATATTTTATTTAAATAATTACATTATTTTTTATTCATGATCAAAATTGCATCCAACTTTAAACATTATGTATATTACATCTACTTGTAATATTAAACAAATGTTACAGAATTATTGTTCCCACAGTTAAAATAATTGATTACACATTGAAACTCTTATCACATTGCACTAATTGCAAGGGTGTGTAAAATTTTTAATGCATGTCAACACTTAATACTATATTGGTAAGTATTTAATATTTTCACATATAACATGTGTGTAATGTGGTAATTGTGAACCAATTATCTCACACGAAATTTGATCATGTTAAATATCTTGCATTATACCCGATTGTGATTGAAGTGGTCTCATTGACTACAAGTGGGCTACGTATTGAAACCCTTACCATAGAGCACTGATTGTAAGGGTGTGCAAAATTTTAGCGCAGATCAACACTTAATACTATGTTGGTAAGCCTTAAATATTTTCACAATTAACATGTTTGTAATGTGGCAGTTGTGGATAGGATGACAAAAATACCCGTGTCCATGGGTATCCGCGAATAAAATTCGCGGCGGATAGTTGGTATCCGCAAGTATTTATTAGCCTCGTGTGGTAAGTAACAGACATTTTAATACCCGTTTATAAATGGATCGGGTGTGGGTGTCATACTATCTGTACTTGCGAGTATCCGTTACCTGCAAAAAATTAAAATTAACATTAATTTATATTTTATTAAGTTAAATTTAATTAAAATTAAAATTTAATTTATATTTTATTAGATTAAATTTAATTAAAATTAAAATTTTATTTATATTTTATTTGATATTTTATTTGTAATTTTATTTAAAGTTTATTTTAAAAATTTATATATTTTTTAAGGGTTAAATATGTTTTTGGTCTCTCAAGTTTCAGTGAATTTTGAAATTAGTCCCTCTTCGAAACTTGATACCAATTTAGTCTTTTATCTTTAGAAATGTGTGAATTTAGTCTTTATTACCAGATTTTATTAAGTTTATCTGACGTTTCAAGCGCGTTTCATGATAATATTTGAATTGTTTACACCGTTTGACACATTTTTGCTTCAATATTAACTTAAATATTATCATAAAATGCATTTAAAATGTGAAATAAACTTAACAAAATTTGGTAAAAATGACTAAATCCACACATTTCTAAAGATGAAAGACTAAATTGGTATCAAGTTTCGAAGAGGGACTAATTCCAAAATTCACTGAAACTTAAGGGACCAAAAACATATTTAACTCATTTTTTAAATATTCACGGGTATCCACGGGTACCCACAATAAAATATCAGCAAGTATTTTTTAAATGAGTAATCATGCGAGTAGTAGAGCAAGACGAAGGTGGATTTTTGTTGTTGTTACGGGTAGGTACTATCCGTGTACCCAAACAATTCTATTTTTTATTTTTTTTCTATATTTATTATTTTTCCTTTATTTATTCTCACCCAAATAATTTGTAGGCTTCACTAAGAGAATGATGAAATCATTTTAAATGTAATAGAAAGTACCTATTTAAATTATTCTAAATTCCACAATATATAACGATATAAAAATCATCCTTCATCATTTTCTATATATTTCTTCACTATGTCAAAATGATGAAATTATATATTTAATTTCACTCATGCTTATCTTTTATTTTATTGTCACTTGTCTTCTTGAATGAGAATATGACTTTGGTTCAAAGGTATAAAATATAATTTAAAATGTGTATATTAAAAAGTCTTATCTGTTTAAAAGAAATTGAGATTAAAAATTATTTAGATTTATCTTTTCCTTTAAACTTATGAAAAATTTTTTAAAAATAAAATCGCGACAGAGATATATAACTTAAAAACAAACAATAACTAAATATTATAATTGATTTAACAATATTATTTTAAGATTAAACGATCAATTCATATCTTTTATCTTATGAAATAACTTTAATCAAAATAAGAATAATTTCCATTATTTATACTAGATAATTCTATTAAGTTGAATAGAATACTATCCATATTAAAAGGTTAGATAGTATATTACCATGCTATTATATAATTTAAAAAACATATAAAATTAAAAAAAAAATTCCTCAATTTTTACTTTTTTTAATATATATATTTTTTCACTCTTTATCTTTTACTTATTATCTTCATTGAGTCTCGCAACATTCTCTAATCAAGCAAACAAATCAAAATCCAAATTAGGAGGCTCCATATTTATTTTTGACATCCTTTTCTGTGAGTGACTTTTGCAAGTAAAAAACAAATTCAAAAATGAATTTCATTCTAGGCACTACTAAAAATTCTCATATTATATGAGATTTTTCTTGTAAATTTGTTAAAAAAATTTACAAAAAAAGACTTTTTTCTTCTATTTTTTCTAAAAATCTTAATTGGTAGGTAATTCCTTCATGAGTAATTATTTCCTACAAAATTATAAAATTTGTAAGTATTTCATACAAAATTTGTTGTGAAAAGTATTTTATACAAAATATTTTGCAAGAAAAATGACAACAATTTTCTGCATTTTTTTTATAACAAAATTTATAAGTATTTCTTAAAAAAAAAATTAAAACAAAATTTGTAGAAAATATGATTTTTTTTTAGTAATGAGAGAATTAAGTGGGGAGTCAAAAATTGGTAGTTAAAGAATAATTTTCAAAAGATAAACATTAAAACTCTTATAATCTAAACATTATGGTCTCATCATAATATGGTTAGTATTAAAAGGTGGTTAAACTAAATTGAATAATAAACTAATAGTTTGAAAATGGTCAACTAACTTAAAAAGGATTATATTTGTAATTACCACGCCATAAATATAGTTATATTTGCATTATAATTCATTTGACTAATTAGTTGAACATGACTTAACTTTTTTTTTTTATTAGGAGAAAAATAATTTCTGAACATCAAATCAAGGAAGGTTTTAACAGTTGAGTTAAATTCTTAGTTTGGGTTGATTTTGATAGATAAATACTGCCAGTAGTACACATAATATTACCCCAAATGTCATCTTACTACAATATTACAAACTATACAAATTAATGAAATAGAGATAAAATATCATCAAAATGTCATCTTACTACAGTGGACCAAAGCAGCTCTTATTATATACATCAAAATGAAGTAAGGCAAAAGGAAAGATTTATTAAGTGTTTGACAAAATTGGATGAAAAGAAATATGGTAGGGTAGCATGTATCCGTAGTACTACTCACTAGGTACACATTGTTGACCACAGACCATTGTTTCATTCACTCTCAATTTCTCAATAGTAGTTTATTCAAATAGATTTTGAATGTAACTAGAAAGAGAAGAAAATATAGATAATTATGTTATTATTAGAAGTTAAAAAACCATGTATTTTAGAGTCAAAATTTAGAAATTCCTCACCTTCCATCACTTTCATTTCTTCAAATAGGTCTTTTCTTATCCCTCATTCACTTAATCATTGCATTACTATATTCATACCTTCCTTAAAACCTAAATGGATATTTACATGGTAATTAATTCAGAAATGAAATTTGATGATTTTCAACTTTTTATATACTATTTTTATTTCTCAATTACTTTAAAATATACTCCACAAAATTATTTCCTTTCATTTTTTTCAAATTTACTCTTTCACCTATACGTTTAAACAAGCTACTTTTATTTTATATATATATATATATATATATATATATTATTTAAAATAAATAAAAGTGTTATTGGTAGTCTTTGAAAGGTACTAATATAATTAAATTAAATTAAAATATTCCAAACTCAAATATGTGCAAATAATATTATATTTAAAATATTATTTATTTTAAAATCTGAAATTCTTGTCAACAGAAAAATATAAGAAGATTTTAATAATATATTTTGCGGCACAAACTTTAATAAATAGCAAAAAATATATTATTACAACTTGCTAAAACGATATTTAGTGAGAAACTGTTCCAGAAGATGATATCGATTGATGACTTGCTTGGCTTCTTGTTTAGCCTAATTAGAATCTTTCAAACAAATGTTTTGTGGCTGGATTTATTTTGTTCACAAAAATATTAAATCACAAAAATATTAAATCACATGTCGTTGGCACTTAAAAATATCTCATAGAGATATTACGAAAATTTGAATTTATAATTTTTTTTCTTACAACTTTATTATCAAGTCAATTTCAAAATATATTAAAAATAAAAAATCATTTATAAAAATAAAATAAATAGATATTGATAAAAACAAGTTTAGTGGTGATTCGTGATTAAACTCCACCCAAACATCCAAAGTGTGATGTGATGATGATATAGTTTATTTTTTGGAAGGAAGAAGACTTTGGAAACGACCTAACTCTACTACTAATGTACGGTTCTGGAAAATGAATATTTAATGCAACAGTTAATAAATAAAAATGGTTAAAATAATATAAAGTGGTTTTCAATGACATGTAGGAACCGTGTACGAGCCACAACCTTCTCCTCCGTGACCTAAAATTTTGGCTCAATATTCAAAATTCCAATCGATCCATGTTGTAAAACTTTGACGCACTCTTTCTCTCTCTCAATCATTTCAAAACCTAACTTTTTTTTTTCTCTCTCTAACCGTTCTTATCTGAGTCAGGCAGGTACTATGCAAGGTCATCTATAAGTACGGCAATTTTCCTCTCTCTTCCCATTGCCTTTTCAATTTTTTACTCTTTCAAAATTAATTATCAATTTTTAAATTTTGTTTTGGAAAATAATAAAAGAAAAAAAATAAAAAGTGCGTGTGGCTTTTGTGAAATGGCTTCTTTCGTACTGGCCGCACTTGAATCTGTCCTTCCTCATATAGTCCTCCACCATATGTCATCTGCATTAGATGGAGAAAAAGACTGCTAAATTACCATAATGCCCTCGCTTTTTTTCCTTATTAATTCCGTCCTTACCTGTCCTTCTCCGTACGTGCACTCTGTCCCTCTGCTATGACCAAAATACCCCCACTTTTTTGTCTAATCACTGTTATGTCAAATGCTAATGTTTGATTAATTAATTCTTCATTTCGTAACTAAGAATATAATAATTTAAAGTGTTTTATATATTTTCATTAATAAGTTATACGATTTTAATTAATTTTTAGAAAATTTAATATTTTAATATGTATATAAAATATTTTTGTATTTCAGTTGTTTGAATGTTCTTGCTCTGCCACTGACCTAACTTGTGTAATTATGAAGAGAATGAGGGGTATTTATGTCTTTTCAGGAAAGGATGCAAGCAATGAAAAGAAAACAGTAGTGGCATTTTGGTCCGAGTGGACTTTCCTCGTCTTCCTTACTCGTTCAATAAAATCTCGCATTAACAGTTATTCTCCAAACCAACCTTTACAAAGCAAAACGAAAACCCTTTTTCTTCATCTCTTCTTCTCTTCTTCTCACTCACCATTAACGTCCAAAACGACGTTACGAAAGACGACGAAACGCACCGAAGATGAAGAGGCAAAAGCGCTCGGACTCGCAAAACGACGACAACCCGTTCCAGGTGCTGACGGAGGAGCTCATTTTTCTCATTCTCGACTTTCTCGAAACGGCGCCGTTGGATAAGAAGTCCTTTGCGTTGACGTGCAAGGCGTTCTACGCTTCGGAGGCCAGGCACCGCCGCGCGCTGCGGCCGCTGCGGACGGAGCACCTTCCGGCACTCGCTGCCCGCTACCCGAGCGTCACGGACCTGGATCTCTCGCTCTGCCCGCGCGTGGGCGACGGGGTGCTCGCGCTCGTGGCTGGCGCGTACGGGGAGACGCTGCGGCGGCTGGACCTGTCGCGGTCGCGGTGGTTCACGGGGAGCGGGTTGTTGAACGTGGGCGCACGGTGCGGGAATTTGGTGGAGCTGGACCTGTCGAACGCGACGGAGTTGAGGGATGCTGGGGTCGCGGCGGTGGCGCGTGCGAAGAACTTGCGGAAGTTGTGGCTGGCTAGGTGCAAACTGGTGACAGATATGGGGATTGGGTGTATTGCGGTGGGGTGTAGGAAATTGAGGTTGATTTGCTTGAAGTGGTGTGTGGGGATTGGGGATTTGGGTGTGGATTTGGTTGCGATTAAGTGCAAGGAGCTCACATCATTGGATCTCTCATACTTACCTGTAATTTCTCTCTCTTTCTCTGTGGTATTCATTCATTGAATCTGGCTATGGATTATGGTGGTTAGTTAACGATGTTTTCTGTGTCTGGTTTAATCGATTGGATTGGCTAATATTTGGTAATTAATTTTAATTTTAGCTAAGGACAAGGTTTAGATGCTCAATTGATTCTGATATCTGCACAATCTTTATGTTTTAGTCCCAATACATTGTGCCTAAAAACTACTTTTCACATTCCAGATAGATTGTGTAGATATAACAAAATAGATGTGTACTTAAACCTAGTTATAATTATAGTTAATGACTTTTTTTTTTCATTAGCTTTATGAGGCAGATTTTGGAAAAAAGAAAGGAATAGATTTATGTATTTTCATTTAAGCGCTCTGAGACACCTATGTTATTGATGATTTTCCGGGGTTAGTATTACGGTAAATGTTATGTATTCTTATATTTATTTATGTATATTTCCAAAATTAAGAAATGAATTTAATTTTCTCATTTATTAATGATTTTATCCTAGATTTAACTTTTTCAGTAATTATTATTAAAAATTTTATTGTTGTTTTGAATGATGTCTGTTTTCATTTTATTTTCATTAATTGGTTGTTTTAGAGTTTTATTGATATAAATTGTTCTATATGTTTCGACGAGGAAGAATTTGGTTGTTGTTGAGAGGGGAGATGGTTTTAATGCTGAAGGTAACAAAAGGTGTTGCACCAGGTCGTGTGAGCCGAAAGTGTAAAGACGAGTAAATGATAAGAAAATATGATTTTTGGTGGTTCAGTTAATTTTTTCTTTTCGAAGTGGTATTCATGTGTCTAAATTCCTTGGCTCTTTTGTTAAGCAGTGATGGTTTAATGTCATCTTTGGTTACAGCGTTTCTACTGCTGTTTCGAAGTTCTGTTGATTTAGTGGTTCTGAATGTGCTGTTTCTTGAATGAGTTGTGCATTTGAAATGATCTGGTTAGTATAACTAGTATTATTGGTTTCTTGTGTTGTGTAGATCACGGAGAAATGTCTTCCGTCAATCTTCAAATTGCAGCTTCTGGAAGATTTGGTGCTTGAAGGATGCTTTGGCATTGACGATGACAGCCTCGATGTTGATCTCTTAAAACAAGGGTGCAAGACATTGAAGGTATAAAGGAGATGACTAACTTACTTTTTCATTGTTTATGTATTTAATGGCGAAGATAACTTCAGCATAAACTGAACGGCGTACAGTTTTTTCTTAGTTAATTTTCTTCCTTTTAGTAATAGGTTGAATGTGAACATAGATAGAAGACATTGAATGTTCAATGTGTCATTTGCAGTTAGTCAAAGCTATTTAATTTCGCAAATCAATATCTTGTTTATTTTCCTTCTCTTCAGAGCGCACTTGTTTTCCTGATCTAGTTATTTAACAAATTCTCTTTTGCAGAAACTTGATATCTCAGGTTGTCAAAACATAAGTCACACTGGGCTATCGAAGCTGACTAGCATTTCTGGAGGTTTAGAGAAACTCATTTTAGCAGATGGTTCTCCTGTAATTCCCTTCCCCTTCTCTCTTGTTTGTGTATATTTTGTATCTTTGTTTAACTTGGTGGATGAAGATTTCAGTTGTAACTAATATTTGACATTTGATTGTCCAGGTCACCCTTGGTCTTGTTGATGGTTTAAATAAACTTCCCATGTTGCAATCAATTATACTAGATGGATGCCCGGTTACTTCTGAAGGATTAAGGGCCATTGGAAGTTTGTGCATTTCACTTAGGGAGCTAAGTCTAAGCAAATGTTTGGGAGTTACAGATGAAGCTCTTTCGTTCCTTGTGTCAAAACACAAAGATTTAAGGAAGCTTGACATCACATGCTGTCGCAAGATTACTGATGGTTCCATTGCCAGCATTGCAAATTCATGCACGGGTCTCACTTCTTTGAAAATGGAGTCATGTACTCTAGTTCCACAGGAAGCATTTGTCTTGATTGGACAGAAATGTCATTATCTTGAGGAGCTTGACCTAACAGATAATGAAATTGACGATGAAGGTTTGAATCTGCTCCTCTTCTTTGAAAATATTTACTATCATATCAGCTGCTATACTTACGTTGTCTCTCTGCAGGTCTTATGTCCATATCTTCTTGTTCTAGGCTATCCAGCTTGAAAATAGGAATCTGCCTGAACATAACTGATCGAGGACTTACCTATATTGGCATGTTTTGCTCAAAATTAGAGGAGCTGGATCTGTACAGGTTTGTGATTCAAATTCGTGAGCATTTAATTTTCTTCTCATAAGATGAATTGTCTATGGATTGTTTTAATTTAGCATATATTATTATGATTATTGAATCGGGTTGAGTTGTCAAGTTTAAAATAAAATTTTGGGACATATAATTCGCCTAGTCTTGTATAAAATTGAAATATTAAATAAATGTGGAAGCATACAAGAAGAGCTTTTTTGTTCGTTCTCAGTTCTTTTTTTCAATTTTTTCTCCAGATCTACAGGAGTAACTGATGTAGGCATTTCCGCGATTGCTGGCGGTTGCCCTGACCTTGAGATATTAAACACATCTTATTGTACTAGCATCACGGATAAGGCTCTAATCTCCTTATCAAAATGTTCAAAATTGAAAACACTTGAAATTCGTGGGTGTATTCTTGTTACATCCATAGGACTGGCAGCTATTGCGATGAATTGCAGACAACTTACCCGTCTAGACATAAAAAAGTGTTACGACATTGATGATAGTGGGATGATTCCCCTTGCTCATTTCTCCAAAACTCTGAGACAGGTCGGTCTTTTCTTTTTCTCACATTTCTGATAAACATAAGAGATGCTAGGAATGTTAGCTAAGATTCTGATGTTGCTATATCCTCCTCGCATTATTTGCAGATAAATCTGTCGTATAGCTCAGTTACAGATGTGGGTCTTCTGTCACTTGCTAGTATCAGTTGCCTTCAAAGCTTTACCATGCTTCACCTGCAAGGATTGGTTCCAGGAGGACTGGCTGCAGCTTTGTTAGCATGTGGAGGGCTAACAAAAGTGAAGCTTCATCTTTCTCTGAGATCTCTCTTACCTGAGCTACTTATCAGACATGTAGAAGCACGTGGCTGTGTGTTTGAATGGAGAGATAAAGAATTTCAGGTATATTTCTGTCTCGATCTTGTCTTAAGATTTAGCAAAATACTGTATCCTGGCCCTCTCTATACGATTCTGCCAATGAGGACCAGGAAAAGTCTCATTTTAAAGGATCAAGTAGTTGACTTAATTTGGCCAGGTTGACTTGAAGTCAATAGTTTCTAATAGATAATGATTATCATACTTACAAAAGGAGATGGGGTTACGGATCAGTTAAATGGGGTATACTGTTCTTTGGTGATGAATATTTTTTTATTTGATTGCTGAAGTTGTTTGTGTTTCATGAACAGGCTGAATTGGACCCGAAGTGTTGGAAACTACAGTTAGAAGATGTGATGCAATAGATTGTCTCAGGTTGTTTGAAGTTTTGATAAAAGCGACTTGCGCATGGCACGCGAAATACAAGTTGTAGAATAATTACGCGTGTCTCGGACAATCGATTGGAATCCATCCACTTCTATCTACTCTATCTACCCCACCTACACTACTAGCACTGAAGAAAGTAGTATGAAAAACGTTAGAAATATTCTGTTAAGTCCATTGGAGGTTACACAGGCTTTGCAAAGGAGGAGCCGGTTGCCCTTCTGTCAGATTAGATAGTTTTTGATTCCGTCACAACTCAAATAATTAAGCTGTCCTTGGAAGAAAGTTGAACAAGGGTATTTGCTTGTGTGAGAAGTGGGGAATCAAGCGTATAAGAATGAAGAAATTTTGTTCTTTTTCTTTTCTTTTTTGGCTGCAAAAGGCAGAACAAGTGTATAAAATCTATCTAACGTCTCATTGTTTGATTATTTAATTTGGGGAGGAGTACACTAGACAATTTTCAAAGAATGGAATAGAACGGGCTGTTGATGTATAAATACAGTGACTTTGTTCAATGCTTTTTTACTTGTGACTGAGAAAAACAAGGTTATTTTACTTGTGGAACTTGGTAACTTCAATATGTATACATATACATTCTACTAAGTCTAATTAGGCCTTGTTGACATTTTTGTGGACTAAATTACCTGGATCAAAAAGTATTAGTATGTGATGGAGCAAATGAGATTACCATTTTTTTAGGTCTTTGATGCGATTGGGTTCCCAAATTCCCATACAGTATGTTTGCTTCTATTGATGTACTCCTTGTAAAGAAAGAGAGGCGCATATAATTAGGGTGTTTGAAGTGAGGTGATTTGGAGCTAAGGAAAGGAGGGAAGATTCGGTTTCTTGCCCTCCATCCATGAAGAGAAATGAGCTGATAGAGATACAATTATACATTTGTTCCCGAATTAGATATTAAAAATCTGGCGCCATAATGACAATGTGAGAGTGCTATTTGACACCGAAAATTAGTTGGGTGAGCATAATATTTCATCTAAAATATACTAGCATTGATTTTACCCAAATACCCCAACCAGAATTCATCTAAAATATATGATAACAAACTACTATTGATTTTATGTAAATACCTCTATATGATGTGTCCCTTTTAAAGGTTTATCTATAAAATCATTTATTTTCTAAACTTCTTTTCCATCTCCGTTATTTATGATTATGATTTTATACTTTTGTCCATTGTTTTCTTTTATGAATGTTCGGTTGTTCTTTGGGTTAAATGTCATTTTGCTTTTTTCCCTTCTCACTGTGATTGAACTTTGCTTTCAAATGTCTTTTATTTGCAGAAAAGTATTTTGTAAATTATCTTCAACAATTGTATGTCAAACCTCAGAATTTTTTTCCATCTAGCATGGTTTTCGTGAAAAATTACAGGCATTGTACACTCTACACAAAATTAAATTTTGGATTCATGCTGGGAATTCGATCCCCAAGACTCGAATTCTGTGCAGTAGTGGCTATTTTTTTTATTTTCCAGTCTGAATTCGATTTTTAGGAACCGAATTCTATATTAAGTTTTTTTTTCATTTTTTAAAAAATGGTCGGAAAAAATGTTAATTTAAAAAAAAAAAGATTTAGTATTATGTATTAAGTTATTTTAGATGTTATTTGAAAAAGTATAAAAGTAAATCTTTTCCTTTGAATTTGTTGAGTTAAGAAAAAATTTAAAAAATAAATTTAGTATTGTGTATTAAGTTATTTTAGGTGTTATTTGAAAAAATAAAAAAATTTAATTTAATTTTTTTTTTTTGGAATGTCAATTACACAATTTCAAAAGGTAAATCACATTTTTTTTTGTTGAATGCCAAATTGACGTTAAAAAAAAAGATTTACTTTTATATTTTTTTGAAATAACACCTAAAATAACTTAATACATGATACTAAATCTATTTTCTTAAAAAAAATTAACATCTTTTTTAACCATTTTTTAGAAGAAAAAAAATACTGCACATAATTCGGTCCCTGGGACTGAATTTCCAACATGAATCCAAAACCGTGTTATCTATGTAAATTTTGTATACAATGTGCTATGCCTGTAATTTTTCATGGAAATCGTACTAGATGGAAAAAAATATCCCTCAAAAGAAGTAATCTCTTTCTTTGGCCGTCTAAAACTCTAAATAGCATAAATTTGTTGTTCTTCTAGGTTACTAATTTCTTTAACTTTGATCAGGTAAGATTTCTGTGTTGGTTTATGTTTATTTGTTTTTATTTTTAAAGATATCTCCAAAGATAGTCCCATTTTACAACTCGCATAGTTCTTTTGTTTATATGTTTTATTTAGATTAAATTATATTTTTAGTCCCCATTTTCGTAGCAAAATTTGAATTTGGTCCCTCAATTAATTTTTATCTCAATCTGGTCCTTATTTTGGGAAATTTGACCCAATCAAGTCCTTTCCGTTAATGGTGGAGTAACGGTGTTAAATGGGGTGCCACGTGTCAGCTTCTGAATTTTTTGAATTTTTTTGAATTTTTTTGAATTTTTTTTAAAATTAAAATTTTGCCACGTGTCAAGCTGACATTGTGCCACGTGGCAGTGACAGTGCTACATGTCACTATTTGTGAGATGTCATTTTCTCATTCTCAATTTGGTCCCTCTATTTTATTTTTTGTCTCAATTTAGTCCCAATTTTTATAAAAATTATGCAATTTCGTCCCCCTCCAAATTGAAACAAAAATTATAAAATGTTATACAAATATTTTTATTAAATGATTTTTTTATTCAAATTGATATTTTTATTATATATTTTCAATAAAACCAAGTTTCTTTAAATTTTTTCACATTAAATTTTACTTAAAATTGTTTTCAAATTTTAAATTTATTTGTTTTTTATTGTTACATAAACTAGTTAATTTTTCTTAAATTATATAATTGTTATTTTTATACTAACTAAAATATTTGTATAGAAATTATTGAATTTTACACATTTTAAAAATATG
>Ga0214543_1003317_pt1 | contig 31302 bp, 33 predicted proteins | sample CNSS2metaG_FD_160094 | JGI IMG/M metagenome (GOLD analysis project Ga0214543, IMG submission 160094) | Root nodule microbial communities from cowpea collected in UCLA plant growth center, Los Angeles, California, USA - CNSS2 | ecosystem: Host-associated > Plants > Roots > Nodule | place: USA... | reverse complement strand
TACCCGCAATCGAAGATCATCGCTCAAGGCTCGTGCCATCATCCACCTCTCCAAAGTGGATGTTGAATCAGCTTCTGCCTGCGCCGTCACTTCACAATCGATTCATCGATCGCAGGATCTGCTCTAAATGAGCGGGATCCACGAGGGGAGAGCTTCCGCTAAGCGCGCAGTCGCGACGCGACGCGCACGCTGGGGGCGGATCTCGTCCATATTAATATCCGCTGGTTTGCCATCCATATGGAGAAGCTGGCCGATTATCTCGACGGCCTGGAAAACTGGCTTGGAATGCTGGTTGACGGGCGTGACAAGGCTTATGCCGGATGAAATTTCAAGAACCGCAGGTGGCTTTGGGGAGCTTGCCTCCCATCGTGACGTCCGCACCATTGCCTGCGCGCCAAAGTTTTCGTCGGCCTATTGGAGCGTTAGCGAAGCAACATATTCTCGGGTTCCAGCGTTGAACTCGTGGAGCACTGTTTCAGGCATGGTATTCCACCGGTGGCCGAGCGCGACGGCGAACTGAGATGGACCGGCATAATAGAACTGGATCTGCTTCAGCTGGTATTTTGCCGCAAGACCGGCAATGCGCCCTTTGACCTGCCCGACGATCGCCTGCATTTCTTTGGCCGACGTAACCGGCACTGAGAGTTGGAAGCGCTGGATTTTTTCGGCAGGAATCCCCGATGAGACCAGATCGCGGAAAGGGTCCCGGAGGATCCCGATGCTCACGGTCAAAACATCACCTGGATTCAGCTGAGGCTCCGACACGTGCCATCGAGGATAGGCAGCGTCTGCCTCAGGACGATCGTCCGTTGCCCATACGCCGTCACGGGTCATGATATCGATGTCGAAGCCGGAGGCTGATCGAAACGACCATCCGAGAGCAAAGCCGGCCGACAGACGATAGGATCCCTGCAGGGTCAGGCGGGACGCTCCCTGCTGCTTCAGCCAGGTGGCCGTTCGCTGCAGAGGCTTGAGCAATCCTTCATGCCAGTCGGCCGTGCTGCCGGCGCCGGCCGAAAATGCGGCGGCGTCCAGTTCCAGCATCGAGGGATTACTCTCCTTCCGGTCGGAGAGAATATGCAGCGCAAAGCGTGGCAAAGGCAGGCTTTCGCCCATCGCTGCTTCAATACACTGAACCAAGGCCGATCGGGTCAGGAAACTGCCGATGTTGTGGTTCGCCTTGGCCATTGCGAGAAGATCGTCGAAGATCTTCCGGAGCTGGCTGGACTTGAGGTCCAAGGCGGGAAACGCCTCATGGAACGCACTATTAAACAGGCTTCGGGCTGTGTTGTCGTCCGGTATGTTGCGTTCGTCAAAGTCTACAAAATCGACCACGAATCCGCCAAGCGGATTCGGATATTGAGCGACAACATCGGCTCGGAACTTGGCATCGAAGTGTGCCTTGATCTCCGTAAACGGATCATAGAATGGGCGCGCCTTCCGGACCCGGTCCCGATCCTTCGCCATGTAAGCCAAGGTGGCGGGAATCTGCGGCGTGACGAGAATATGGGTTCTCGCGGTATCGGGGTAGCTATCGTGATAATGAGAGAACCCTTCCACGATCTCCTTGACGTCGGCCGGCTTAAGAACACCCGACTTGGCCTGATGGCGGTCGATGACTGAGCCGTGTGGCGCCAGAGGCGCAAAAAAGCGGGCTTCGAGATCTTCGAGGCCTTCGAAGATCATGCCTTCGAACGCGGGATTCACGAGCCAAGCCGGCAGTCGCGCAAGGCCGTCCCAGATCTGGTATTCAAAACCATCCTGAGCGATCACGCCACCCATACCTTTGTAATCGGTCAGCGTTGGCGCTGGCTGCTTGTCGGTCATCCGTCCATTTCCAATTTCACGTTTTGCTCGAAGCCGCGTGGATCAAAGAGCCAAGCGCCCGCCTCGAATTTGTCGGCGCGCAGGCGAACGATCATCAGCACTGCGAAGCTGCCCTTGAAATCCGGATCCCTGACCAGATCCCGCATGCTCTGGACGTCGACCCCACTAGGGCGGACTTCGAAGCTGGGATGGCTGTGCCACTCGCCGATGTAGTTGTAGCGGCGATATTGGTGATGAGTCCGGTCGAAGAATCGCGTTGCCTCGCGTACGGCCTGAAGGATGTCGACCAGGAACCGGCTGAAAGTGCCGGGCCGGGCCTGAAGCGTCATTGTGGATACGCGGAAGTGCGAGGGCTCAATCTGTTCGCCGAACAGCTGGCCACCGATTTCCTTGTCGCCGGCACGCTTGAGGGCAGTCGTCAGAGTTGCCAGTTCACTGGGTGAAAGCTTTAAGAGCATCCAGCAATTCTCCGGCAATCTCGATTACAAATTTCTGAGCCTCGGCATCCTCGGTATTGCTATTCCACTCTGACGGACCGCCGACATCGAGTGCGATCACATGGCCGTGCATGTCAAAGGCCCATTCCTGCCGGAAGCCAATCAGCAACCACCGGAAATCGTCAAGCTTGTCGTCAAGGATGTCGAGCACAACGCGGGCGGCATGTGAGGCGGCCATGCTGATCGCTGCATCATCCGCTACGATGATCTCGCCGTTGTCGCTGATTGCCTCATAAGCCCTATCGCCGGCCGAAAGCGGCACGACGTTCCCTTTTTCATCTGTCCAGTTCAGGAGGGCCTCTCGGCCGAGGGTGTAAGCGGCATTTCGCTTCGGTACGGACAGCGCAACCAAGGCCCCGATTCCGCCTTCGAACACTTCCACGGAAACGAATGGCTTCTGGTTTTCGAAAGCCAGGGCACCAAGCAGCATCGATGTCGCAGGATCGCCGGCGGCATCCACGATGATGTCGCAGGCCGTGATCAGATCGAAATGAGCCGCGTTGGTGCTAGCTGATTTCTGCCAGTTCAGGTTCTGGTCAACGGTCATGATATTTGCGCCCGGGACGATATGCAGAAGCCGGCGCTTTAGTCCATGGACCTTGTGATATCCGACGTCCCGCCAGTCGAGAACATGGCGCTCCAGATTGCCCGGCAGGAACACGTCGCCATCGAAGATGCGCAGGGTGTCGATCCCGCTACGCAACAGCATTTCCGCAACTTTCGAGCCCACCGAACCGGCCCCGACAATGGCAACCTTCTTGCCTTGTGAAGACGGTGCACGACCGGAGCGCAGACCCGTTTCGGGAGGCAGGATATAGACCTTGCGGTGATAGGCATTATCCGACAGCACATGGAAGACGTTGATGCCATCATCTTCGATGAACACAGTTACGAAGTGCACTTCGCCTTCCACCGGCGAACTCTCCCAGAGAGTGGATGTGAAGGCGGTTCGCTCTAACGGAAGACCATCGGGCACTTTCCCACTTACCAGAGCTATGGGCACGGGAAACCGCCAAGTGTCCAGATCCACCGATGGTGGCCGCTGAACACCCTCACGGTCAATGGCGTCGCTGAGAAAGATGGGCCAAACTTTGTCCGAGGCCGACCACCGCAGTGCGTGAACGTCTTGAATGTCGCCCTTCAAGAGCCGTTCAAGGCATTCATGCCCGATGAAGACCGGTGACTCGCCCCAGTTATATTTCTGGATCTCACCGACATTATGAGCCGAGGTAACCTTGCCCTTCTCCCCGTCTCCCAAAGGGTTCTCGAGGTTGAGCAAGCCAAAGGCACTACGCAGAACATCTGCCCCGCTAGCGCGGGACGTCCAGTTATCGGGGCGCAGCTCGAGACAAAGCGCACCGCCTTTGCCGTACTGGTGATAGGACCATTTCGCTTCAGGGTCCTGCGGCTCCACCCAGGCGGGCACGAGCGGAAAGTTGTCCGGATAAACGAGACGGACGGGATAGGTGGCGCCGTGCGCGACGATCGAACCGGCAGCCGCAAACTTGTAATCGTGTATCTCCCAGCGATCGAAAACGAACCACTCGTTTTCGATCGCCAGGTTCTCTACCGCTTCTTTTTCCCGAGCAACGCGGACGGTGTTGTTAAGCCACCAGATGCTCAAGCAAATCCGCGCGGCTTGGTCGGTGCGGCCATGGCATCCGGAAATACATATGACGATGTGCCTGCCGTAGCAGCCGCTTTCTCAAGAAGGCTGCTTGCCTTGGCGACTTTCTCCGTTTCGGTCGCCGGGAACCGGCTGCCGAACACCTTGCGCCAGTACCAGGTCGCGTCGTCCATGTTGTCGGTCGACTGAGCCTTCCGCGCGTAGTCGGCATAGGTTTTCACCTTGGCTATAAAGGCCTTCCACTGCGTGATCGACACCTTCGCAAGGATATCGCTGCCGGCGACAGAAGGGTCATATATGATGGGCTTGATATCCATCTCCGCCTGAAAAGCATAAGCCTTGTGGATGTTCTCGAGCATCTGGGCGAAGGCCTCACCGTAGTGGGTTTCGTTCTGCGGCGCATGGAGCGCGGTCAGGACCTCGAGCACGAACCCCTTAGGCCGCTTGCCTGAGTTGTTTTCGCGACGCCACCACTTGAAGAGCTTGACCAGCGGCTTAAGGCGTCCACCGAAATCGCGGTTGCGGTCCCGGCTCCAGGCGATGTGGCCGGGCGGGTCGGTCAGCTTCCATTCGCCCGATTCACGGTCAGGGATCTTGTATTTCTCCCCCCATTCGATCACCGGCACGACATCCATTTCGGCAAGCGACGTGATCAACTTGATCGACCGCTTGTTAATGCGTTCGACGACGTAGCCGTCACCGTCACCCTCGAGAGCGGCGCATAGATCGTTCAGGACGTCGTCCGGTTCGTCATCTTCCGTGTAGTTGGTTACGATGATGATATCGACATCGGGTCGCACGACACCGTCGGCATCCGTCTTGGGTCGGATGGAGGTGTTGCGTGCGTAACTTCCAGAGAGGAAGTCTCTCTCGATCTTTGCCTTGAAGTCTTCTTGTGTCTTGAGATGATTGCGGACGTCGGTATGGGCTTTTGATGAATTGCTTACAGTGGTGGTGCTGGGTTCGATATCTTGCAGAAACTCGAGAAAACGTGCGTTCGGGACCATATATACCTCTGGAAGTGCCGGCGAGTCATGGCCCTTTCGCAGCCAATTAACCCTTCGCTAACAACATAGGAAGTACGCGCGCAAAATGCCAACCCAGCGTTGCGAAATTTTATTGCATCCTAATAGGCGGCTCCTTTGGCGCGTCACGAGGACAATGCCCTAGTGTGCCCGAGTCGCAATCGCTGCCCGTTTTGCGGGGCAATCTCAGAATTAACCTCTAAAATTCGGACAAACGGAAGCAAGGTGGTCTTACGATTCCGCCACCTGGAGGCAAGTTTTCCTGACTGATAACCTCCGGTAACGAACGTTTATCGATGGTTAGTAGTTTAAGGCACTTTGAGATTAGTCTTCGGGCAGATCGCGCACCATCTCCCCCTGTGGCTTTTTTTGCCGTAAGACTTGAAGCGTCGCGAGCTCGTCCTTTAGCTTCATGCGCGCTTCATAGATATCGACCGCCCTCTGGAGATTGAGCCAGAAATCGTGGCTTGTGTTTGTCACTTTCGACAAGCGCAAGGCCATCTCGGCGGTGATCGCACGCCGCCCGTTGACGATCTGGTTGATCGAGAAACGAGAAACACGCATCGCCTTTGCGAGCTGGTCCTGCGTCAGATTGACAAGGAAATCGTCGCGTAAGACCTCGCCTGGGGAGGTCGGGGGAGCCGGGATCATATCGGTCTGAGATGTCATCGGGTCCCCTTTTCAGTTTTCATCGACGCTCCAGCCTTATTTCGAAAGCCCCCTGCCCTTCCAACCACTGAAAGGTCAGGTACCATTTGCCTTCGACCAGGATACCAAATCGACCAGGCGCATTCGGCCAATTGTAGATTGGGCCATACACGTCGACGTCGTCCATGGTGGTTGTGGCTACAAGCCGATTGAGAAGTTTGTGAGTTGCTACGGAAAGATGCTGTTCGACGCCCTGCGCGAACCGCCATTGATAGATTTCGGCCGCTGTTTCGTCGGCAAACCTGTTCATGCTTCACCTCTGGTGCCTGAATGAGAATTGCAGGCACCTCGACGGCGCCCGTGCGTCGTTCACAGGTGTCGGAAGGAGGTGGGTTACCGGTCCGAAGCTCGAAGCCGAGGACATGCTCCCTTGTCATCTCCGGCGCAGGCGCCGGATTGAATGCTTTTTTGAAGACGATGCGCCAGCGAACGTTCTGTTGAATTTCCCGCGCTAGAACGTCTCGAGTTAACCGAAGAAGTGATGTGACGGATGAGATGTCAGCATACGCGATCTGGTCGCGCACACGTTTCGTCAAAGCGCGAATTGCGCGCAGCGAAAGGGTTCTGACCGATTTAGCTTGGTAAATATGATGGATTTCAGCCGACGGCATCTGCAGCCCGTGCTGCGCGTCAGTTAGATAAATGTCGAAGTTTTTGGCCGGCTCAAGCCCGCGAAGGCTTACGGAGAGATCAAAACTACCGGACTGAAATGCGCCAAGCCCATCAGTCGCATCGCTGTAGGCAGGGAGAGATAGGGACTTCAGGAGCCTTCGGTCAAAATTGCCGTAAGACCGCCAAAAGTCACTCTGGGAAAACTCCTTTAACGAGGATCCAGCCCAACTGGAAATCTCGTTCACAACCGTCTTTCGCCAATCCTCGATTGTTTCGATATCACAAACCATCGACCGAAGCAGAATCGACGCACTCGCCTCCGTGTCACTCCACGACGATTCCTCCCTCCACCGTTTTGCCAGACGGAGAAAGGCGGTCGACCTCTTCTCGAGATCACGCAAGGCATCCAGGTTAAGGGCGTTAATCGGTTCCATGTGTTACAATGTAATGCACATCATTACATCTGTCAAACCCTGTGATCGCCAGGCAATTGTTTTCATCGCTTGGCATAGTTTGCTCGTTTCGGGCAAATCAGTGAAACTGATCGGGATGCATCGTGATCGAGCGTGTTGAAGAGATCCCTTTCTCCGTCCCAGTCCAAAGATGAAGTCGAGCGACGCGCGCAAGAACTCGACACGATTGCTTCCGTTCTTCCTCTGGCAGGGCGCGACGAGCTTGCCGAGATTCTGACCGTTCAGGATGTGGAAACGCTTCGCCATCTCGTCAATGAGGGATGGGTGCTAACACGCTTCGAGCGCTCACCTCGGATCTCGCTTACCTCGAAGCCGGGGGAATGGCGGCGACCGAAACCGCTCTCCCTTGGCCAGTGCGTGAGGCGCTGCCGCCAAAAGTTCGTCGCCCATCACCCTCTGGGATCCGGAAAAGCCGTTCAGCCGATCTCGACCACGACACGCCAGCTGAGGTCGGCGAGAGCCTCCGGGGGCAAGGGGGGCCGCACGCACCAGCAACGCTGCGCCGGCGGTTGGCAAACTGGTCGACACCGACCAAACGGCGCGGCCTCGACGGCGCATTCACCTCCCCTGCCGTCAAATCCGCGATCAGACTCGCCGTCCGCGCCGGCTCCCGGACACGGCTTCGCAAGAGTGCGAAACCCGTGACGGGCACAACCGACAGTCTCCGCGATCTCCGTGACCGGGCGATCCTGATGGTCGCCTTTGCCTCCGGTGGCCGGCGGCACAGCGAGATCGCTGGCTTGCGCCTGGAACAGCTGACGGTCGAAACCCCGATCCCGGCCGAGAACAGAGATCCCCTCCCCTCTCTCGCTATCCAGAAGCGGCAGGGCGGCACGTGTGCTTTGAAGACAATCTAAGCGGTGCTGAGTTTATTGCGGATGATCGCTGCCGCTATCGAATAGACTTGCGCTGGAGTATGGAACTGCAGTTGTGCTGCAAGGCCGATGGCCATCGAAAGCTTCCCCGTCCTCAACGAAAGCCTTTCGACAGCCGCGCGATGCTCAACCCGTCCGAGGACATTGAGATCCAATCCCTTAATGGTCCTGTGGCCCTTGAGAGTCTGCCTTTGGTAAATGTAGCCTCTCTGAACAGAAATGTGCTCTGTGAAAACGTCGAGGTGCGGATGTACCCATCGAAAGTCTGTGGACGATGTGATGGTGATTGGTGGAACCGTGCTGGAGAGCACCGGACATCTAACAACTTTCAGCCCACCGCCAGGTAACTTGGAAGCACGCTTCGTAAGCTTACCACAAAGGAGCGCGTAAGCCTGGTTCTTTTTACCATTGCAGGTAGAGCAGGACAGCGCGAGATTTCGTATCTCAAACGTGAACGCCGGATGGGCCGCTTTTTCGATGATATGTTCAAGATCTGTGTCCTGCGGATCAGCCGGTAGCAGTCGACGGCAGTAGCAACAGAGACCGCGTTGAATGGTTCTTAGTTGGACTTTCAGATTTTCCTTAAACTGCGTGACTATCGCTGCCCGGCTTTTCCAGGAGAGACCAGCAAACGATGCCAAGGTGACCCCCTCTGCATAAGGGGGAGTAGGATCAATTCTATCGAAACCGATTTTCATTCCCCGCCCTCCCCTTCCAGAAGGGCATCGACAATGGAGCTCAGTGGATCGATTTCGGGCAGGGCATCACGCAAATCTCGCAGCTTCGGACGCAGCGCTCTGAACTCAACGCTGGTCGCCAGATCGCGCTCCACCAAATCGACTGCCTTTTAAACGAGATCAACCACGTAGAGATTGCGGCTGGACGCTATGCCAAACTGGTCGAGCAGAATGCTGTCGCTTGACGCACCGAACTGCGCCGGTTGCGCTGGCATAACATCCCTAGGGACACTCAAATCAACGATCATGCTTCCGGGCTTCGCAGAGGCGACAATGAGCGGCGAGTGTGTCGAAACAACAAGGTGGCCGTTTTGCATGACGGCACACAATTCGATCACCGTGGCCATGAACTCCTGCTGCCACTGTGGGTGGAGGCTGTTCTCTGGCTCGTCAATTGAAACGATAGAATCGGAAGTGACGGAGAACCCTAAGGCCAAAACGCTCGTCAGCATATGATACTCGCCAGAACTGAGTTCATAGACCGAAAACGGTTCTTCACTTTCGCGTTGAACAGTTGCTCGATCGATTGCGAGGATATCAAGCAGGAGCCCAAGCCTAACCGCGCGGTGTTCCGGCGTCGCAGTTTCGCTGTCCGCATTAAGCGTTAATTTGAGGAACCTACCTTTGCGATTTGCAATCAGTCCCGCTAAAGCCTCAAAATCATCGTCAGAAAATTCTTCAACTATGTTCCGTGCGGCCGCCGCCGATATCCCACCACGACTTACTTGATCAGGCGTCTCAGCTAGAGCTCGCCTCAAAATTTCGCGAGGAGTAATTGAAGGAATCTGCTTCCTGAACTTGGGTTCAAATCTAAAATCCAACGACATTGAGGGGTGAAGGCCCGAGAAGGCAAAGGCCTTCTCAAAGAACGGAGAGCTAAAACGGCTGTTCACGCTCGGATTAAGCGCGAACGTAACAGCCGTCTCGAGTGGGAGCTTCTTACTGAGCAGGTTTGTTCCAGCGCGCTGCCCTATGTAATGATAGTTTGTTACATCGAACTCGGTGTGGCGCCCACCTAACATCTTCACGGGAAATCGATCGGCCACAGATCCTGAAAAACAAATCACCGGCGATTTGATTTGTCCTTCGTCAAAGTCAGAAAACTCCACCTTTCTCCCCTCGTCCGGCAATATCAATGCTGAGACAAGATCTCGAAGGACCGAGCTTTTCTGAGAACCGTTCTGCCCGGTGAGAAGCGTCATTTGAAAGCTAGGGTCTACTTCACCGGCGTTGAACTCTAGTAATCGCTGCTCTCCAAGCCGGGTTGAGTACTGTAAACTCTGTATTTTCGGCATAGCTTTCCGTCCGCAGGCCAACTAAAAGTTCGCAAGAACACCTCTGACCATCATAGATAGCCATGCCTAGCTAAGAATTAGCTAACTACGAGCGACCACGGTCGTTGGGTCTACTGCCTACCCATGAAGCTTTACGGCCTGTTGTCCCGCTCGCCCGCGTTAGCGCCATCAGCGCCGACCCAAGGGAAAACCTCCCCTCTCCGTGCCTTTGACCTCAGATCTCGCAGATAGCGCCCGGCAGAATTGATGTGCCCTGCCCTTTCGAGGACGTCGTGGCCGGCGTCGTGCAGCACCAGGTCCTCGAGATGGACGAGCTCGCCGGCGATCCACAGGTAGGCGCAGGCATCGGCGAAATGGGCGCTCGTCGAGAGGGGCGAGCGGCTGTGTTCGGAACCACTAAACAAATCGTTAACCATATGAATCAAGACCAGAAACTCCGCAAACGGAAGCTATTTTACCTTATATTTCCGTCATTCAGACGCCGCTTTGCACACGCAATCACTATCGATAGGTTTCAAGTATCGATAGTGATCGATTTCGAGTCGCAAATCGCCTATGTCGGTCGTCCCGGATCGGCGGATTCTCCCGGAAATCCGGGCTTTTCAGCCCTTCCTCCCCTTGTTCAGCGGACTCATTTGCCTAGTCGAGCGGACTTGACCTCTCCCGAGCGGCTGGCGCGGGGCCGTCCCCCGGCTATGTCTCCATCCCGGCCCGGCTATGTCTCCATCCCGGCCCGTCTATGCGCAAGGGCGGTACTGGATCCCTTTCATAACAGCCGATTTTATCGCGTTTCGGCCACAGAAGGCCGCTGGCGCGGTTTTCCGACCTTCGACGACCAGCGCTTGTTGCAGGCAAGATTTCGCGCTGTGCGGCCTTCCGTTTCGAGCATAAAACACGCTTGCAAAGGAACGTTTTCTGACACATTTCTTATTTGTACAAACCGCCCCCGAAACGGCCGAAAAAATCCGATGACGAGAGCTGCAACCCTCAATCCCCCTCCCCTGCCGCAGAGGCTGATCGGATACGCCCGCGTTTCGACCGAAGATCAGCTCAACGACGCCCAGGTCGACGAGCTGCGAGCGGCCGGTTGCCACCGCATCCACCAGGAGCACGGATCCGGCGCGTCCCGCGCACGTCCCGTGCTTGCCAAGCTTCTCAAAGACCTTGCCGCCGGCGATGTCCTCGTCGTCGTCCGCCTGGACCGCCTGGCCCGCTCGGTGAGCCATTTGCTCGACGTTATCGAAGATTTGGAAAAGCGCGGCGTGCATTTCCGCTCGCTGCGCGATCCGATCGATACCTCGACGCCGCAGGGGATGTTTTCCTTGCAGGTGCTCGGCGCTGTCGCCCAGCTTGAGCGCGCACTGATCGCGGAGCGGACCAAAGCCGGCATGAAGGCCGCCAAGGCCCGCGGCCGGCTTGCCGGTAATCCCGGGCTTCGGGAACGCCGCCCGGAGGCCATCCGCGCGATCTCAGTGGCGCGCGAGCGGGCCTATCTCGATGAGCTGCTTGCGTCGGCACAGATATGGCTGCCGACCGTACGGCGGCTACGCCCGCAACACAGTTGGGACAATGTCGTGCGGATCCTCAATCGGAGGGGTCACGACTGGACGGTCGAACGCTTGCGCCGGGCGGTGCATCGATTGGTGCGCGAAAAGCTCGCGGAACCAGAACTGCTTGCCCGATCGCCGCGCCGGCCGCCTGAGGATCATTCAATGCGGCTGGTTGCCGGGATCGCCATTGCCGATCCCGATCTGTCGTTGCGCGACATTGCCGCCCAATTGGACCAGATGCATGAGCGCCCGCCACGCGGTGGCCGCAAATGGCAACCGTCTTCGGTCCGGTCACTACTGGACGACGCTCGCCGCCTCGGGCTGGTTCGCTTCTGAGAGCCTGGTTCATACGGCCACCGAGCTTGCAGAGACGCGCCATTGACGCCACGAACGGATGAGAGCTTCCTGCGCCACGGCCTTCAGCTAGTAGCATTTGTGTGAGGGCATGCAGCCAACCTTGCGGAAGCGGTACCAACGCCACAAAAACCCAGCGCGGTAGGAGGTGCGCCGGGCTTCGATAAGTGACGGACAGCTGGGGAAGACCCGAAGCGGTTCGGGAGGAGGTGAATCGCTTCGGAAAGGTCGAGTCAACCAAAAGCTCGCGTGTGAGGATGCTGCCTAGGCCTGCAAATTGTCCGCCGACATCTTTCCGGACTTGCGATCCTTGACCAGCTCGTAGCGGAGCTTTTGGCCATCCTTCAGCTCCCGCAGGCCAGCCCGCTCCACCGCGGAAATGTGGACGAAGACATCGGCGCTGCCGTCGTCCGGCTGGATGAAACCGAAGCCTTTCGTCGCGTTGAACCATTTTACCGTACCGGTCGCCATAATGTCTTCCTTCGATGATTTGCCGTGCCGCCGCAGGGCGGACCAGGCTCGCCTCGTACGCGAGCACAGATAGGCGCTTTTGCGCTCCGGGCAAAGCTAAAAATTCCGCCCGAACGTTGATGCAACTGACCAGCCCACGCAAGCGATCTTCGTTGCGATAGACGCAACTTTTTGCCTCCTTGTTTCGCCGGATGCTGATGGGAACACCCTCGGTTTGCCTAACGTCAAACAGATTCGCTGAGCTTTCAAAGCCCGAGGGTGCGCGGGTCGAGGTGCGGCGCCAGATTCAACAACTGCCGACCGTGCCCAGATTGACCCAGCCATCCTCCGTGTTCTCCTGCGACAGCATCCTCTTGATCAGCTGCCGCGAGACCTCCACTTGCGCGCAGATGGACCGGGCTCGGCACTGTCGGCGCGGCGCAAGTCGGCTCCTTGCAGCCCTTCGGTTGGGCAGGAGTAAAGCTCGGGATCGACGGCTCATTCGAGGCGCGCTTTCCGCAGAGCGCCGCAAAGGGTTCGCTCTGGTGGCTGAACTCGTAGTCGCAGTCGTGGGCTACGTGCCAGAGTCGCTCTCGAAGCCGACACGCGACACGGCGATGCTCTCGCTGCGCGCGTCCGCCGAGGCACGGGTGATCGCCCCACGCTCACCGGCGCGGTTACGTCGCCCGCGCAGGCCGAACTCGATGCGCTCGTCCTGCACGTGCTCGCTTGGGCGAGGAACTCGTGCGAGAATCATGCTTCCCGCGCCACCTAATCCGCGCCACGTACAGATCAGTCTGCCAGACGCGCTGCCCGTTCGAGTATCGCTAGTCGCTGGCGGCAAATGCTTTCGACAAGGTGAAGCAGGACGTTGGCGCGCTCCATCAGCCAGCGTAGCGCCTCCTCCGAGACCTCAAAACGGCGGGAGTAGCGAGCCTTTACATAGGCTTCATTGAGAACTTTGAACCAGACGGTATGGCGGTGCTGTTCGCGCGGCCAAGCCTCCACGAGTCGCCGGTCCCGGTCTTCGGCCAGACCGCGCAGGAACGTCAGGTTATGCGAGGGAGGGCTGTGGTTCGTCAGGGTCAGTAGCAGAGCGGAATAAGCGGCCTCAACGGCTTGGTGGAGCAGGAACGCCGCGTGATCGTCCCAGTTGCGGGGGATCGCTGCACGACTAAGCTCAAGGAACCGTTGGGCGCTGTTGTGTTGCCTGTCGAAATGCGCCCTTGCCGCCTTGAGAGCATCGCCCGGACCAAGCGCATTCGGTTCCGCGAGCGGCCGCTCGTCGAGTTCGTAGAGCACAATCCCCTCGCGCAGGATATCGACGAAGAAAAGCTGTCCGTCGGCGAGGTAGTTGTTGACCTCTCTCGCACCGTAGACGATCAGCCCGACCGGCGTCGATATGGCCTTGTCCCACTTCAACCGATCGGCGGCCCCGTCCCAGTATCGCGGCTCGGCGAGCTTGCGGTTGCTGACGAGGACGAGAATGTCGAAGTCCGACGTATAGCCCTTTATCGTGTGCGGACCGTCGACGAAGCTGTCGCGGGCATAGGAGCCGAACAGAATGATCTTCAGGATCCGCCCGCGCTTCTTGAAGGCAGTGGAGCTGCCCTCGAGCGCATCGGCAAACTCCTCGTGAATGATCTCGACGACGCGGGCGAGCTCCCGCTGCTTGTCTTCCGGCAAATGCTCAAGGGTGTATTTCATGGGGAGTGCTCACGTCAGCGAATCGTCGAAATTCCCGCAGGCCGTAAACTGCCGTCTCGGCCTGCCGACCCAACATGCCCTGTTCGCACGTTGTGCGCGACTAATAGAACTATTAGTCGCGGGTGACGGCGATGGCGTTGCTGCGGTGGTTTGCGGGAGGGGGGCGAGAATCCAACGCTCCCTTGATCGTCATACGCGCGGGAAGCCGTCACCGGGTCTGCCCTGGGGCAGCGTGGCAGCCTGCGTACCAGTCGCTGTGTTGGGGGTGCTTGGTAGGGATTATCCTCCCTGCTCATCCCGGTCTCCGCCGCCGTGACGCCTTCATCGAAAGGCGTAAATACCGTTGCCATCGCTAACTGGATTCTCAGAAGGATGAGCCAGACCATCACGTCCTGCGTCACGAAATAACGCTGCGTAAACTGCCCAGCATCACTTTGCCGAACCGCACTGTTGATTGTCCGTGGCCACAACTGTACCGGTACACTACTTTCAATTGGCGACCGGTACAGGAGTATGGGTTTCATATGGAAACGGTGACAATCGGATCCCGAGCAGATTTTGCCCAATGGGCGATAGCGCGCGCTCAATCAATCGTCGTCGATCAGGGTGGTGACCTTGCACTTGCAACGCGCGACATGGACGACGCTGCGATCGCCGCCGCAGGAAATGCGCTGGGCCAAGCGATCACTAGTGCTCTGTTGGAAGTGTTCGACAGTCTCCTGGCAGAATGACGAAACGCGTCCTCCTGGCTCAGCTCGGAGGCCACCCACGTCGCAAGCGCTGAATCGCGATCATCTGACTGGCTGCAAAGTGCGTTAAGAACAACTTTACGCCTCGCGTCGAACAAACAGGCGATCCTCGCCTCAGAGACCGAAACCCCTCGTTCAACCGAAAAACGGAAAGAATTTAGATTAACACGTTGATTCGTTTGCAAAAACATCCGTTTTTGTCAGCTGACAACTTTTGTAGTCTGTTTTGAGGACGCAATACGTCGTCCCCATTCTTGGCAACCGGTCAAGAACCAAGATCTGGTGTAGCATTCGGCCTTTCACAGCATCGTCCTTGCACTTCAGACTCGCAAAAGGATAATCGCAGCGCATCAATGACTAAGCCACTTCACGCGGAACCGTCTCTGTTCCGATGCTCGAATGTCTCCGCCAACCTCCGGAGCACAATGCTGAGGGAGCCGCGAACTGGTTCGGGCGTGTCCCTGCCTTTGGTGTCCTCCATGTTGCCTACGAAAGTTCCTGCGCACACTGTGAAGTCCCTATTCGTACCGTCTCCCCTGCCGAGACAACCGCTAGCGACAGCGTCAGACATAAGTTCCCCTAGTCGGTTGATTCGACGTACTGATCTGCCGATTTTGTCAGCCGACAACAAGCTGCCGCCCAAGAACTGAAGGCATCGATTCTCGTCGATCAACTAGGTTCTTCGATCACGAGGCCAATCGATCACGCACGCCGCGCGCCCTGAGCAGTGCCATCAGCACCGGCCCCAGCGAAAACTCGCCGCGCTTTGCCCGAGACGTCAGATCCCGCAGATATCCGCCGGCCGAGTTGATGTGCCCTGCTCGCTCCAGAATGCAGGCCATGATGGCGGATGCATTTTGGGGCCCCATGACCTCGCAGGCATCCTGGTAGGCCGACGGACTGACGCGGAGCGTTGAGCGGACGACCACCGCGGCCTGCATCAGGTCGCGCCAGTTCGCCACTGCGCCTCCGGGGCCATAATCTGAAATGGTTGGGCAAGCCTGTAACACCATTCCTAGCGGAAACTCCTTCATCGGCTCGCGCTGCGGCTCTATGGCTTGGTTCGGCTTCTCCCCCTGCTCTTGTCGAGAGCTAGGTTCAAGTTCATTAATTGACTCTGGAGTTGAACTCTGTTTGTGCCGCTCAGTTTGAGCAGGATTGGCGCTCAAATTTTCGATTTTTACCCTAATTTCCAAAAGGTTGGAGATTTCCTCGCGCAACATCTCCATCTCTTCGAGGATGGGAGCAACGGTCGCGGCGGTCGCCACTCGAGGAATGGTCACCACCAGGCTGCGGTAGTGCTGGTGTATCGCGTCCCAATTGCCGTCCACTCCCTCATCGAGGGCGACTTCAATCAGCTTGCCGATATCGCGCCGGCAGATCGTCAGGCGCTCGCGAAGTCTACGCAACTGCAGTCGCTCCATCTCGACATTGGCAGCTATTTGCTCGATCTCGCGTGCGCGTGACAGCAACGGAGCTAACGAAAAGCCATAAGCCTCATCGATCGCACCGTCTCCGTCCTTGCGGGCGTAGCGCTTGCCATTTGGGCTATCGCGGCGTGCCAGAAGGCCAGCGTCGACGAGCGCTGCGATGTGGCGCCGCAACGTCGCTTCAGCCATGCCATGCGCGCGAAGCGACAATTGCATGTTAGAGGGAAACACGATGAGCCCGTTTTCCTCAGACAATGTCGTCTCGGGATAAAAGCTCAAAAGTGCGTTCATAACCGAGAGCGCACGCTCGCTGATGCCGAGCTTCGGCTTAGCTTTGCAGAGCGCTCGAAACAGCTTCCACTTGTCGGCCGATGTCTGGGGCTCGATTTCACGTAACATATATTGGCTTGCCAACATGCCAAACGTCATTGATCGCCGCCCGAAGGGCGTCGTCACACTTCCACCTTGCATCTTCTTTCACCTATCTTCAGGCAAAAGACGTCCGCTCACCCGTTCCGGTGCCAAAGACTCTTGACTGCGATTCGTGGAAATGCGATTCTCAGGCTGCTAAACGATGAGAGAGGCTTCCACGATGGTTACCGTCTGGGGGCCTTTTTCTTTTGCGTGCTCAGTCTTCCTTCCGATTACCGTGCGCCAGGAACTCGGCATAGAGCCGGTCCAGGTTGTCTGTAAGATACCGCCCAAAGGGGCCGGCATGCCTTGATTTCATAGACAAGACAAACGCCTTGCCGGAGTTCGAATACTTAGCGGAGACGGTCTTGTCCGCTGGTTGCCAGTTCTCCATGATCTTGGGAGTCGTCTTCCGGACAGGCTTCGCCGCGCTGTTCAGACTAGAAAACAGGGCATTGAAGCGTTCGTCGGTGCTCAGTTCGTCGAAGGAGGGATCAGAGACGATCGCCTTCAACTTCCCTTCGTTGGCCGTTTTGCCCACAAGCAATGACAGCTCGACCCAGCGTTCCCGGCCGACTGCCGGGCAGGGCCCGATCCTTGCGATTGTCTCTTCAGCAATGCGATCCGTTACGGCGATCATTTTCGAGATGGCGGCCGCATTGGCAGCAAGCGCCAATCCTATGATTGTCCGGTCATAGCCAAGCTTCTCGAGGTGCGAGGCGAAGTTCGCGCGTTCGATGAAGGAGAGGTTGGCGCGCGCCGAGTTTTCTTGTCCCTGGGCGATAACGTGCGTACGGTCATCCAGCGCCTTTACCACCGCCTTGACCTTGCGGCCGAGCTCACGGGCAACGCGGGCGCGGCGATGTCCAAAGACGATCTGGTAACGGCCGGCTGCCGACGGGTGAGGGCGCACAAGGATAGGCGTATCCTGCCCGCGCTCGGCGATCGCCTGCTTCAATTCCTCGAACTGCTCGGGATTATCGTCCATGCGATCAGAGACGAACGAACTATCGAGTGTGTCAGGTTCGAGTTCGACGACCGTTTCTCCTTCGAGAAATTTCTCAGCCTGGCGCGACAACTCATCGAGCGAGCGCACCATGCTCTTCGACGCGCCGCGCATTGGATAGGCGGGCGCGACGTCTGCGTGCGGGATTTCCGCTGCGTCGACCAGTCCCGCCAGTAGGTTCTTTCTCGCCATCTACCTGCTCCGTTTGCCTTCGATCTGCCGGACAGTCCCGGGGAAGTTTACGCCGATCCGTTGAGAACCTTCCTGCCCCAAGAGGCATGAACGAGTTCGGCGATCTCGGCGTTGACTGCGTTCAAGGAGTCCATCGCGCGCTCATAAGTGGATCGCGTCATCTGGCTCTTGTCGACTTCGTAAAGTGTCTGTTTAGTGATTCCTGCGTCCGAAATCGCTGTCGATTTCACCATCTGGTTCTTCAGCACGAACTGGTGGAACAAGGTCTGCATGAAGCCCACCATCTGCGCCTGCGGCCCGTCCGTTGGCTCGTACCGGGTGATCAGGTAGCGATACCATTCGAGATTAACCGCAGCCCCCGCATCCCGGATCGGCTTCAGGATCCCGCCCAGCATCAAAAGAAACTGTCCCATCGACATGACGTCGAGCATCTGCGGATGGATCGTGATCAGGACGCTCGTCGCCGCAGTCAGCGCGGTGATCGTGAGATAGCCGAGTTGGGGAGGGCAGTCGATGACGACGACATCGTATCGGTCGTCGACCTCCCCCAGCGCGCGCGAAATCCGCGTGAAGAAGGTCTTGCCATCGTTCGAGCTCTTATTCGACATCGCAAGCGGCGTGTCGTATTCGTACTCTTGGAGTTCAAGATTCGCAGGCACGATATCGAGGCCCGTGAAATTGGTCGGCTGGATGATCTCGTTAATCGATCGGCGTTGATCGTCATATCTGAGCGCCTCATAGAGCGAGGGCGACATGTCGAGCTCGGGCTGAAAACCGTGGAGCGACGAAAGTGATGCCTGCGGGTCGAGGTCCACCGCCAAGACACGGTGCCCGGTCAACGCCATGTACTGCGCGAGATGGGCGGCCGTCGTCGTCTTGCCCGAACCGCCCTTGAAATTCACAACGGCAATGACCTGGAGCTTTTCGCCCGGCCGACGGTGCGGTACGTAGTTCCTGGCTTCCGATCGTCCATGCTGATCGAGATACTGACGTAGTTCCGCCATTTGCTCGGCACTATAAGAACGGCGACCCGACGACGATGTCTGGGGGAGGGGGCCTTTTCCCTCAAGATGGAGTTTCTTCAGCGTGCTTTGCGAGACGCCCAGGAACTGCGCCACTTCCGAAAGCGAAAACTGGCGAAGCAGTTTCTTGGCATTCGGCGGGAACTGCTGCATGCTCAGGAGATGCAGCTTCTTAGAAATCAGATCGCCCTGTTCGAGGATGAGATCCTCGAAATGCATCGGCTGTGCGGGAGCGACGGACGGCGAATTAGCGTTCATTGCAAGGGAGCTCTCGAATAACGGTTTTTCGGCCCGAGAGCCGACATAATCGTTATTATGTGCGATTCTAGCCGGCTGACAAGGAATATAGAGTTAACAAAGGGTTAATACAGCGTCCCGCTCGCCGGCGAAACACACGTGTTTCTCCTTTATTCCTAGGCACTTAGATGGTCGCTTGCGCTCCGCTAGGCGCCAACACTTTTCCAGGGGAGTAATACGGCTGTTCGCCTGTCTACGAAACTTCACTTCGAAATAGCGGTCATATTCCTCTCCGCGACTCACCCGACTCAGTCTTGGCGGATACATGCGAGTTCTGAGTTGCTGCAATTGCCCGGACAGAAGCCCTGCGTGGCGCATGATCTTGCTGCCAGCAGCTTCCTTCGAGCGCACAACTGATTCTACTCGATTTGCTATCGCCATCTTTCCCTCTTGGGGGCTTTCAAGGGTCCGGGAGAACCCCTAGGGGGATTCTTGGCTTTTTGTGTTTTCGCTCCGAGGCTTACCCGACGCTTCCGCCAGCTTGATCCCCGACTGTTCTCCTGTGAAGCCCGCGCTCTCGTGGGGCCATGCCAACGGTCTTCGCTCAAAACTAACGCCCGAATCACCTCCAGCACAACCCTGTTGAATTCTACAACTGCCCAGCGATTCGGATCCGTGCTCATGTCGCGACGATGTTCAACGACGGAGAAATTGATGCAGGTTCTCGCGATCTCAAAGCCCCGGAATACCGAAGAAGCCCGGCTTCTCCACAGCCATCATCAGCTGCGCGCCCGCGTCTTTTCCGATCGGTTGGGTTGGGAAGTCAATGTTGCAGGAGGCTGTGAGTCGGATGCTTTCGACGATATCCAACCGACCTACATTTTAGCCGCCGCCAAGATGGGTCGGTTGGCTGGATGTGCCCGCCTTCTTCCTGCACTGGGCCCGACGATGGTGGCGAACGTTTTCCCCTCGCTCCTTTCTGCCGGGCAGCTCAACGCTCATTCATCCATGGTCGAGAGCTCGCGCTTTTGCGTGGACACCTCGCTTGCTGAGGGCAGGGGAGACGGTCCTATTCACGAGGCAACGCTCACCATGTTCGCGGGGATCATCGAGTGGTCGATGGCGAACCAGTTCACCGAGATCGTCACGGTAACGGACATTCGCTTCGAGCGGATCCTCGCGCGTGTCGGTTGGCGGCTTCAGCGCCTTGGCGAGCCGAGAAGGATAGGGGCGACCATGGCCGTGGCCGGCACTCTGCCCGCGAATGCTGACACATTCATGAAGCTCCGCCCCGCCAATTACCGCTCCAACATCACCAGTCCTTTTGGCCAAGCAGCTAAGGAGAAATTCGTGACACAACTTCGCTCCCATCCTCGACTCGTCCGCAAGCTTCAGGAGGCACTTGGCGACGAGCTTTGCGTCGCACTGGACGATAGCAACGTCGTCGAGATCATGCTGAATCCCGATGGCAAGCTGTTCATCGAACGGCTTGGGGATGGCGTGGCGCCTGCCGGAGAGATGTCATCATCTGCGGCAGAAATGGTGATCGGTACGGTTGCCCACGCGCTGCAATCCGAAGTCGATACCGACCAACCCCTCATTTCCGGAGAACTCCCGATCGGCGGACATCGCTTCGAAGGCCTTTTGCCGCCAGTGGTCGCGAAGCCTGCCTTTACGATTCGTCGGCGCGCATCGCGCCTAATCCCGCTCGATGACTATGTTCGCTCTGCAGTCATGACCGAGGCCCAAGCTGCGACAGTCCGCAGCGCAATTGCCTCGCGTCTGAACATCATCATTTCCGGAGGGACTGGCTCCGGCAAGACGACGCTCGCAAATGCAGTAATCAATGAGATCGTGAAGAGCGCACCAGAACACCGGCTCGTCATTCTCGAAGATACAGTCGAAATCCAATGCGTGGCTGAGAACGCGCTTTTCCTGCGCACCAGTGATGCAATCGATATGGCGCGGCTCCTCAAGAGCACGATGCGCCTGCGCCCGGACCGCATAGTCGTTGGCGAGGTCCGCGACGGCGCGGCGTTGACGCTTCTAAAGGCCTGGAACACAGGTCACCCCGGCGGCGTGGCAACGATCCACTCGAACACGGCGACCTCCGCGCTCCGCCGCCTGGAGCAGTTGACGGCCGAAGCAAGCCAACAGCCGATGCACGAGGTGATTGGGGAGGCTGTCGACCTCATCGTTTCCATCGAACGTACGCCGCGAGGCCGGCGGGTCCGCGACGTCATCCAGGTCGAGCGCTTCGCCAACGGCCAATACGAGATCGAATCCGACCAACTCACCGAAGAACAGGAGGCGCGGCATGTCGCCTAAGAATACGGTTGTCTCCATTGCGCTTCTTGGTGCGCCAGTCATTTTGGCGTCGGTCGCACCGGCACTGGCCAGCTCAGGCGGTAGTCTGCCCTGGGAAGGACCGCTCGAGCAAATCCAGGAGTCCATCACGGGGCCAGTCGCGGGCTATATCGCACTTGCAGCAGTAGCGATCGCCGGCGGCATGCTGATCTTCGGTGGGGAGCTCAATGACTTCGCGCGGCGCCTGATGTACGTCGTGCTTGTTGCCGGCATTCTCCTTGGCGCCACAACCATTGTCGACCTGTTCGGTGCGACCGGCGCTTCGATCGGCCTGACTGATGATAGGGTCGCTTCGACACGCCCGAGTGCAGGAGGGGAGGGGGCTCATGGCTGAGGCGCAATCCGGGCGTCACCGCAAACGCATTCACCGTGCGCTTTCGCGGCCGACCCTCCTGATGGGCGCGGACCGGGAACTGGTTCTGATCACCGGGCTTGCCGCCGTTATCCTGATTTTCGTGGTGCTGACTGTCTACTCGGCGCTCTTCGGGGTCGCCGTGTGGATCGTGATCGTCGGCTTGCTCCGGATGATGGCGAAGTCGGATCCGCTCATGCGGCAGGTTTATGTCCGCCACATCTCGTACGAACCCTACTACAAGGCGACCACTTCTCCGTGGCGCCGGTATTGAGGGACTGGCATGGTCGCGCTCAAACGCTTCCGGGCCACTGGCCCATCCTTCGCGGATCTCGTTCCCTATGCCGGTCTGGTCGACAATGGCGTCCTTCTGTTGAAGGACGGAAGCCTGATGGCTGGCTGGTATTTTGCGGGTCCGGACTCTGAGAGTGCTACCGACCTCGAGCGCAACGAACTGTCGCGCCAGATCAATGCCATCCTGTCGCGGCTCGGAAGCGGCTGGATGATCCAGGTCGAGGCCATCCGTATCCCGACGTACGATTATCCCACGGAAGACCGCTGCCATTTCCCCGATGCTGTCACGCGCGCGATCGACGCGGAGCGGCGGGCGCATTTCGCGCGCGACCGGGGACATTTCGAAAGCAAGCATGCGCTTATCCTGACCTATCGGCCGTCGGAGGCCAAAAAGACAGCGCTCAGCAAATACATTTATTCGGACGAGGAGAGCCGTAAGAAGACCTATGCCGACACGGTGCTTTTCATCTTCAAGAACGCTGTCCGCGAGATTGAGCAATATTTCGCCAACACGCTTTCGATCCGGCGCATGGAAACGCGCGAGGTTACCGAAAGGGGAAGGGAGCGTGTCGCCCGCTATGATGAACTGCTCCAATTTATCCGATTCTGCATCACCGGCGAAAACCATCCGATCCGATTGCCGGCTGCTCCCATGTATCTCGACTGGATCGCGACCGCTGAATTCGAGCATGGTCTGACGCCGAAGGTCGAGAACCGATTCCTCGGTGTCGTGGCGATCGACGGACTGCCGGCGGAGAGCTGGCCGGGGATCCTCAACAGTCTTGACCTGATGCCTCTCACCTATCGTTGGTCGTCGCGCTTCATTTTCCTCGACGCTGAAGAGGCGCGTCAAAAGCTGGAGCGGACACGCAAGAAGTGGCAGCAGAAAGTCCGTCCGTTCTTCGACCAGCTATTCCAGACACAAAGCCGGTCGGTGGATCAGGATGCCATGACGATGGTGGCCGAGACTGAGGATGCGATAGCGCAAGCATCGTCGAAGCTTGTCGCCTACGGCTATTACACGCCCGTGATCATTCTCTTCGACAATGATCGGGAGGCATTGCGGGAAAAAGCCGAGACGACCCGCCGACTGATCCAGGCCGAGGGATTTGGGGCGCGGATCGAGACACTCAACGCGACTGACGCCTATCTCGGTAGCCTACCGGGCAACTGGTACTGCAATATCCGCGAACCGCTGATCAACACCAGCAACCTTGCCGATCTCATCCCTCTGAATTCGGTCTGGTCCGGCTCGCCTGTGGCGCCGTGCCCCTTCTATCCGCCGAATTCGCCGCCCCTCATGCAGGTTGCGAGCGGCTCGACGCCGTTCCGGCTGAACCTGCATGTCGATGACGTCGGCCACACGCTGATTTTCGGGCCAACTGGCTCGGGCAAATCCACGCTGCTGGCACTGATTGCGGTACAGTTTCGGCGCTACGAACGCGCCCAAATCTTCGTCTTCGACAAAGGGAACTCGCTGTTACCGCTGACCCTGGCTGCCGGAGGGGATCACTACGCGATCGGCGGCGACGGCGAGGAAGGGGGGAGGGCGCTCGCCTTCTGCCCGCTCTCGGAGCTTTCCGCTGACGGCGATCGCGCCTGGGCGACCGAGTGGATCGAAATGCTGGTCGCGCTGCAGGGTATCACCATCACGCCCGATCATCGCAACGCCATCTCGCGCCAGATCGGTCTGATGGCGAGAGCACCTGGTCGATCGCTGTCGGATTTCGTGAGCGGCGTTCAGATGCGCGAGATCAAGGACGCGCTGCATCACTATACTGTCGACGGGCCGATGGGTCAGCTTCTCGACGCGGAAGAGGACGGCTTGACGCTCGGCGCCTTCCAGTGCTTCGAGATCGAGCAACTGATGAACATGGGCGAGCGCAATCTCGTGCCCGTGCTCACCTATCTGTTCCGACGGATCGAGCAGCGCCTCGACGGTTCTCCGAGCCTGATTGTGCTGGACGAGGCGTGGTTGATGCTCGGCCACCCGGTGTTCCGAGCCAAGATTCGCGAATGGCTGAAGGTGCTGCGCAAGGCAAATTGCGCCGTCGTCCTCGCAACACAGTCAATCTCCGACGCGGAGCGCTCCGGCATCATCGATGTGCTGAAGGAATCCTGCCCGACCAAAATCTGCCTTCCGAACGGCGCCGCGCGCGAGCCGGGGACGCGCGAGTTCTATGAGAGGATTGGCTTCAACGAGCGGCAAATCGAGATCGTTTCGAACGCGATTCCCAAGCGCGAATACTACGTCGTCACACCTGAAGGCCGGCGTCTCTTCGATATGGCGCTTGGTCCCGTGGCGCTCAGCTTCGTCGGCGCATCCGGCAAGGAAGACTTGAAGCGCATTCGCGCCCTTCATTCCGAACACGGCCGCGATTGGCCGATCCACTGGCTCCAGATGAGAGGAGTTCACGATGCCGCATCGCTGCTCAACGTCGAATAGTTTGGTCGCCGGTCTGGCGGTCGTCGCCGTAACGATTGGCACTATCACGCGGGCCGATGCCGGCACCGCCACAGGTGCGGCGACCGAGTGGACGCAGGTTCTCAACAATGGCGAACTGGTGTCGCTCGTCGGTCAATCTGGAGAGCAGATCCAGAACCAGCTCACGCAGATTAGCCAGCTCGCGCAACAGATCGAAACTCAGTTGAACATCTATCAGAACCTGTTGCAAAACACGGCCACCCTCCCGTCCCACATGTGGGGGCAAGTCGAGAGCGATCTCAATCAGCTTCGCAACATCGTCGATCAGGGCCAGAGCATCGCTTTTTCCATGGGCAACGCCGACGACGTGCTGCGGCACCGATTCCAGAGCTATGCAACCCTCAAGACCAACCTGCCGAGCAATGAGACATTCTCCTCGACCTATCAAACCTGGTCGGACACCAACCGGGATACGATTGCCAGCACGCTGAAAGCAGCAAGCCTCACGGCCGATCAGTTCGCCAGCGAGGAAACCACAATGTCCTCGTTACGGTCGATATCAGAGACGGCCGACGGGCAGATGAAGGCCCTGCAGGTCGGCCATCAGATCGCGGCGCAGCAAGTCGCGCAAATGCAGAAGCTCCGCGGGCTCGTCTCGCAGCAGATGACGATGATGGGAACCTGGCTCCAGACAGAGCAGACCGACAAGGACCTCGCTCAGGCTCGGCGGGAGAAGTTCTTCGGTGCGACGGCGCCATCCACCTCCGGGGGTGAAAAAATGAAGGTGGAATGGTGAGAGCGAAACTGACCCTGATCGCAATCGCGACGATTCTTACGATCGGCAGTGCCAGCATCTGGTTCATCATCTCGGAGAAGCAAGCAACACAGGAGCGCCGTGCGAAGTTCGTCGGCTCGTCAAAAGATTACCCCACGTCGGGCGGCCAGAAGATGAAAGTCGAATGGTGAACCCATGATTGCGAAACAACTCCGCGCTCTGCGCGTCGCCATGGTGTTTGCTGCTTTCGCTGCATTGGCCGCGCAGCCCGCATTGGCCCAGGAGGGCTCGGTACTGACGTCCCTTCAAAACCAGATCACGACTGCTGCGAAAGGGTGGGAAACCACCGTCATGGACGCCGCGAAGTCATTGTTCTGGATTCTTGCTACCATCGAGATCGGCATCGCAGCGGTCTGGCTTGCCCTTGAGGCTGCGTCCCTCGACAGCTGGTTTGCCGAGCTCGTCCGGCGCATCATGTTCGTCGGCTTCTTCGCGTTCGTGCTGGCGCAGGGGCCGACCTTCGCCAAGGCCGTGGTCGACAGTCTCTTCCAGATTGGCGCCGGAGGGGGTACCGCCTCGCCCGCGGACGTCTTCAACGCCGGGCTCGCCGTCGCCACGAAGATGTCCGAAAAAATCCAGTTCGGCCTCTTCGAGGACAATTCGCTCGCGATCTCGGCCGCTTTCGCCATGATCGTCGTCGTCATTTCTTTCTCTCTTGTCGCGGCAATCTTCGTCTCCGTCATGGTTGAGATGTACCTCGGCCTGCTTGCCGGAATGATCATGCTTGGACTTGGAGGGTCGTCGTTCACCAAAGACTTCGCCGTCCGCTATCTGGTTTACGCCTTTTCAGTAGGCATGAAGCTCATGGCATTGGTCATGATCTCCGGCATTGGATCGGAAGTGCTCATTGGATTGGCGAATGAGCCCCAAGTCGGCGACCAGTTCCAGACCGCACTCGCGATTGCCGGGATCGCCGTGGTCATCTTCATCATTGCGATCTACGTGCCGAATATCATCCAAGGTGTTGTCCAAGGGGCCTCGGTATCCGGAGGAATGGAAACGATCCGTCACGGCGGGCAGGCAGCATCCTTCGCCGCAGGCGCAGGGTTCCTCGCGGCAGGCGGTGCAGGAGCCGGTTTTGCGGCAGGTCAGGCCGCCAGAGCGGCCGGCTCATCGTTCGCTGGTGCAGCTCTTCGAGGAATCGGCGCCGGGTTGGGATCGGCAGGCAAAGCTGCCGGTTCCGCGGCGAAGGAGAAGGCGATCGGTTCGCCCGGCGCTTATGCGGGTTCAATCCTCGGACTTGCCAACGCCAAGCTCGATGAGGGCCGCGGCGGCTACAGCGCGCCGAAGCCACCTCCCGAACGCAATGACTGACAGCAATCAGAAAGTGATGGATCGATGGCAGCGAACCGCGCCCCCGAAAACCCGTATCTTGCCGCACGGCAGGAATGGACGGAACGATACGGATCCTATGTGCGAGCCGCCGCGGCATGGCGCATCGTCGGCATACTGGGCCTGACCATGGCCGTGATCGGCTTTGGATATGCCATGTATCTCAGCACTCAGGTCAAGCTGGTGCCGTACATCGTGGAGGTCGACAAACTCGGCACGTCGGTCACGGCCGGCTTCCCCGAACAGATCGAGTACGCGGACGTCCGGGTGGTGCGCGCCACACTCGGCAATTTCGTCACCAGCTTCCGTTCGATCACACCCGATGCCGTGGTGCAGAAACAGTATATCGATCGAATCTACGCGCTGCTGCGAACGTCCGACCCGTCGACCGAGAAGATCAACACCTGGTTCCGGGGCAATTCGCCGTTCGAAAAGGCGAAGACGTCCACGATCGCCATCGAGGTCAACAACATCGTGGCGCTCTCGAACCAGACCTATCAAATCGACTGGACCGAATACGAGCGCGATCGCAAAGGCAAGGAAACAGGCACTCGCCGGTTCCGCGGGATTGCGACGGTCGCACTGACCGCGCCGCAAGACGAGGCGACGATCCGCCTCAATCCGATCGGTCTCTATGTCCGGGATTTTGACTGGACCGCACAGCTTTAAGAGCAGGGGATTTTTCAATGCACAAAACAGGATTGATCGCAGCCGCCTGCTGCATGGCCGGCCTCATCTTCGCGAGCGGCGCTTTCGCCCAGAGCATGACATCGAATGAGGTGAAGGGAACAAACATTTCCAGGAAGTGGCGCGGCACTCCGGGCCTTGTTACCACCGGGCCGGATGGGAAGGTCATCTTCCTTTTTGGCGAAACGCAGCCGTCCGTCGTCTGCTCGCCGCTGCAGGTCTGCGATATCGAACTGCAGGGCGGTGAAATTGTCCGCGACGTCCTGGTCGGCGACACGGTGCGGTGGAAAGTCGAACCGGCGACATCAGGCGCTACTGGAGGCCAGGCAATCCATCTGATCGTCAAGCCGTCGGAGCCAGGCCTCGTCACCTCGATGGTAGTCACGACGTCGCGGCGCACCTATCATATCCAGCTCAAGTCCCATCCGAGCCAGTACATGGCCCGCGTTGGCTTCGAATACCCCGAAGACACCTCGACCAAGCTCGCCGATGTCAATGCCCGGCTCGAGACCGGCGGCATTCCCGGCACTGCCCCAGACAAGTTGAACTTCTCTTATTCAGTCAGCGGCAGCGCCTCGTGGAGACCGAAGAGGGTCTACTCCGACGGCGTGAAGACGTACATCCAATTCCCCAAGTCGATCTTGGGACAGGACGCACCCGTCCTTTTCGTCGTCTCCGGCGGTCAGAACCGCATAGTCAACTACCGTATGAAGAACGATATGATGATAGTCGACTATGCGGTCGACAAGGCGATCCTTGTTTCCGGTGTCGGCTGGCGCCAACAGAAGATCAGCATCCGGCGGGGAGGCTGATCGATGCGCAAGCTGCTCACTTTGATCATCGGCGCCGCTCTCCTTTCCGGTTGCCAGACCGCTGACGATGCTCTCACCACCATTTCCACCCCCGTCACCGTCAGCGGACCGGCCGCAGGCGCCATCGCTGGCGATATGGCAAGTAGGCTTGCCGAACGGATCAGCCCGGCCGCCATGACAACAATCAAAATGGACAAGGACACTTCGGAGTATGCCACTGCCCTGGAGGCGGCGCTGAAGGGATGGGGTTACGCCGTCGTCACTGATGGAAAAGTCGAGAAGGATCAGAACCCGGTCGAACTTGCGTGGTCACTTGACAGCTTTGACGGCCAGATACTTGCCCGCCTCACGATGCCATCGATCGCGCTCGGCCGTGCCTATTCGCCCGCGGCAGCTGGAGCCACACCGGCGAGCCCGCTTTCAATCATGCGGCGCAACTGATGGGAGAGACACATGGTCCAGTCGCTTCAGCTCGGCACGTCCGGCAATGCCGAGGATCAGCAGGGCATGCGTCGTCTCAACCGGCTGCCGATCATCATTGCCATCGTCCTCATCGTGCTGTTCTTCGGCGTCGTAGTGATCGGCCTTTCGTGGCGCGGGCTTACCTTCAACCGCGGCAACGATCTCGACGGCGCATCCAATTCCCCGGCGACGAATTTCGGGGATCAGCTGAAAAAGGGCATCTCTGATGGCATCATCGGCGAGCCTGAAAGGCAGGAGGTCTTCCAGCCAACACCCGTCATCCTCCAGAAGGAGGACCAGCAGGAACCCGCTGTCGAGCGCGAACTGGTGGAACGACAAGAGGGCCGACCGCGGCTTGAGGCGGAGGACGAATGGAAGGCCCGGCTGAAGCGTGAGCAGGACGAGCAGTATATCCGTGAAGCGCAGCGCCAGCGGATGGCACGCCTTCAGGCGCACGCCATAGCTCTCGACTCTCCCTTGAAAGTCGACATCTCCGATGCCGAGAAGGCTGCGACAAATCCTACCGGCACGGGGCGACACAATCCGACGGCGACAGCAACCAATGCCTCGGACCTCTATGCGGCCGCTATGCAATCGGGGCTCATGGGCCAGAACGTCGATCCGAACGGCCAGCCCTCGAAGGAGGATTTCTTCAATCAGGATATCAAGGACCTTGGCTATTTGCCGGACAAGGTCGTCCCGCAGATATCGCCCTACGAGTTGAAGCGCGGCTCGGTCATTCCGGCCACATTGATCACCGGCCTCAATTCCGACCTGCCGGGCAGGATCGTCGCGCAAGTCAGCCAGAATGTCTATGACAGCGCAACCGGCAACCGGCTCCTGATCCCGCAAGGCGCGAAGCTGTTCGGGCGTTATGATTCAAAGATCTCATTCGGTCAGGAACGCGTTCTCGTCGTCTGGACCGACCTCATATTCCCGAACGGCTCGACGCTACGGATCGGTGGGATGGCGGGGACGGACGCCGAAGGTTACGGGGGCTTCAAGGACAAGGTCGACCGGCATCTCTTGCGGACATTCGGTTCGGCAACACTGATCGCGTTGATTGGAACCGGAATCGACATGTCGATGCCCGAGAGCTCGTCGCTGGCGATACAGGATACTGCCTCGGATGCCGCACGACGAAACTTCGCTGAATCCTTCGGCCGGGTGGCTGAGCAGACCATTTCGAAGAACCTGAATGTCCAGCCAACGATCCGCATTCGACCCGGCTATAAGTTCAATGTCCTCGTCGGTCAGGACATCATCCTTCCGTCCGTCTATCGTGGGAATTAGCGGCGCAGGGGCCAGAGACCTAGTCCCCATGTCTACCACTGGCGGTGTGGCGGTACAATCACTGCAGCGCAAAACCTTTCCCCAGTTGGTCATATTTTAGGCTGGCGCGGCTTGAAAGATGCATCTCCGCAGGTAGTGCTACGCACACGGTCCGAGGGAATGCATCGTGTGTGGCATGCACCGTAGGTTGCCGTCAAAAGTGATTGTGTGCGTAAATCGCAGCCATGACCCGATTGCCCAAACGGCTAAAGGCAAGTGTGGACCGATCGTTTCGCCAAAGGACGAACTCGCCGGGTCAAGAAGATAGGAGAGATGTCCGTGGACGGAAATCTTCGCTCGCTCATCGATATGCTGGAAGCCGCGCAAGACGGGCACATGATCAGGAGTGCTCTTAAAAGCTTCGCGCATTCTTGCGGGTATGACCGGTTCGCCTACCTGCAAAAAGAAGGCGCCCAAGTCAGGACGTTCAACTCCTATCCTGGATCATGGGAAGGCATCTACCTCGCTAGCGACTATTTCCGCATCGATCCCGTGCTGACGGAAGCAAAGCGCCGGCGGGACGTGTTTTTCTGGACCGCCGACGACTGGCCTGCCCGGGGATCTTCTCCTCTTCGGCGGTTTCGCGACGAGGCGATCGACCACGGCATTCGCTGCGGCGTCACCATTCCCGTGGAGGGAAGCTACGGATCCGCGATGATGCTGACCTTCGCATCGCCGGAAGGGAAAGTGGACATTTCAGGCCTGCTGGATGCCAAAAAGGCGGTTCAAGTGGTGATGGCCGTTCACTATCAACTGAAGATCCTTGCGGCAAAGACCGCAATCAATCCTAAGCGAATGCTGTCGCCGCGCGAAATGACGTGCGTCATATGGGCGACAAAGGGAAAGAACGCGCCCGAAACCGCGAAGCTTACCGGCATCACTGCCAGAACGGTGCAGCACCATCTGGATAACGCTCGTGAAAAGCTCGACGCAAAGACGGTGCCGCAACTCGTTGCCATCGCCAAGGATCGTGGCCTGGTCTGAGCTCTAGTTGTCATCCTCGAAAGGCACGACTGGAATGAAGCCGAGTGCATCCAGAATTTCCGAGAGTTCCTCCTGCTGAGCCTCGGAGATCTTTCGGCGCGCGATGTATTCGTCCTGGAGTGTCTGGAGCACGGAACTAGAGATCGACGGATCATCGTTTGCGCGCGACCACTCTTCGTAGACAGCCTGATCGGCCGCGAGAAGCCGGCGGTGTTCGCGAATCGCTGAAACTGCCAAGGCTTCTAGTTCTGACTTTTGCATCGAAACGTATCGAGGTTCCCTCTCGTTTCTTTTGCCCTCGGAGGGACCTACATCTTTCATTCGTTTCTCCAACGTAATTCCTTTACCCGAAAACACGCCTTGCTCCGCATTAGATGATTTAAGCCATAACTGCACGGCTCGTGTTGCAGACGAACTTTTCCGACTGTGTTGGCCGCGCAATATCATATGTCGTGCTGAATCGGAACTATCGTTCCTGGAACGATCATTCCTGTTCAGGTTCCGCTCACGTCATGGATCTCAAGGAGGTCATGGCGACCAATCTGCGTCGTCTACGTCATGACAAGCAACTGACGCAGGAAGAATTAGCGCACCGCTCGGGTCTGAGCGCCCGCTATATTGGAGCGATCGAACGCG
>Ga0214543_1003316_pt1 | contig 31312 bp, 18 predicted proteins | sample CNSS2metaG_FD_160094 | JGI IMG/M metagenome (GOLD analysis project Ga0214543, IMG submission 160094) | Root nodule microbial communities from cowpea collected in UCLA plant growth center, Los Angeles, California, USA - CNSS2 | ecosystem: Host-associated > Plants > Roots > Nodule | place: USA... | reverse complement strand
ACCCAGGAGGGGTTACCTGCAGAAGAGTCTCCGAAGCTCAAGTAAGTCAAAGCTCTCAGAGAGTCAAATCAGTGATTAATGAATGCGTACCTTTAATTACTGGGGTCCATTCGTATTTATAGAGCATTAATTATGTCTGATTGCCCCATGGGCTGGACCTCGACTTGGGTCCTAGCTTGGGCCATGAGTGGGCCTGGGCCCTAACCCAAGCCCTTAAGACCTATTGAAGGTAGCTTCTATTTTACTGTCTTTTAGAGTTGTCAGCCTGGAGTAGGCGGCCTGGATCGGCTACCTACCTTGACGACTTCTATATTGGTTATACGAGGTGTAAATCATTCCTTCAGATGTATAGGTTAAAACCGGTACAAGTTAGGCTAACTCGGCCTAGGCTGGATACTTGGCTGTCTTGATATACACATTGTTTACTTATTTGGTCGAGTTTGGCTAGGTGTGGTACACCAGTTCCCCAACCTTGTTCGATATAGGTTGTCGGTCAAGGGTGATATGTGTTGGTATGCTAGCGGAACCGGCTAGGTGTGATACACCAGTCCCCCAGCCTTTAAGTGTGGTGAATAGTGTTAAGGCTAAAAAGTGGTAACCTTCAGGGGGTAGGTGAAGGGGTGTTAGTGGTCAAATCCAAAAAATTTTGGCGCCGTCGTTTTTAAATGTCATATCCTTCGCAATGATGGTGTCAATTGGTCTGGGGTATTATTTTGGCAGGAAGAGTTTCCGTCGTTTGGGATCGTGGACTATAAATATGAATTTGAAAACAGATGAGGGGTTACTTGTTTCATTTGTGATAATCCTGAATTCAGAGATCTTGTGCACGTTATATTGTCCGACTAGTTCCCAATTGCAACCGACATCTTCTCGAAAAAACAAAACCAGGTATGTCTAGTAGTGATAGCATGTCTACGTCTAGTAGTAGCGAGAGTACCGAGTCGGAGAGGAGTAAAGATAGGCGACTTGATGACGAGGGTACGAGTTCTGGGGTTGTTACAAGTGGGATGCCAATGGAGGTTGTGAGGGAGGTTCGAGAGGATCCCCCAGAAGATTTGGAGGAGAGCAACTGGCCGGCGAAAGGCGGCTACGGGTGAGTGGCTGCTGATATTCGTGATCAATCGTCTTTGTTCAGGTGGTCCCGTCTACTGAACTCTTGGTTGAACTGCACACCTGTTATCTCCAAAGGTGTCAGTGGGGACATTGTTTCTCTGGAGAGGGTCAGTGCTATCGACCGGGTATGCCATGGGCAGGAGGGGGCTGCCGAAAAGTTTTTCTACATATACATGTGCCACTTCTCTCAACTTCATGTGCGACTGCCGCTAGACGATTTTACTATGGGCGTATTGCGGGCGTTGAATGTGGCACCTACACAGTTACATCCGAACAGTTGGGCCTATCTGTAGGCCTTCCGCATTTTGTGCCAATCTTTATACTTAGAGCCCACTCCTTACGCTTTCTTGTATTTTTACGACACCAGACCTCGACGGCCGGCTACTTGGTTATCCTTGATAAGTCGCCCTAGCATCAGCAGACTGGATGCCTTCTCCCAATCTTTCAAGCATTTCAAGGATGGGTACTTCAAGGTTGTCGTCTAGGAAGGAGGCAAAGCTCACTTTTTGAATGCGGATGGGAGTACCAAGTTTCCCTTTAGTTGGACCAGCAATCCTTCCCGGTATAAAGACAAGGGAGTGGAGGAGTTGTCGGCTGGTGATAAGGAGGTGGTGGGGATGTTGTTGAAGTTTGTCGATAAGTTGCCCACTAAGGGCCTAGTTAGGGTTTATAATTCGGTGCACTCGATAATAGATATCGAAGGTATCTGTTTATTACTTAAGCTGTGTTAATAATGCTAAGTTGTTTTGATCCGAGTTGTGATGTGTTATTGTAGGGCATATGGCGCAGTCTGGAAAGAAGAATCTGGCGCTCTTTCAGACGTTGAGGAAAGAAATGGCCGCTAAGGCCAAGGCGGCTGGGAAGACTAATGTTCCCAACTTACAAGAATCGGTGGTGGAGGTGCACGTCCACGGCGGGACAAAGAGGAAGGTTGAGCTTCCGCCTTGACCCGGGAAGGGAAAAGATGTGAAGAAAGTAAGGGCAGCCCTGCTTGGAACGGCTAGCGGGGCGGGGTCGGCTAGTGGGGCGAAGGGGCCGGAAGCTGGGTTGATCGAGTTGCCGGAGATATTCGTGAGGAAGGATATTTCAATCACCCTCCCGGATACCGTTGTAAATTCTATTGACAACATGGACGCGGAGCACATTGTGAGAACAATGGTCGAATTTGGGAGCAAGGCTTTAGTTTTGAGCCGGCGTGTGGGGTCGCTTTATAGGAGGGAAGTGAAGGAGGGTGGCCGGGAAAAAGTGGAGGAGTTGCAGGGTAAGGTGGATAAACTGGAGGAGGAGAAGGCTGCATTGGAGAAGGCAAAGGAGAGTTGGGAAGCATAGAGGAAAAGGCTGGCAACATGGAAGGTTCGTTGCTTGGACTCTGAAGAAAAGTTGAGTAAACAGATAGGGGAATTGGAGGAGGACTACGATGACTTGAAGGACAAGTATGATGGAGCTGTTGGTGAGCTTGATGATCTGAAGAATAGCATCATTCAGGAGCACATCAATGGTTTTGAGAAAGGATTGCGGCAGGCGACCTTCTTCCATCAGGATGTGGACATTACAGATTCAAAGTTTGATGTGAATAAGGACGTTGTTGACGGCAAGCTGGTCACGGAGGACGAGAGCAGTGCAGATGAGGGGGCGGAGGAGAAGGTAGTAGAGGACGAGAAAGGAGCGGGCGATGCCGAGAAGGTGGCACCTGATGCAGCAAAATATGATCTCAGTTTTAATTGATTTGAGAATATTATTTGAGCCTATGTCTGTAATATTTGGTACATTACGTTACATTGGTACATTCGTGCACTTATGTTTAAATGTGATTAAGGTTGTGTATGTTATTGTGTATGTCGGGTTTTGATGATATGTGGTGTATGTGTGATGCAATCGATTGTATGTTAAGGGTGTTCGACCCAGGTCGTTTACTTGTGGTAAGGGTGGGGAACTTAAACGAATTAAGCATGAGATAAGGGTGTTCGACCCAGGCCGCTTCCTTGGGGTAAGGGTGGAGAACTTTAACGAATTAAGCATGAGATAAGGGTGTTCGACCCAGGGCGCTTACTTGGGGTAAGGGTGGGGAACTTTAACGAATTAAGCATGAGATAAGGGTGTTCGACCCAGGCTGCTTACTTGGGGTAAGGGTGGGGAACTTTAACGAATTAAGCATGAGATAAGGGTATTCGACCCAGGCCGCTTACTTGGGGTAAGGGTAGGGAACTTTAACGAATTAAGCATGAGATAAGGGTGTTCGACCCAGACCGCTTACTTGGGGTAAGGGTGGGGAATTTAAACGAATTAAGCATGAGATAAGGGTGTTCGACCCAGGCCGCTTACTTGGGGTAAGAGTGGGGAACTTTAACGAATTAAGCATGAGATAAGGGTGTTCGACCCAGGCCGCTTACTTGGGGTAAGGGTGGGGAACTTTAACGAATTAAGCATGAGATAAGGGTGTTCGACCCAGGCCGCTTACTTGGGGTAAGGGTGGGGAACTTAAACGAATTAAGCATGAGATAAGGGTGTTCGACCCAGGCCGCTTACTTGGGGTAAGGGTGGGAAACTTTAACGAATTAAGCATGAGATAAGGGTGTTCGACCCAGACCGCTTACTTGGGGTAAGGGTGGAGAACTTTAACGAATTAAGCATGAGATAAGGGTGTTCGACCCAAGCCGCTTACTTGGGGTAAGGGTGGGGAACTTAAACGAATTAAGCATGAGATAAGGGTGTTCGACCCAAGCCGCTTACTTGGGGTAAGGGTGGGGAACTTAAACGAATTAAGCATGAGAAAAAACACATAGAGAGTCGTAAAGTAGGGAACCCTTCTTTTTATTTATTGAATAGGGGTGCCTCGTTAAAACCTCCTTGGCCAAAACCCTTCTTAGGGAAAAAAGACCAAGTAAGGGAAAAGAGTACACCCGGGGTTACAAGTATTGGTTCGATTACAATACACATTCAGCTGAAGTAGAACTTGAGGTGGGATACATTCCATGTGTTGGGAATCTCTTCCCTAGATAATTGTTCTAGGCGATAAGCTCCTCCATCTGCATCTTCTCGTATGCGGTATGGGTCGTCCCAATTGGTGGAGAACTTGTCATCCTTCTTTCTAGCACTGCTGGCCATTCTCCATACTAGGTCTCCGACGACAAATGATCGTGGGTGTAGATTTGCATTATATTTCCTGGCAGCTCGCTGTTTGGCGGCTAGATTGCGTATCTGAGCTTTTTCTCTGAGTTCGGGTAGGAGGTCGAGATGTAAGGCCATGTTTTGGTGGTTGTGGGTTGGGTCGTATAGTTCTCGGCGCAGGGATGGTTCGCCAATTTCTACTGGTATCATGGCGTCTGCGCCGTAGACTAAGCTGAATGGGGATTCGTTTGTTGATGATTGATGGGTGCATCTGTAAGCCCATAGTACTTCTATTAACTCTTCAGGCCATCGACCTTTGGCGGTATCCAACCTCTTGCGCAGCTCTACGAGGATGACTTTATTTGCTGCCTCTGCTTGTCCATTGGTTTGTGGATGTTCTACAGAACTTGTGATGTGCTTGATGCCTAGGCCGGTGTAGAATTTGGCTAACTCCTTGTCAATAAATTGTCGACCATTGTCTGTGATGATGGTATGTGGTACACCATATCTACATATAATGTCCTTCCACACGAATTGCTGAACTTGCTGGGCCGTGATGGTAGTTAGCGGCTTGGCTTCGATCCATTTGGTAAAATAATCGACAGCTACAATTAGGAATTTTACCTCCCCTTTGCCGGGTGAGAAAGGGCCGAGGATGTCCATTCCCCATTTAGCGAATGGCCATGGGGATAGTATGTGATGTAGTTGTTCCTGTTTCTGGTGAATAAGGTTGCCATGTTTCTGACATGGCTTGCATTTCCTGACATAATCCTAGCAGTCTGCTTCTATAGTGGGCCAGAAGTATCCGGCTTTGAGAACTCTTGTAGCCATGGTGCGTGCACCGGAATGATAACCACAAATTCCTTCGTGTAGCTCTTTGATGATATATTGGGCTTGCTCTGCCGTGACACACTTAAGTAGGGGTTGATCATAGCGGGAAAGGTAGAGGTGATGTTGTGAGGGGGGATGTGGGTTGTGGGGAGGTATTGTGGGTTATAGGGTGGAATATGTGTGGTGTGTAGGGCGGTGGGTATATTGTAGGGGATCTGGGTGGTAGGAAGGGGGCAGTAGGGGTTAGGGGTGCGGTAAGTCCCGGTTGACCAGATGGGAAGTGATGGGGATGGGTAGAGGGAACGAGTGTCTGTTGGGTGGTGGTGAAGGTGTGAGGGGTGGGGTTGTATTCACTTTCTTCCTCTGTAGGCTGGAAAGCCGGAGACTTCACAGCTTTAGAGGTTTCTTTGGCTTTTCCCTTCAGATTGGGATCGGCCTCGATCCTTCGCCTGAGGCGAGAGTTTTCTTGTCTCAATGTCTCCATTTCTTCAGCACTGCATTTCTTCAAATCCGCGAGTTCCTGTTGCATCTTTGCTTGGCCGTCTAGGATGGCGGCCAGATCAGGGGTGATGCTAGGAGGTCCAGAGGGACCAGCATCCGCTTGCTTGTTCACTCCAGCTTTGCTGCGGGTGGAAACCATCTTCAGAGAAAAACGGGTACTAAAGGTGTTCGTCTTGTGCCCCACGGTGGGCGCCAATTGTTCTTGCAGAGAACAAATAAGATAAGTTAGGCACAAGTGTCACCTTACCATGTAGTCCGCTATCTCTTCAGTTGGCCTCTTCCCGATTGATACATGCCAGCTTGAACCCAGGAGGGGTTACCTGCAGAAGAGTCTCCGAAGCTCAAGTAAGTCAAAGCTCTCAGAGAGTCAAATCAGTGATTAATGAATGCGTACCTTTAATTACTGGGGTTCATTCGTATTTATAGAGCATTAATTATGTCTGATTGCCCCATGGGCTGGACCTCGACTTGGGTCCTAGCTTGGGCCATGAGTGGGCCTGGGCCCTATCCCCAAGCCCTTAAGACCTATTGAAGGTAGCTTCTATTTTACTGTCTTTTAGAGTTGTCGGCCTGGAGTAGGCGGCCTGGACCGGCTACCTACCTTGACGACTTCTATATTGGTTATACGAGGTGTAAATCATTCCTTCAGATGTATAGGTTAAAACCGGTACAAGTTAGGCTAACTCGGCCTAGGCTGGATACTTGGCTGTCTTGATATACACATTGCTTACTTATTTGGTCGAGTTTGGCTAAGTGTGGTACACCAGTCTTCCAGCCTTGTCCGATATGGGTTGTCGGTCAAGGGTGATATGTGTTGGTATGCTAGCGGAACCGGCTAGGTGTGATATAATATTTATTTGTTCAATAAATTATTAGATAATTTTTAAATATAAATTATTATAAAAATTAAAAATAGTTTTCCTTGCTTTTCTTCCCATGTATGAGCAGAAAGGAAACGGAACAATAGTTATTCATTTTTCACGTTTATTATTTTGATTTTCGAACAATCTTTACAATTTTACGCATAAATAGTTTCTGTCACTAGAAACAAACACACTTTAAATATTGAAAAAATATATTTAAATTATCTTTATTTCCTCGTCTCTCATTCTTTTTTAAAATTAAATTGTATTACGGTGAAATTGAGAAGTAAAGTAACATTTTGGTTTGATCAAATTTTTTTTAGAGTAAGTTCATTTTCTAAATTTTTGTTTTTTTGAAGCATTTTATTTTCTTCTTGTATGTGATAAATTCGTCTATTGTGTACATTGAGAGATGATAAATTTATCCTTTTCTAAGTGAGAGGTGATAAATTTATATTAGAAAAATTGTGATGAATTCTTTTTTCAAGAAGAAGGTTTGTGATAAAGATGAAAAAAAATGCATCTAGATCAACTAAACTGAAAAAAAATTCATGAGTCCAAGAATTGAAGAAAATGAAAAAACAATTTTCTAAAATTCATATAGTTACATATAATGAATGTCAAAATTCTTTGAAATGTGGTCCACAAAGATTCTCAAATTTGACCACATCCACCAGATTAAATATGACATACTTATCTAAAATGTTATAATCATTTTCTTTTTGAATTCTATCATTATATATGCTTGTTTTTAGTACACATGGGGAAATAATTTTTTTTATTAAAAAAAATAATTTATATATAAAAAATATAATTTGACATTCCTGAACTTTTTGTCAAAATTTCACAAAATATATATATATATATATATATATATATATATATATATATATATTATAGAAAAACTATTTTGAAAATTATAAGTCGGAAAGTAGAAAGAAAAAGCAAGATGGTAAATTTAGATGATGTAGGGGGGCAATGATAAGAATGCATCATCCATGTCTTTGTCCTTCCACCTTGTCTTCACAGCCTGTCATTAACAAATCAAATGCACACAGTCCTCCAATATAAGACAAACAGTTTTTTTTTTCTTTTTTCTTTTTGGGATGAAGGGCATGGGAGAAAAAAAAAATGAGAAAATGGAAAAAAAATAGTAAAAATGAAATTATTTGAATCAATGAACGAGAATAAAAGTAAACAAAAAAGTATTATAATTTTCCAAAGTGTTACTGGTGAGGTAACAGCGACAATACCTTAAGGCATGAGGTACCCTGTACTCCCCTGTCCCAAAAGTTTATTTAATGGTTGCCATCCACCAGATCAAACACCCTTTTTAATGAGAAGTTCATAAATTCAAAATTATTAAATAAAAACATGAAAATAGAATGATGATGTTGAAGAATATACAAACTTTATGCATGTTGGGAATACATTTTGTGAGGAGGGTGTTGAGGTATTAAATGACTTGTGACATGTGTTTAGCTTTTTCATTTCCTTTCTTTACCAAAAGCTAACATCTCTCTTTCAACCTTCAATGTGTGATTATTTCAAACACTATAAAAAACAAATCTTAGGAAAATCTTATTATGGCATTATTCTTCATAAATACAATGCATTCATAAACAAAAATGACCTTATTTGTGATATTTGGAGTATTATTTACAGAAATGAAATATGTGATCCACTTTGAAACTCAACCATAAACAGTCTTTCCATGTGTAATATAATATTTTAGAGACAAAATGCTATTTAAAAAAAGTGTAATTAATATGGTTCTTCTTCTTCTTCTCCTCTCTCCCTTTTTTTTTTCTTCTATGGATTGAACAAAAATCTAAGTGACCTGAAATAATAATGATATTTTCCTTTTTGGCATGGTGAAAAAGAGTGATAAACTTTATATTATATACTCACTTTGGTATTGCCTTTTTTTTTTCAACAAAAAAGTTTTATGCTTTTGCAAACTACTTAGCACGTGAAGGAATCAATCAAAGGAGCGACAACTTACTCCTCAAAGGTTGGAGGAATAAATAATGATGCACACCTTTGACAATACACAAAGGAGTAATTTCTTTTATCCGTTCCCTTTCTATGAATATCACATTTTTTTTCCTTTTAATTTTTCATGTGCGTAAAACTCTAAAAAAAATGATATTTTGAAACTGATAATAATTTATAAGTAGTAAGATTTGATTATTTTAATATTAAAATATTTTAGTATAAATAATTTTATTATAAATGAGTTTCATTATTTTAAAACACATTATTTATCTGAAAATCACTTTTTCTAAACTTTTGTGACTTCTCTTTAGGAGTTCTCTTTCATTATTTGTCTGAATGAAGATCTTAGACTGTAGGAGTGATCCTCGCGGTGAACTCTTTAATTTGAACCGATCAATTTCTTTGTTTGCATAAGTTGAGTTTTAGCTATTTTTGTTGGTCCATTTATATTATTTGTTTCATGTGAGTCTTCTTTCACTTGCATGCGACTTTTTAGTCATCAATATGAGTTTCTATTGATTAGTGATCATAACAATATGTTCTAATCATTCTTGTGATGTTTCTATGTGTAAATAGAAATCCTGCAAGTTGAGGGAAACTAGTCTTTATCTGTGTGTGTGAGTTTATCAATTTGATATTTTGCATGTTATTGCATTATTGCATGTTGGAAATGGAAATTTGTCAGTTTCTGATGAATCTGGTGAATCTGATTTGATGTGTATAGCTAATTTGATTTGCGTGGTTTGAATGATTGTTTCATGCTTGAGTGTTTTGGTTGATTTTTTGTTGATTAAAGGAATAAGAATCTAAGCAATTAAGTGAACTGGTACGAGCTCAATATTCTAAAACTATTTTTTACCAAAGCACTACGAGCGGAGTACCAAATTAATAAATTGAATAAGTCCCATTTCCTTAATTTAGAAATTTTCATTGGTTAATTTTATGTTGAGAATATGCTTTAGTGTTTCTGATAAATTTGATTTGTGGTGAGTATGGTGTTTGGTTTGCATGGTTTGAATGATTTGTTCATGTTTCTTTTGCTTGTTTGTGTTTGGGTTTGTGTGACTAAGAGAAGTTATAATCTGAACAATTGAGCAAACTGGTAAAAATTTTCATGTTTAAAATTGTTTTAAATCAATGCATTGCGAAAGGAGTACCAATTTAAGCAATTGATCAGGTCCAAGTTCACTTAAAATCACAAAATGCATTTGATGTCAACTGATACAACATTAAGCGGTATCAAAGTGGCGTTGAGCGCAAGCTTGGACTATAGGTTTGGGATCATTCTGGCTCCATGGCCCTAAGCGCCAGAGTTCGCCGTTGAGCGTTACTTTTTGCGAGGAGAATGGTGTTGAGTGCCACTATTGAGTGCCATTTTCCTCTGTTGGCTCGGTTTTACTCTTCAGTTGTTTTAGTAGTTTTGCAATGAACCTTATTTATGTTTATGAATATGAATTGTTATTGAATTAAGGTGAAATTGTTGTGTGAGCATGTATTATGATAATGATATTAAAGGAATTTCAAGGAGAAATTGTTGGTGGTAGTGATAACTTTAGTGTATGCCTTGACATAGGAGATTTTAGTAAGGAGATATCTTGAACTCTAATAATCATTCACACTCAAACATAGTATAATGAGTTAAGTGGTGAGAATCACAGAAGGTCCTAGTCATTGGACTGTTTTGGTCCTAGGCACAAAGGAGATTTACCTTCTGTGTGCTTGGGTGATAACCCTTTGAGGCTAGGCTCTGCAGAGTCTATGAACATTCATAGGTGCACACCTTTAGTTAAATCTATGTTAAGGGCATGTATCTAGATAATTGACTTTAGTGTGAACTGTTTTGTGTTCATATACATATCTATTTTATCTATGTTGGTGTGAAAGTGACAATATTTACTTATTTTAGGATAACTCTTTTTTGTACACTAGCTTACCCTTTTGTGTGCTCTGTGTTCTCTTGTGTTGTTTGTCTTTTTCTTTTGTGATGATCACTTATTCTGTGGGAGCAGACGAAGTTGCAGGTTTAGAGACACCTCTAGAGGATTAGGAGCTATCAGTTAGAGTAGTGAAAGGTCTTGGGGAGCTTTGGTTTGGGTCAGTTTTTGTATAGAGTTTGTTGGTTTAATTTGAGTGTATAAATATTTTTATAGTTCTAGCAGTTGTAAGATTGTAATAATATACTTGATACACTGGAATTATTTGTTTTGAATACTATGATGATGTATTCTATTTTATTAGTTTTAAGTTACTAAAATTGGATATTATAATGTGTTTTACCGTATTTATAATATTTAAGAAAATAGAATGGCAATCAATCCACTAATAAAAGAACATAATTAAAATTCAAAATATACATATATATATATTAATTTATAAGAAAAACAAATATATATAGATTTACGAAATAATTTATGTTATACAATTTAAATTTTTCTACTAACAATTAGCACATGTTTATCTAATAATTGAATTTAACTTAATTTTAATTTCAAGTGATTATTCATATATATATATATATATATATATATATATATATATATATATATATATATATAATTATAATTATATTAGATTCAATTACTGTATTTGAGAGATTGTTTGCTAGAGTCTTAAGTTTTGTCGTGCTTTTGTCTTTAAAAGTGTTTTGTAGCATTGAAAGAGAAATGTGTATTTAAATTACCTTTCACCTCAACTTTTAAGCCATTTGAGACTATTTGGTGTACCAAAACAAGTGTCCTTAGTTAAGGATCGAGTACTATCTATGTTCCAAGTCCTCATACCAACTCTATATACTCATAGATTTTTTATTTACTGAATTAAACTTTGAAAAATCTTCTAGAGTGAATTTTTCTCTTACTTCACCTTAGAGAATTTACATTCTTTTTTTGTAAAAACATTACTTATATTATCTTTCAGTATAAGTAGAAGTAGGCTTGAGCATCGGTCGAGTTGGATTAGATTTGAATTCAACTTGACCCTTCTAGTATAATCTAAATTTATTATTTTAAAATTCATATTTGACCATTTAGTTTATCGAAATAATCATTTCCAGGTTGTTTAGGTTGCGGGATAATTCAGTAAATTTTTTGGATTACAAATTTATATTAAGTCATTTTTTAATGAAAATATTATTTTTAATAAATGACATAAATATAGTGAATCTTTAAATAAAAGAAAATGACATGTATAATTTTCATAGTGATTATTATAATGATTTATGATTTTATACAACTTACTATTAAATTTTAACAAAATAATATCACATTAAAATAAATTTTAAAATATATTACAAATTTATAAATATTAAAATATAAATTTGGGTGAAGTCAGGTATTCATAAAATTTTAACCCGTTGTTTTAATTCGACTACAATTATCCATTTTACTCAATTTTAATTATTTAACATTACCCACTTATAATTTACGTCGATTAGTTTCTAACATATCTAACTTTTTAATTATTATCTTATATTTTAATGTATTTTTTTTATTATTCTTAGTTTCACTAATTTATTCTTGTAGGTATAATTACATATTAATGATTTTCTTAAAAAAAGAAAAAATATTACATCAATTTTACCTAAAACTGATGTAATATATGGTGTTTCTTTTTTCAAAAGTCACATATTACAATGATTTTTTCAAACAATCCATGTAATATATCTATCAATATATTCCTAATAACACATATTACATCGGTTGTTTCAAACAACTAATATAATATGTCTATCAACTTTTTTTTTTCACTTTTACTAGGTGCATAAAATATCGGTTCTGACTAGACCAATTTGTCCACCTTACGTTAGTTCACCAACCAATGTGAAATGTGTTGAATTTATTATATCGGTGATATCTAAATGAGATTCATAAATAACATAAGTAATCTTAAATAATCATGTAAAAAATAATTGTTGTACTAACATATCCAATCCAACTTGATAATATGTTCAAATTTATTTTGGGATTTTTCAAATTCAATCGAATACCCACTTTTTCTCAAAGTAAAATATATTTAATTAAACTCTTGTTAAGCTTCTTCTTATATGTTTTCTTCATATCATCTTTTGATAACATATATTCAACAAGGTATTAGTTTCTTCACATATTCCCTTTAATAACTACCAATTCATTAAATTTTAACTTATCTCATAATATAGTAATTCCACTAATCATAATTCATTAAAAACAAGAAAATGTTATGAAATAAAGCGAATAACAGAGAAAATAATAGATAATAGAAAAGAGAAGAAACAATGGAGAATAGAGAATGAGAAAATAGGAAGCAACTCATCTGTGTATTATTATTGATAGGAAGAGTCCTATTTATAGATACAACATGTAATCCATAAACGAAACAAATCAACTTAGCTAATACAAATATTTACATAAAGAGTAATGAATCATATGGGTATCAATCATATGAGTAAATGTATCAAATCAATGGACAATCATTAATTCATAACACTCCCCCTTGAGTGTCCATTGATAAAAGAATGTACCTCGTTAAAACCTTACTAGAAAAAACCCTTTAGGATAAAAAACCTAGTGAAGGAAAAAGAGTACAACATTCTGTATTCTTTAATATAATATTGTTCATCACATATTCTATTTCTCCCCCTCATGTAAACTTACATCATTAAGGTGATGGAGTCCGAACTTATGAATCATTTGCTCAAAAGTTCTTCTTGGCAATAACTTCATAAATACACTTGTCATATTTTCACATGAATGAATTTTTGGATATCTATATCATCCTTTCAACTGAACAATACACTATTGTCTTCATATATGATTGTTGATTCCATCTTTGTCGGGGATAGTCACAAGTTTCTTGCACATGTTCAATTATAGACCTTAACCAAACATATTCACAACTTTCCGCGTAATTCTATATGATTAGACGATGTTGCTACTATGGTTTGTTTCATATACCTTCATGAAACCATTGTGCTACCACATGTGAACAAACATCTTGTTTGTGATCAACCATTGTGACATTGTGAGAATATGTAAAATAACATGCATATACATAACCTATTGGTCTGAATCTGAATCATTTGGATGGAATAAGCTTATACTCGTAGTACCCTTAAAGTAATGAAGTATATGTTTTACTCCAAACCATTTTCTTCTTGTAGTTGAAGAACTATATTTTGCTTAACAAATTTACAGCAAATGCAATATTAGATCGAGTATAATTAGCAATATTCATTAGTGTTTCTATGACACTAAGATATGGTGCTTCTGGACCAAGAAGATCTTCATTATTTTCTTGAGGTCTAAGAAAAGTCTTTATCAACATCTAACGACCTCACAACTATTGGAGTGCATAATGGACATGACTTGTCCATTTAGAACATTTTAAGCACCTTAATTATATAAGTCTCTTGATGTATAAAAACACCTTTATTTAAATACTCAATTTCTAATTTTAAATAAGACTTTGCCCTTCAAAGATCATTCATCTCAAATTATTTCTTTGAGTAATCAATTGTCTTTGTAAGCTCATTAGGAGTTCCAACGGTGTTTATGTCATCTACATAAACAATAATTATGGCAAATTCATTTTTGGATCTTTTCATATAAGTACAAGAACAAATAGGATCATTTCTATATCTTTCTTTTAATAGGTACTCAATAAGACGGTTATGCCACACACAACCTGATTGCTTTAATCAATAAAAGAGCATGTTCAATTTTATTGAATAACCCTCTTTGTCTTGTTGGGCAAATAAAATCCTTTAAGGATTTTCATATAAATATGATTCTTAAAAGAACCGTATGAATAGGTTGTAACATCATCCATTAGATGTAAATGCAAATCTTGTTGTGCAACTAGGATAATCGAATATTGTAATGTTGTTGCATCCAATACTAGTGAATATGTTTTTTCACAAATCAATACAAAGTTTTGTGAACGACCTTGAGCAACCAATTGTGTTTTGTATCTAACAATTTCACCATTCTTAATTTGAGTTTTTGCGCAAAAACTCATATGTACCTAACGGATTTCACAACTTCAGGTGTGCGAACTATACGTCCAAAAACCTTTCGTTTAGCAAGCAAATATAATTATGCTTCTTTGCATATTTTCATTTTGGCCAATTTTTTCTTTGCCGACAATCTTCAATGATTATTGCTTATTGATCCACATTGTCATTTATAGCATTCATCGCTATATTATAAGTAAAAGTTTCGACAATGTTAACTTCATTTTGGTTCCATATTATATGATTCATGACATAACTTATTGAGATCTCATCATTTTCAATAATTTCAAGTACCTGAGGTTCTTATGGAACTGAATCATTAATTATGTCAAATGAATCTTTTGGGATTTCCACCTTTTCGATTAGGTCATCTTGCATTTTAGCTCCCTTTCCTATTCAAGAGTTTTTATCTTTGGAACCAATAGGTCTACCATGCTTCAAACATGTCCACATGAGTTTTTCAACCCTTTTTTTTTGCATCACAATAATGGTCATGTCAAACAAGGCAATCATTTTGATTTGTAAACTTCTAGTTTACCATGACATGCATTTCAATTGTACTAATAAACTTGTAGTACAAATTATAAGAGAATGTTGATAATTTCTCCAATACATTTTCTTTTTCAACTCAATCATAGAGATATAAAGATATTTCATTTTTTTTCATTGTTTGTCTCAATATAATATTCATTTAGACAAATATAATTGAAACTTAATAAGTTTCTATGCAACTTCTTGGTAGAAGTATAATAGTTCTTTACAGTCTTCAAATATATTTGTAGTACTATAAATAATACTAACATTGATGTCTCGCATTATCAAACAAGAGAGAAATGTATTACTCTTGAGAATTGTATAAGTTGTTGCACTATCAATAAGACATATATCTTTTGGTACTAGTGCAAACATTCGTTTTTTCATATAATCGTAAATATCAATATGAGATTTTTTTAACACTCTCATAATCAATGAGGTGATCAATGCTTCCATTTGCTTTAGCAAAGAAAATAATAATATCAAGATGAGTAACATACATATGGCCATAATCAGAATCACCATCTTCACAAACAAAGTGTGTTTCTATGTTCTTCTCATTATTTGTAAGATGCTTTATTGTACAATAAGTACAACTCAAATGACCTTTACCACCGTAATGATAATATATACTTTCATCTTTTTGTCAATATTTTCACATTTTCCTTTTCCCTTTTGCACATTATTGTGCCACTTTTGGTGACAAAATGTGTCTTTGAAATTTTCTTTATAACCATGTCCATAATCAATATCACGATCATGAAAATATAAATCAAATGTTACTGCATTCACTTCTGGGAATGGAGCATAACCAATTTGGACAGGTTTCTTGATTTTATATCAAAAGCTCATTGTTTTGTTCAGCCATACAAAGGCATGAAATAAATTCATAATATTTATTGCTGCATTCACTTCTGGGAATGGAGCAGATTAGGCGGATCTCATTATTTTTCATCAAAAACTTTATTGCTTTGTCTAGCCAGCCATACATAGGCATGAAATAAATTCATAATATTTGTGAAATCTCTTTTCACAATATTTTTGTCATGAGCAAATTAGTTGTTTAGATGTTTTTTTTTTCTTTATTTAATGGTATCCCAATATCCATTGCATCTAAATATATTTCAACATTTAAAATTCAATATAAGGAATTCTTCCTTGTAATATCAAGGTCACAAATCCAAATTTTGCAACGTTTCGCGTGTTTAGAACTAGCACATAAAATAATAATAATAATAATAATAATAATAATAATAATAATAATCACCATCATAATAAAAATAAAAATAATAAGACGGAAATGAAAATTGATAAAGTTAAACAATTCTTATCAAAAGAGGAAAAAAATAAGGTAAAATTATAATTTGAGAAAGGATTAGAAAGAGCCTGGATTGAGACACGCAGAGCACTGTCGTTAGAGAGAGAAAGCTTCCACTAGTCCTTAATTGGTTGGAACATCGTGTTGATAACGTGTTATGAAATAAAGCAAATAACAAAGAGAATAACAGATAATAGAGAAGAAACAATAGAGAATGAGAGAATAGGGAGCAACTCATATGTGTATTATTATTGATAGGAAGTGTCTATTTATAGATACAACATGTAATCCAGAGAGGAAACAAATCAATGGACAATCATTAATTCATAACAGAAAATATATACTTATACAGTTATTGAAATAAATTAAAAATATAAAAAACAAATTTATTTAAACCATATAAACAAATAGTAAATTTTAAATTTTTTTCATAGATTACGAGATGAAATTAAAATATACTAAGCAAAATTTGGTGAGTATCTATCAATTTATCTCACTTCTAGTCTCCTAAGCGGAATTTTTATATGTTAAGCTAATCTTATATAACGTTGCATTTTATTATATATTTACTATTAAGTATTATATTTAGTGAAAAACATATCTTTTTTTTTCACATTATATTATTGATACAAAGTATTATCAATTTTAATAGAGATTATTTTTATTAAAGAGTATATCCATTTTTATTATATTCTGAAATATTATATACATCCAATATATTAAAAGTGTTTTTGTTATTTTTTTTTTCTATGATAAAAATAATAAAATTATTTTATTTTACCCGTTTTTTTATTTCTTTTAATTAATTTAAATACATTTATTTTCCAATTATTCTCCGCTCCTATTTACGTTTTTCCCTCTTATTTTTCGTGTGCAATCCAAACAAAATATTAAAACTAATATTAAAAGCAATTGATATCACCCAAAACCCTAAAAGCAAATAGGTTAATAAGATGGTCCAACTTTAGAACCGAATATTTTTAAATTATGCTACAATAATAGAATTTCCTTTTTCCTTTATTCTTTTGCTTTACCTTGACGGCAGTTAAAAGCAAATGATATCATCCTAAAGGGACACTAATTATGAGCCAATTAATTTCACAAATTCTCATGGTTAATAGATATCTCTCTTTTCCACCTTATTTTAAAATTTCTCTTTATTTATATAACTGCAATTAAAAAAAAACTTTTAAAATTATATGCAGTGTACCAAAAAAATATAATATATGTAAAATATATACTATTTTAGTACAATAATTAAACCCAAACTAAGAGAATGAAAAGGGGGAAAAAAAGTGCTGACTTTGTGGTTATGAAATCACAAGGTATAAATATAAGGAATATATGGGAAACTTCTTAGTACCTTCACAACATAATAAAGTTGGAAGTTTTTTTATGACCTTTTTCATTCTGTTCTTATCCATTCTCCAAGTGTGCTCGTTATTTTGTAATTAATGAAATAATTAAGCAGTTATCCTTAAGATTTAATACAAATTAGGAAAGTTATTAAATGGTTTTGATTTAAGAGTATAACTAGATTTGTTTAAACTGTATTTTTTTTTTTCTTTAACCTGATAAAGATATACATATAATGGATAAGACCAAGATTAAATATAAATTATTAACCACTTAGTGTATATATATATATATATATATATATATATATATATATATATATATATATATATATATATATATATATTGATTGACACTTGACGACAAAGATAAAAAATAAAAAAATGTAACCATAAATAAAAAAATAGTTTAGGAAATGTTTTGCAGATTTCAGTATCTTTAAGTAGATCTAGATCAGAGTTAATTACCCTAATTAATAACAAGTCATTGACTCTCCTAAGCTTTGGATTTTCAATAAATTGCTATTTGCATTCCCTCTTTCTACCACTACACTCCCCTTTCAATTATTATTTCCATGAAATATATATAGAAATCAAACCCCATTTCTTATTCACTTGCACAATGGCTAGGGTTTCACAACTTAAATTGCTTCTAACATGCACAATTTTTTCCCATATACCTTTTTCTATTCTATTCTCTTGCCTATTGTAAAATAGCATTGTCATGTTTGAAAAGAATGTAAACTTTAGGAGTGAACAAAATACATGAATTGAAGTAAATTATTGTAAATCTATACTAAATTTTATAATTGATATGATAATTCAGTTGAATTGTACAATAGTTTAAATAAATTGAACTGAACTACATCATGAGTTTTCTGAATTATTTTTAACTATATAAATTGTTTGAATCATTACAAATAAATATCCTATTTTGAAATATTTTTCAATACTATAAGTTATAATTCAGTTCAAGTAGTTATGTTTAGAATAATTTAATTTTCAAAAACTAAATATACAAAAAACAATTTAGTGCAGGTTTTTTGTTTTAAACTCAATGTAGTTTTCTTAAATAATTTGGTTTTTATGGAAATTAATTTACTTCAATGTTAAGTTGGTTCAGTTAAAATATTTTCTCATCTGAAAACCAACCAAAGTTCACAATAGATAGATAAGTGTGTAAAAAGTGTTACTCTAATCTATTCACATAATTATTAAACAATTGTTGGGTAGGAAGATTGCTCCAACAGGAGAAAGATGAAATGGACACAGTTGTGGAGAAGAGGGAGAGAGTGCATATTTGAAGGTATTTTTGAAAAAAAAAAAAATATATATATATATATATATATATATATATATATATATATATATAAAAGGTGAGTGGATTAGCGAAATAGGACGTGTATAAGCCTGATTTGAAGCAAAGTAAACCTTTCTTCCTGCACCTCCCTTTATTATTTTTGTACCCCATAAAATCCATAAATCACATTTTATTCATGTTTAAAAATTTAATAAAACTTAAAGCCATATTCTTTCTTCTCATCTCCTTATTCTCTTCTCACCTAATGCTCACACTCCTCACCCCATTCACTTCCAAGTACAACTTTCAACCCTTATCTTCCTTTTGGTGAGAAACTTTTGGAGTGAGTATTGTAAATGTTTATCCTTCTTTGCACTTGAAGAAGTAATTATTTCACTTTTTTCTATCCATTTTAGGGTGTGAAGATGGTTGTTCTGATATTAGTGATTTGAATGTCAATATGTATTGTTAAGTAATGCTTCAAAATACTTCATTTTTAAAAGTAAGATAGCTTTGCAATTATTTGTATAACACGTGTACTATGTATCTAACATGTGTGTTGTGTATGCAACATATAGTTCACCTTCATTTTGAATAACGATTCTTCTGTTCTCATTTTATAGAGCATTCTCTCCTATCTAGGTTATTCCACTCCCTTCTATTTGCTTTCTCTTTTATGTTCCAACAATTGGTATCCAAAGCGAAGATTGGAGAATGGGACTTGGTGCTGCTTTTCCTATGAACCTACCGGTTCTGAATGAAAAGAATTGGGAAAGATGGCGTGTGCAGATGAAAGCCATTTTAGGCTATCAAGAAGTGGCAGAGATAGTCAAAGATCACTTTTCGGCGTTGGGCAAGACTTCAACAGACCAAGTTTCACTTCTTACATGATCAAGTGAGCAAGAGGACTATAAAATTACAATACTGCAAGACAAAGTTTGAATTGGCTGACATCATGACTAAGGCTCTAAAATCTGAAAGATTCTTTGAGCTGTGAAGATCCTTGAATGTTTTCAGTTTCAATTTGTAAAATATTTTGAATCGTCAAGAGGGTGTTAACTAGTGCTTCAATATAATTTATTTTTGAAAGTAAGATAACTTTGTTGTTATTGTATAACACGTGTATTGTGTATCTAACACGTGTGTTGTGTATATAACATGTGATTCACCTTCATTCTGAATAACAATTCTTCTGCTATCATTTCATAGAGCATTCTCTCCTATTTGGGTTATTCCACTCCTTTTCTTTGCATAAAACCCTTTGCAACCAACCTTGCTTTGTATTTTGTAATTGTACCATCTGGTTTGAGCTTGACCTTAAACACCCATTTAACGTCTATAGGAACTTTGTCTTTTGGTAAAGTTACCATCTCCCAGGTATTATTCTTCTCAATATTTCTCAACTCATCCTCCATTGCAATTTTCCTTACACGGTTATTCAAATCTTCTTCAAGGTTAACAAGTTTAGCATCTTCCGTGAGTGCAAGATGTTGAACAAAATCTCCCTCCTATGAAACAAGAGTCTCAAAATACACTTGATAGTCTTGAAGAGTCAAAAGAAACCTTATATGTCTCACTAGTTTGCTATTTTACACCTCAAATTTCCTCGCTTCAACTCATGCACCTTGATTTTCCATATACACTTTCACTTTACTTGAATATGTTTTACTAAGTGATTCATCATACCATGTTCTGGACTCATCAAAGTGAACATCCCTACTAAAACACACTTGATTCAGTTGGGATTATATAATTTGTAAGATCCATTAGAGTTATACCTAACAAATATTAGTGGTTCCCCTTTATCATCCAACTTCTTCCTTCTTTGATTTGGTATGTGTTTGAAACACAATGAGCCAAAAACTCTGAAAATCTTTATGGAGGGTTTGACTCCAAATCATGCTTCCTTTGGTACTATTGAACTTAAACTCTAACACGTGTATTGTGTATATAACATGTGGTTCACCTTCATTTTGAATAACGATTCTTTTGCTCTCATTTTTATAGAGCACTCTCTCCTATCTAGGTTATTCCACTCCCTTCTGTTTTGCTTCTCTTTTCTGTTCCAACATGTGTGTTTGAAGAATGTATATCAGAATATACATTTCAAAACATATTTTCAAATTTAAAAATATTTTTCGAAATACATATTCTAAAATGTTCCAAAAACATGCATATCCATATTTCAAACCACCTATACCAAAACCACCACCCCTCTATCAAATAGAAAAGAAAAATCTATTCAATCGACAATAAACAAACACATGGGCTCTCGGAAAACTTCTCAACAACAAAAATGGAGATAAGGGGTTGTAGTTCGAGGTGAAGATGAGTCTCTGCAATTTAGTGACAAAAGAGAACGACGAATGAATATGGTATTTAGGTTATTCCATTTTCTAACAGGGGTAAAACCGGATTTATGGATTATATCGGGTGTAGGAAGAAAAAGAGGGAGGTGCAGGGAGTAATTTTCTAGGAAATAGATGACTTGTATCAGCCCAAACTGGAGTAGAAATATGAATGGGCCAGCTCGGTCCAAGAATAAAAATTCCTCACAAAAAAATTAAAAATCAAAGCATTAATGAACAGCACTACACAGTTTTAATCTTTGTGCTTACCCAAAAAATAAGTTAATTTATTTTCTGTTTAATTATTTTTTTGTCTTGAAACTTTGAAATATTTTTTGCCTCTATAAAATTGTTTTTAGTTTCTGTTCTTATAAAAAAAAAATTCAATGATGATGTAAGGAAGTATAGTCCTAATATTTTTCAAAGAATATATTTATTCACATTCTTTCTCTTTTGGGGTTTTCTATATATAATTTTCATGTATTATTTATTTTAAAAATAATATAAACAAAATATAAGGTATCGAATTTTCAAATGATTCGGTGCGTGTCACGGTGACAAAATAATTTAAGGCCGTAAAAAAGTTTGACACCAACGTTCCTTGCATCACTAAAGTCAAAACTTGGTGATTTTAGAAGGCTAAAATTATATTTAAGCTATTTTTTTAAATTATCACTGTCACGTTGACTTGTTCAAGTTATTGATTGCAGGAGTTAATTATTTTTACTGATGTAATCATATACACTTGAATAACAACAGTACTATACTTAGCTGTCAGTGTAAAGTTCAACAGTTATGCAAATTTCAACGTTAAAATCAAATCATTGCATTAAATATTTTTAATGATGTAGTTATGTAGAATTAAATGAAGTTGAGAAATATAAAAATTTCTAATGACACACTTATTTTTATGGGTATTTTAACAGGTGTATTAAGGATACCAATTAATAATAATAATTAATATATATTAAATTTTATAAAATATATAATTAAGTGTGATATTTAATAAAATTTGATTTAATAATCATTAATGTAATTTTATTTTAATTAAAGAATAAAAATTTTTATAAGTATTATATATGTGTGTTTAATATTTTATTTAATGTTCATCAATACAGATTAAAAAATAATTAAATTATAAAATAACTATATTTTAATGTTGCTAAAAATTAAATATAATTAAATATAAGAAAGTTTAAATTAATAGAAAAATCAACAAAAAAAATAGCGTTAAATATCTAAGATTACAAAAAAAGAAACAATTAAAGTATTAATTTGAGCAGAGACTTTAAAAATTCCAATATTCTTGTTTTGTATCAGAAAGTTATTCTAAAAATTAAAAGAGAATTTTTGTCTTTAACAAAAAATCTATGATATGCATTCATACTATTTTAATTAATATTTTTAATTATTTCAACTTTCAATGTAAAAATAATGGTACCAATGCACATTAATTATTCCTTAACCAATACCCTTAAAGCACTTGTTAGCATTCTCCTATTTTTATTATCAAATAAGTAAGTTTATTATAAACATCATTGTTGAAGATTTTATTTAGAAAAAAAAACATGGAGGATTACACTATACTCATGATGAAATTACATGACACATAGTAAAAAAAATATTATGAAAAAAGTTTATGATGTTTTCACGAAAATCATTTCACACTTTGAACTCTATATATTAGAAGAAAAAAAAATTCTTAGTGTATTAAAAAATTTATCATTTGTCAATCCTCTTACATTCCTAAAAACATCTTTAATTTGTAGAGGTTTTTGCTTTGGAAGATTTAGTATTAACTTTTTTTGGCCTGCTCTTACCAAGTTTGCTTGTAGTTTGAACCGACTCATCAACATGTTCAATATTAGAATCTTCTTTCTCATCAAGTATATTAACCAATTTAAAAGCTACTCTCATTTCCTTTAAAAAGTGAATCTCCTTAGTCAAAGGATTAGGAACTACCGTTAAACTACTATGAGTTGAATCTAATTGCTATAAACACTACAAACTATCTATAATGGGAGTGACATCCTTCAAAGAAGGGATACAAACCAAAGAATCACATTCCACTTGCACACCACCATATAGATTCTCAACAAGAGAAGAAGATCCATTCACAACACAAATATTATCATGATTACCCACAATTGACTCAGGTTGTGACTATGCAACAAGTTGCACTTCCACCACAAGCTCCATCGTAAGCTCCATGATAGACTCTACCACTTGAGGTAAGGAGTCCTTAGTTCCATCTTGTGCACCAACCACTTTTAAAAGATAATGTTGTTGTATATTTGCGCCAACTGTTTTCTCCCTACCAACAATAACATTTTGTAACCGTCTACAATAAGATAGATCATGATCAATCATTTTACAATTTGAACAAAATAGAGGTTATCAATCATACTCCACATCAACAATAAATTCAAATCATAACCTTTCCACAAAGAAATTGATTAGGAAATCAAATAATAAATCAACATCAACCAAGGCACATGCAAAAAGAAACCTCAAGACTTATTCTTGGTACATCTAAAGCTAAAGGTGTATCAATTCCATGTGCTATTGAGAAAATCGTTTTTGATTGTTAATACTCTAAAGAAAGACCATGAATGTGAACCCAACATTGAGTTTTTGAAAGTTTCAAGGAAGTTGTGACAAGTTTTTGTCCAAGAAAAAATATGAAGAATGTCAAGAGATAAATTCTAAGTTCCAATAGTCAAGCCAATTTACTTCACATGTCTTCTAAAGAAGAAAAAACAAATTTATAGAACCCTTTGCCAAGTGGAATTGCCTTCCATTGATCAAATGCTTCCAAGCTACATCAAGGTTTTTAAAAAGGTCTAAATGTGCAAGCGGTTTATCTCATTTTGTTAACAAAATACGCCTATGCAAAGGATGTTTGCACTCGTCCAAACCAACAAGATAAACTTCTTTAGAAATGTACACATAGATTATATCTCTCTTTATACAAGGAAAAGGTAATTGAGACAAAGGGATATAACACACATTATTAAGAACATAGGAAAATGTACATTTTTGTGCTCACACATTTGAAGAATATTTAGAGAAAGATGACTTTCCGTGATCTTGATCTCGAAAACAACTCTTGGGATATGAAACCTCGAAGAAGTCATACTTATGCCTCACCAAGCACATACAAAACAAGCACTCCATGTGATGCACTATCAATGCTCTGTTGAGTCTTTCGAGAGAGGATCACCGGGGAGATACAATATCAATAAGACATGAGCCCAACCCATACACAAGGGATTGAGACCACTCTCAACTCAAAATCTTAAGGCAATTCACATTGGTACTCCCTCTCTCGAGCAAAAGCATTTTAAGCCATGGGTACCCCTTACTTGTACTGTCGTTCATCTTAAGGGGTCACACTTACCTGACCCATTGTCAATAAGACTTTCAATATAGGAACTTGTCTGAGCCGATCACCACACAAACCTTTGGCTCTAATACCATTGTTGGATCTTTTGAGAGATGATTACCTGAGAGCTATGATGCACGAATACGATACGTGTATCGGATACGACACGTATCTGATACGTCGATACATTTATTTTGAAAATAATAGGATACGATACGTAATAAATATGTGATATATAAATATTGAAAAGTGTACAATAATTTTTAAAATCATAATAAATATATGATTGTAGGCAATAGAGACTATTTTAGTTACCAATTTAGAGATCAATTATATTTTTTTGAACTATTTTAGTAGGCAATAATGTTTAGTTTATAAATTGATACCTAAATTGGTCACTATATTGACTAATTATTTTTTGTCACTAAAATTGATCATTATTCAAAAAAAAATTTGGAGTCTACTATTTATCAATAAGTATCGATAAAGTATCCTAAAGTATCGGACACAGATACAAGTCGGACATAGATACGTGACTTAAGTTGAAGTATCGGTGCATCATTGCCTGGGAGATACAACACCAATGAGACATGAGTCTAACCCACACATAAGATATTGACACCACTCTCAACCCAACACCTTAAGGCAATGAGTTTATGGGTCTTCAACCTTATACAGTGTTTAACTTTCTTATTTTTACTCAATGTGAGACTTAGACTCACTCTGATTCCTAACACGTTCCATATACAAAATCTTCACCTCTTCAAGCCATCACTAAACAAGAGTTGATAGCAACTAACGTTCTTCAAATTCCCTTAGAATACATTCGTTTATAGGATTTGTGTTGAATGCGACATTGAAGGTATCGAATGACCTTTATATACACTTCATTTTTGTTTTACAATACACATATTTTATTAAAATCAATCCAATTTCAAGAGAATACAATTATTACAGAAAATAAAAATTTTCTTTTAATAAATAAGGATGATTACCATTTAATCTAATTTCAATAGAATACAATTATTATAGAAAATAAATGTTTCAGTACACCTAATAAGTCTCACATCGTTTAAGAGTCGAGGTCAAGCACAATTTAAATACTCCTTCCTCCCTCTACCCTCTGATGTGTCTTTTAAGGACAAAATCGTGATAGAGCTCCATGCTCCAATGCGGAAAATACCTCGGGAACACGGTGGTTGTTCCTAACGATGCCAATAAGTCCCACGTCGCTTAGGAGTCGAGGTCAAGTGCAATTTAAATACTCTTTCCTCCCTCCACCCTCTGAGATGCCTTTTAAGGATAAAACCGTGATGAAACTCCACGCTCCAAATTAGACAAGCTGTCAGATTATCCTGGATTGAGGGCTTGTTCCATTACACAATAAGTCCTAGTAGTTGTTCCTAATGACGATGAACTTAGATCGAGTTAGAACAATAAAATATTTCTTCTAATAAATAAGGATGATTTTTGTCTTACTACTTTTTTTTATGTGTATATTAATTTATTAATATTTCACAGTATTGTTTCTGCTTTATATTTTTCATTGCTTTACATAGAACTAAGTATTCATTATGTCTAATATTTATAATTTTACTTTTACAATTTGCATCTTATTAAATATATCTTATATTATTAAAGTAAAATTTTAGGTCGGGTTAAAAATAACATAACTGCTAACTAAAATTATCCTACTATTTAAAGTATTCCAAATTAAATATTAAGTTTAATCACTTATATAAGTATATAATATATATTTATAGCCTTCAAAGTTATAGTTAAATCTCCTAAATATATATAAAAATTTCATAATTTATGTCCACTAAAACTCTAAATAAAAAATTATTTAAAGATAAACAAAGTAAAGCAATGAAAGATTTACAGACACATGTATTATTGTCTAATATTTATAATTTGCTTCTTATTAAATATATCTTATATTATTAAGGTAAAATTTTAAGTATATCGTTAAAAAAAGATTAAATATAGATTTGGTTTCTATTTTTGTTGTTTTTATTTAATTTGGTCATTATTTTTGTTTTGTGTTTAATTAAGTTCTCATTTTCGTCAAATTTTGGTCAATTTAGTCCTTTTCACTAACGTGTTTATATAGTTAACATTTTGAACAGTACATGTCACGTGTAGTTGGCACAAGCAAACTTGAAGCAAAAAATTGATAAAGCTATGTGCATGAAGATCATAGGTGTTTGATGAAGATTGACGAAGATCCACTTGAAGATTAAGTTTTAGTGTGTTAAATATGAAAATAACATGTTAAATGTAATGTTTTAGTGTTATATCATGTTGGTTGGTTATATGACATAGGATAGATGTCTTGTGTGCCTTAGTGTGTCTCTTGTAATCTGTTAAAATGGGTTTTAACAGGTTAAAAGGCTTGTTGTATATAGTTTCTGGTATGAATGCATTCAGTCAGTTGAATTATTTTTCAATCGACTAATTTTACTTAAGTCAAGTGAAATCAGCTGACTGTACGGAAAATTCAATCGAGTGTTTTCACTTAAACTAGACTATATAAGCTCTGTTTTCGCGAGCAGAGGTGCGAATCTGAGTTTTTGAGCACGAAACTTTGTCATTCTTCTCTAGAAAGCTCTCTCTACAATACACAACTGCAACTTGTAGTTTGAAAATCTTGGTTGATCTTGGAGGCATTTTGGCTTGTGAGTAGCTTGAAGAACACATGTATGGTTGGCTAGGGACAACCACCATCAGGTTTGGATGTTCTTGTGCCTTTGGTTGGTTTGCCTGATGTGATTTCAGGTCTGTAAGTGTGATTCTTGCAGGGTGTGTATCTAGATTTTTGTAGGTCAAAAATCTTGCAATTTTCTTTGTTCAAAAGTGTAATCTTGGTGTGTGATTTGTAAAACTTTTGAATATAGTGGAAATCAGGCTCAGGTTGTCCTAGTAAACTGGATGTAGCTCTATGATTGAGTGAACAAGTATAAAAACAATTGTGCAATTCTCTCTCCCTCATCTCATTCACTTTGAATCTCTTTAAAAAACTCAAGAAAACCAAGCAAATCGTTCTTTGGTGTGATTTAATGCGTTTTTGTGTAATCTGAGGTTGTATACTTATTAAAAATATTGTTTGGAACAAGTCTTTATGTAAAAGATTGTTGTTTGAGTTGAATTTGCAAATTCTACATTCTGTATAAATCTCCGATATTTTAGCTGACTGATTTGTCTTTTTAATCGACTATTTCATAGCTTCTTGAACAAATTAGTTTGCTGTTTTATATTTTAATCGACTAAAAGTGTACTGGTCTGATGTATTTACATCCAAACTTTCCAATCTATTTGATTCAATTGAAAAGTGATTTAAGCTTTCGAAAAAGTTTTATAAAGCCAATTCAACCCCCCCTTCTTGGCTAAAATCACCATTTCAAAACTATCACGTGTCAACTCCTTTTTTCTTAAAAAAAAAGTTTAAATTTTTTTAATTTCAAACAAATTATCCACGTGTCAAGTCACAATTGTGCCACATGTCAATGTTAGTGCCACGTGTCAGTTTGTGGTTGTGTTATTTTTTTTTGTTCAATTTAGTTTCTATATTTGTTATTTTTGTTCAATTTAGTCCCAATTTTTGTTAGAATAAATCAATTTTGTTCCTTTCAAATAGACACCAAATCTAATATCTTTCATACAAATTATATTAATATTTTTTCTAACATTGACATTTTTATTAATTATTTTTTAAATTCAATTATAAATTATTAAATTTAATTATAAATTGAATAAAATTCTTATATTTAATTTCTAAATAGAATATAATTATTTAAAATATTATAAGAATATATAAATTTTTTTTCTAATATTTATATTCTAAAATACTTTTAAAATTTATATTTAAAAATATTTTAAATATTCAAAATATTTTAGAAAAGTAAACTAATATTTCTAAAATTAACATTTAAATATAAAATATTTTAGATTTTAATATCTAAAATACAATAAAAATATTAAATATTTTAGATTTAAATGTAAATTTTACAAATGTTAATATATATTTTTTAAATTTTAATAATTATATTTTAATAATATTAAAATAATTATGTTCTATTTAATAGTTAAATCTGAGAATTATATTCAATTTATAATTAAATATATAATTTATAATTGAATGTCAAAAATAAATAATAATAATGTCAATTTTAAAAATTAAATTCTTTTATTTTAAAAATATTGGGCTAAATTAAACAAAAATAAAGAATATAGAGATTGAATTGAACAAAAATAACGAATATCGGGACTAAATTGAACAAAAAGAAATAATACAATCACAATTGTGACTTGACACGTGGACAACTTTTTTGAAATTAAAATAGTTTAATTGTTTTTAAAATCATTGAAAAAAAGTTAAAAAAAAAAATCAAAAGTTGACACGTGACATGTACATTTAAAAAACGTTAACTATTCAAACACCATTAGTCAAAAGGACCAAATTGACCAAAATTTGACGAAAGTGAGGACCAAATTGAATACAAAACAAAAATGAGGACCAAATTGAATAAAAACAACAAAAATCGGGACCAAATGTATATTTAAGCCTTAAGAAAAACTCATAACAGTTAACTAAAATTATCCTACTATTGATTAATTACTATTACAAATTAAATATTAAACATAATCACTTATAAAAGCATATATATATATATATTTATAGTCTTCCATGAAAAATAATAGTTTAATTCTTATATATATATATATATAAGTTTCATAAATTAGGAGAATTTATACAATATAAAAGTTATACAGTGATTAGTCTACTCTCTAAATAAGTCATCAACAATCTACTACTACACATTTCTTCTACATGCACTATCTTTTGTTCATGTATAATATACGATCATTGTAGGTGAAAAAATCACAATACAACAAAAACACAAGGTAAGATAATAAAATTTTAACAATTTATCTGCTCAAATACCCACCAATACAAACATTCAAATTAACAAAGTCATCTATGTCCAATCGTCCAAGGCAACCAAATCGTTACCCCACCAATATCGAGTAGCGTAATCTCAGGCTTCATGTGCAACCTAATTGTACCCTTTAATCTTTGGGAGGTTTAATTGATCTCTTTCGACCATTGTGTCAATGTGAATCTCCCCATGGTGTTGCCACTATGCTCTTCTGTGGTTGCCTCCTTACCCTTGTCTTTATTCCTGTTCTCGATCAAACCCTTATTGACAATATTTTCAGATGTGGTGCTGTTGTTGACGATTGGTGTGATCTGTTCGGCCGGCCCCTGACTTCCCAAAGATGACCCGAGCGATGAGGGCAACGAAGTAACGTGTCTATGTATCCCCTACCCTCCTGATCAGAGGAATCTTTCGAGCTGGAAACTTTAATAGGAGACATTATTACCTTAAATGGAAAAAGAATGAATACTGAGCGGTTTGAGAAATGTAGCAAGAAAGGAAAATGTGAAAATGACAGGACCCACACACTCCTATTTATAAAAAAACTTGGAGGACATGTGGCAGCACCTGGATTATCGGATCAAATGCCCTTTAACTGTTGAGGGGACGCAACACTTTGGATTTAACCTTGACACGACTCATGAGGCATTAATGTGACTCGCGAAGTGTCATATCCCCTTATCGCCAATGATCATATTTCTGCGGACGATTAGCGCTTAAACCCTTTTCACTTTCGGTCTCTAATCACGCTTAAGTCTTGGGGGCCTATGTACTATATGTACCGACTAGTACAACCAAACCGTATTGGATAGGATCGACCGAATGATTGAGGAGAAAACTTGTCGATCATCACTAAAGTTAGCTAACCACATAATTAGCTTAAACAAGTAAGTAAACAAGCTTAAAGAGAATTAGGCTGTAATTAGGCTGTTTAATCAAAAAGTTCATGGAGAAAACTATAAGTGTAGGTATAATTTATTGTTGTTGATACATTTGTTATGTATTTATTACAACATTAACTGCTTTGACCAATCGAACTTAAATTGATTTTAGTATTGGAGTATTTTAGCATGTACCCACACTACCCGTCGATTAGTTGATGTCCAAATTACCCAAACAAAGAGAATACAACATCAAAATGAACATTATGAAATTGTTTCAATAGACTTTTGACCTTACACCTGAAACAATAAATATATATATATATATATATATATATTAATAATACAATATAAATATATGTAAATAATTTAACATAATTATAAAAATATTTGAGATGTTTCAAAAAAAAAATTGTTTCTATCCTTTCAAATTTCGTTATATTTCAATAATAGTTATTCAATTTTGGTAGTCCAAAAACCACTCCTATAATGTTGAAGAAGTTCATGGAAATCGGATCGAGATAGAGTTTTATCATTCTATAAATGGAAAAAATTACCTCTGATTTGATTTGCATTGTGAAGGTATAATTTGGTTGATCATCCACAATTGCGACATGCATGATATCATGTCCTCAAATTCAATTTAAAAAGGTTGTATAAAGGAAGCAAAAGCAAAAGTGTAGAATACCGGACAATTATTCCTTAAACATAGGCACGATTCTGAATTATATATTTAAGATTTAAATATATTTATATTGTAACACGTGAGCTGCACATGCTGAACGTGACTGACAATGTAACACTATATAAAGCAGAAATTGACAGACCGGTTTGGCAAGAAGAAGAGA
>Ga0214543_1003314_pt1 | contig 31317 bp, 15 predicted proteins | sample CNSS2metaG_FD_160094 | JGI IMG/M metagenome (GOLD analysis project Ga0214543, IMG submission 160094) | Root nodule microbial communities from cowpea collected in UCLA plant growth center, Los Angeles, California, USA - CNSS2 | ecosystem: Host-associated > Plants > Roots > Nodule | place: USA... | reverse complement strand
AACTCATTACTAAACTACCTTGTAAGGTGAGATTTACATTTAATGATATACTATAGTTGATCATATCAATAGTTGATGTGGGATCTCAAACACAATAAATTCATTATAGATTTTTTTTTTTTTTTTACATTGTCCAGCTTGTTTCTCAATGAATTTATCTGTCACCATGCAGATATTAACAGTTTTTCTTACTATGTCTGTAGTTTTTAAAAGAAAAAGGTGGTAACAATTCCCAGTTGTTTTATTATAGTCTAGAGTTATTTCATCAAGTATACATGTACCCTTTAAGTTTTGTTTCTTAACACAATTGTCTCTGGTTTTTTTTTAAAATTTACCCTTTAATTTAGCCTGTGTTATATTACTCAGATAATCACTGATTTATTTGGATTTGGTATGTAAAACTGTTATGCATTGTTGCACTCTTCATTAAATGACACAAAACTATTTCTTTGTTTTGATGAAGGAATGTGGTTTCTCTCCATCAGTTGTCAGTTATGGCTGTCTCATTAATCTTTACACCAAGGTAAGACATAACATTCTACATTAATTGGATCATTTATATATCCAGTAGTTACTGCCTGATTTTCTTGTACACATTTTATTGAAGTTCCTATCATATACATTTATTTATTTTTAATAAAATGGTACTGCTAAAGCATCACAATTTGCCATCCCAACTATTACACCACAATTAATAATAATCCACCGCACCCCAATCCATAAAATAAAGGATATGAAAACAATAATAGTGGGGGTATAATAAGGAAGTTAACAAATTGGCTAGCGAAAGTTGGGGGTATAACAAAAGAAGGTATATTATCCCACCAAGCACAGCTCTTTGAACTAAGACCAAAATTGGCTAAGCATATTCACTCAATAGTTCCCTAAAGATATGAGTGCGCAAACCTCATGTTTTGTCTTATCATGTGGATCATACCAATAAAATTCACATTATTTAAGGCACCCTTCATATTAAGATTAGTATAAATTTCAAATATATGGAAATATCAATTATTTAATGATGTTCTAGGAATGGGAAGCAGTGAGACTTTGGATGTTTGACGACAAGAGCTCTTAGGTTTAAACATCAAGCGTCAATCTACCAATTTGAACAAAAGTTGTTCATTCTCATGAAGAAAAATAAGCTCCCCTGCAATTATTAATCCTTTTATTTATCTGTTAAGTAAGTCTCTGTTATCAACTATTAATCCTCACTTTGATCCTTGCACTCTGTTATAATTATAATTAGTTTTTGAAAGCTATGAAAGTTTTGAGGAGTTAAACATTTTTTTTCTTTTAATTTTGTCAGAACAGCTTTTAAGCCTGTCATACTATCTTTGAAATACAATGATCCAATATCAATGTTTTCAATTCTGAATCAAATCCCTTGCAAAGCCCATGAAATCAATACTTGATAGACAATTCATTTCCAGCTAATAAACTGCCCATCATGTCCAATCTGTTTATATTTGATACCCAATTTTGGTCAAGCAAGTAAATGTATATGCCATCAGTAGTTCTTGCTTGTTGATGCCAATCTTTGTTATCTTTTTTTTTCAGATAGGAAAAGTTTCTAAAGCATTGGAAATAAGCAAAATGATGAAAATGAGTGGCATAGAACATAACATGAAGACATACTCTATGTTGATCAATGGATTCTTGAAGTTAAAAGATTGGGCTAATGCATTCTCCATTTTTGAAGATTTTACTAAGACTGGTTTGAAGCCCGATGTAGTTCTCTACAATAACATTGTAACAGCCTTTTGTGGAATGGGTAATATGGATCGCGCTATTCGTATGGTGAAGCAAATGCAGAAGGAGAGACATAGACCTACTACACGCACATTTTTGCCCATTATACATGGTTTTGCAAGAGCTGGAGAGATGAGGAGAGCCCTGGAGGTATTTGATATGATGAGGAGGAGTGGCTGCATTCCCACAGTACACACATATAATGCTCTGATTCTTGGCCTTGTTGAGAAGCGCCAGGTAACCTGAGGTTGATAAACAATTGTTTATTATAATAAGCAAATGACATGACTTGGTCTTTACTTTTCCTTACCTTTATATGTTTATTTATTCAATTTTCAAAAAATAAATAAAAATAGCCAATGAGCTAACTGTGGTATACTCAGTAGTTATAATGCACTTTCTAGAAAGGAATTAAATTCGCCTGAATTTGTTTAGTTTTAGTTCTTTCTTGAAGTTCTGGTAGCTGTAAACTTTTTAATTGATTGCTATGAATTTAAAATTGGCACAGCTGTTGCATACACTGGCTTCCATTGCTTCTTACTGTTATAAGATTTCAACAATTCTGCCTACTTGAAAGAATTGGGGAAACACTAAAATAAAGGCTAACCATTGACGATAAAAAGTGCTATCTCTTATTGATACTGAAGATAGCAGTCTCAAGAACTTATTCACATGGGCCATTTCTTACACAAATGTTCTTTAGCACTAAGTTACTTCTGGTTTTCCCGAGTATTTTATTATTGCTACTCTTGGCTACAAAACAAAGTTGTTTGAAAGATTGTAAGGAAATTTCTTTTATGAGAGGATATGACCTATGGTCACTCTTTGTTCAGAGAATACATTTCACAAAGTGAGGGGTTTACTAAGAAATGTCACTCTGTCTATTGCCTATTAGATTGTCTATATAGATTCAGCATTTAAAAGATTTGGCAACAACTAAGGCACAATGCATTGATTTTTTACGGAAGATCATTGGTTCGTTTTACATGGAGAAACTTCTATTTATAGGCATCTTGAAAAAGACCGTTGAAGCTTGCATGTTGATTTTTTCCCTTGTCAGTACTTTAGCAGAGGATGATACCATTTTGTTTGATATCTTCTTTTGTTGCACTCAACTTAATATGCAAGGACAACTTTTCTTCTGAACATCTCTGTCTTACTAACAACAAATTAATCACACAAACTAAGGAAAGGTTGATTTACTGTTTTACAATCATTGTGGAAATTCGTTACTTGCATTTGGTGAAGATTAAATAGTAGCAAATGAAATTTGAATCTTGTGTTGTACACGTGTCAATAGCTTCAATTGATTTTATATTAACATCCTGTGATAGTCATCGTCTAATTGTTGTACATATGTGTGGTTTCGATGTCTATTGCTTTCATGTGGACCCTCTCTGATGGTCATCATTTAATCGTTGTATTGTACATACTCTATACTGTTGTATTGTACATACTCTAGACGATCTTGCTTTAACTGATCAAATCACTTTTAATCATAAGAACTTTTATTTTTTTCTTAATACACACTTAGAGAGACTATGATTAGCTTATCAAAATTTATTATTATTTCTAATCATCCAAACCATGGGTTGTCTAGATGAAACTATTAATCGATGAGGATTATACTCTTCAACGAAAGGTTGTCTTTTCACTTATCAAACTGTCTCTGTCTTAACAAGTTCTTGCTTAGTATGATTGGATTACAATAGATATTCTGGGATTTTTCTGTTAGGTTTCTTGTTTTAGTGGTCATACATTATGTAACCTTTTCTGTAAATAATGTTACATTTCTTGCAGATGGCCAAGGCTGTAGCAATATTGGATGAAATGAATCTGGCAGGCATTGGACCGAATGAACACACATATACAACTCTTATGCAAGGTTATGCTTCACTGGGTGACACTGAAAAGGCCTTTCAGTACTTTACCGCGTTGAGGAATGAGGGTCTGGAGATTGATGTCTATACCTATGAGGCATTGTTGAAGGCATGTTGCAAGGCAGGCAGGATGCAGAGTGCCCTTGCAGTCACAAAAGAAATGAGTGCAAAAGAGATTCCAAGGAACACTTTTGTCTACAACATACTAATTGATGGGTATGAATAAATTGCATCTGACAATGAAAATTGAAGTTTTCATTTTGTCTAACATTTATTTATGTCTGTGTATTCTTGAATTATCTTTTTATGTTCATATATTTTTCGATGTGTACGTGCTTGGAATATTTAATATTTTTATCCATTAGCGGCTTCACAACTTGCGCTGTATTTTAGTAACTTTGTTGACTTTCTTAGTTGGGCTCGGAGAGGTGATGTCTGGGAGGCTGCAGACTTGATGCAGCAAATGAAAAAAGAAGGAGTTCGACCAGACATCCATACCTACACGTCTTTTATAAATGCTTGTTGTAAAGCTGGAGATATGCAGGTATGATGAATTTAACTTGTTAAGTTTGTGATTACTTAAAGTGGACTAAAAGCAAGGCGACAAGTGTATTCCTTGCATCTTCATTGATATGTTTGGATGAACTTCTTCATAAACACGTTTGGAAGAAGAAAATAAGAAAAAGAAGTTAAAATTAGCTTTTCCAAACGTTTGTTTTTAGCTTATGAAATTTTAGCTTTAGAAAAATTTTCGTTTTTCCCTAACCACCTTAGGGCATGATTTTGGATGGTAATTTATTTATATCACCTGTTAATCAGTTTTTATTTTCTTCCTGCCAGAAAGCAACTGAGATTATCCAAGAAATGGAAGCATCTGATATAAAACCAAACCTTAAAACCTACACCACTCTAATAAATGGTTGGGCACGAGCCTCTATGCCTGAGAAAGCTTTGAGTTGCTTTGAAGAGATGAAACTAGCTGGATTGAAACCAGACAAAGCAGTGTACCATTGTCTTGTGACATCTTTGCTATCAAGGGCAACCTTTGCTCAATCATACGCATATAGTGGCCTGTTGTCTATATGTAGAGAGATGGTAGAGTCTGAGATGACTGTTGACATGGGAACTGCGGTTCATTGGTCAAGATATTTACGTAAGATTGAAAGAACAGGAGGAGAACTAACAGAAGCCCTACAAAAGACCTTTCCTCCTGATTGGACCTCACATAATATTCTTGATGTCACTAGTGAAGCAGAAACTGCAGATCTTGAGATTGATGATGATGATGAACATGAAGATGATGATGATGACGACGTCAAAGATTATAATGTCAATGCAATCAACAAAGATGATGATGACATTGATGATGAGAATTATGATGATGTTATTTCATAGTCACACAGTTGATAGTTTTGAATGATGTATCGTAAAGGAATCGGCAGAATGTCATGATTGGTGCTAATCGTTTAGGTATTAATATTTTTTTTCTTTGATAGAAATAGGAAAAATAGTAATTTTGTTGAATCCCCTTCCCGGCACCCAGAAATTACTGTGAATTTTAACTAATTTTGTATTCAATCAAAAAATCATGTAAGATTTATGCTGATTGTAAATAAATGTATAAAGCCCTTATTTTTCTTTTATTTAAATTTTATCTGTAAAATTAATTTAATCAACATATACTAGTTTTAGTATGTGACATGTTTAAAAGAAAGAAAAAAGAAAGGGAAAGACAACTTGCAACTTGTGTTTATCTCGTCTTCCTCGCAACGCTCCCTTCCACCATTCATTCTTCCTTTTCATTTCTTTCAATTTTATCTCCAAATTTTATCTTTCAGAATCAGATCGTATCCCATCGTAACGGAGAATCATTTTGAACCTATCGAATTTTTTATTAGAGTAAGTTTTTATTTATATTATAAAATTATTCTTCTTTCAGTTATTCTACCACATACTAAATTTTTGTCAAGTTTGAATATTTTGTTTTAGCTCTCTAATAGTTGTCGTTATCAAATAGATGTTAATCGTCCATAACAACAGTATAATATATAAAACATTAAAACTAACTTAAGTCGTCCCCCGATGAAGTTGGTGAAAGAACTCACGTAGAACAATTTCTTATGATGCTTTATATAAGGTGTTAGACAAAACTCTAATAGAAAAACGGGGCTTTTGAAGAAAGCAGTAAATTATGCAAAATGTGAAAGACCTAAACAAAGATGATGAAGATAGGTTGATTTTCTAGTTTTCTCATATTAGGATTTTTCATTGGTTTACAAATAATTATCACTCAATAAACCTTTATTCAGATTTTGAATTAATCAAAACAACTTCTTTATTAATTTGTTCAAGTTTCTTACTTTTAATCTACTCGATTACAATAAATACTCTTTTCTAAAACTCTACACGTGCATACATGCTACTATATATAGTCTTATCTCTTTCATTAAAAAATAAGCGAATAAGTCTTAGTTCCTACCTTAACTCAGCTAAGACTCCACTCACCCTTCATAGTCAATACAAAACTTTGAATATGACTATGATGCTAAGTCTTAAAGCTATAAGACTTAGTGAACTACTCGTCCTCAAACAATCCTATAAACACAAACAAGAATTCAAAAGGAATAGATTAAAGCAAATTTGTTTTGACAAGAATTAAAAAATAATTCATTCATTACACTTAGTCTTAGATTTATGAAATAGAGAGAAAATAGAGAGAAAACTAAACAAATGTAATTGATTTTATTAACATGTCGACCAATTGAAGTGTATTGTACAATTTGGTATTTATAGATAATTACACATATTGACAATTGTACACTAACATATACTAGTAATCCCCTCAAAATCAAGGAGAAGATTTTTTTTAAACTCAAGGACAATTTAAAAAAGATTTTTTAAATTTTTTTAAACTGGAACGAGCAATGACTTGTTGCTTTCGTGACCACCATGAGATCAAATTTGTACCAGGAAAACTAGCGACACCCAATGTAGAGCGAAGATCATCAACAATCAGATGCCCAATCAGCATCACGAAAAACACACGGTGGGACAAATCAAGTAAATGATGTTGGCTGAAAGTGCAAGCCATAAAATAAAGTTCCCTTTAGGTACTATAAAATTCGTTTCACCACATTCCAATGAGAATCAATAGGGTTGGCCATGAACTTATAGACTTTATTGATAGTATTTCGGGTATAGGGATCAAACACCTACCTTCAACACTTAAATTACCCTCAAGTCCTTTTGCTTGGTGTTCTTCTCACCTAACTTGTTTGATTCTTTCTCTAATTTGTTCGATCCTTTCTCCTATTCAAAGTCTTCTTCTCCTTCCGTTCGGCCTGATCGGACGGTCGGGATACCTGTCTAAAAGGTTCTGATGCTTAAGTCAGTTCAAGGTCGATCGGTGGGTAGCAATAAATGCGGTAATAAATGCGAGTTAAAAAGGTTCTTACCAACCTACCTTGGGCCTCTATTTATAGTTTTCGGTATGGGCCCATGATTAGGGTTTCCTAATCATGACCCAATTGTTTTTTAAACTTGATTACTGACTTGTATTACTTTAATTCACTTTTCACTTACTGATCCAGTTTTGGTGTGCCTGTCTGATCGAAGGGTCGTGCATCCTGTCGACTGTCTTCGTAAATGAAGATGTCTCCAGAGGTGGAGACAAAGTTCAACTGAAAATGCACGCATGGAGCGTTTGGTCATGAGTCCCCTTAAAGCACTCAGAGAGAGATTGCCACATCAGCAGTCCAGGAGAAGATCCACCTGTAGCGGGCGGTCTGCGACTGCTTGTCCTTGATTCGCTCGACCAATGGTCCGGCGGTGGGCCATGTAGTATAGATAGCAAAGCTGATTTTAGGCGGGGTAATAGTGGGATACTGCAATGCACCAACCATTTGACCTATATAAGGATTTGCAAAGAGATATGCACCATATTTAGATCATTTGCAATTAGAAACCATATGGGAGTAGAAATAGTATGAGCTTCAACTAGATGAGTCTTGTGAAGAAGATCACGGATATATTTGGATTGAGGTGTCATTATAATTGAACTGTCTAGAAAATGCTTGATTCCAAGGCCAAGAAAACAATCCAGATGACCAAATTGTTTTAAAGAAAAGGTAGCATGAAGTTTGGCTGTGAAATGCTAAATCAGGCCAACAGAACTTTCGGTCATGATAATATCATCAACATAAACTAGGAGATAAAAACCTCTAAATACTTCTTGTATATAAATAAAGAAGTATAGAAGGTGTTGTTAACACATCCAAATTGATGAAGAGTATTATATAGTCTAGTGAACCATTGTTTGAGTGCTTGTTTCAACCCATAAAGCGCTTTATTCAACTTGCAAACCAAAGACTTGTCAATCACTTGAAAACCAAAGACTTGTTAACCACTTGAAGATCAGGAGGTTGTTGCATATAAACAATTTCTTCAAGAAAACCATTCAGAAAAACATTATTCACATCTAGTTGTAATAACTTCCATCCAAAAGAGAGTGCAATAGTCAAAATTATACGAATAGTAACAAGCTTCACCACTGGAGAAAAAGTTTCATAAAAATCAAAGTTTGGAACTTGATGAAACCCTTTGGCTACCAAGTGAGCTTTATATTTATTAATAGAGCCATCAACATTTTATATGACTCTAAATACCCATTTATAACCAACGCCTTTTTGTTGAAGGGTAAAGAAACCAAGTACCACGTCTTTTGTTGAATTAAAGCTTTATATTCTTGTTGCATACTAGCCTGCCTATTGGGATCTTCAGAGCCTAACAGGTACTGATAGGCTCAGAATGAGTTATCAACAAAGATGGATGAAAATTATGAGAAGGTATATCAGGAACCTTAGACTGAGAGGATGAGGAATCCATTGTATAAAAAATTATAGGAGATGCTTCTGACATGGACATAGAATGAGACAAAGACATATATGTAGACACAAATGAGGTTGTAGAGAACTACTAGATACAATAGTCTGAGTAGGTAATAAGAGATTGAGATTTAAATTAAAATACTAACTTACATCATAGGTAGGATTTGGTGTTTTGGAAAGCATCTTAGAATAAGGAAATCATAGTTCATCAAATAAAGCATCTTTAGAAATGAATATATGACCACTGGAAGAAAGACATTTGTAGCCTTTATGTAATTGAGAATAACCTAAGAAAATGCGCTCTTCAGATTTGAAATAAAGTTCATGGGATTTATATGGTCGTACTAGAGAAAAATAGGAACATCCAAAGGTTTTCAGAAAACGAAAGTCATGATTTTTATCAAATAAAACAAAATATGGAATGACAAAATCTAAGGAGTTCATAGCAAGTCTTCTAATAAGATATACATCAGTGACAAAAGCATAACCCCAAAACATTAAAGGAAGAGAAAATAATGTGTCTATGCTTCCGTTCTACAATCCTACTTTTAGGGTGAGTGTGAGGATTAATGAGTCTATGAACAATATCATGATTGAGTAATTTTAATTAATTAAATGAGCAGTATTCATCGTCCTACTCAGATTGAGTAATTTTTATTTTGATATTTTGTTAACACAAGTGACTTTGGTGCATAGATTTGATTGAATACTTTTAATTTTGATATTTTAATAACACAAGTGACCTTGGTGTATAAATTTGATGAAACTGGTATATGTGATTATGTGAAATTATGAAGACTTGATGAAGAATTGAAATAATTCGTTATTGATCAAGCTTGTGATTTGCTACATTTCATGAAAGTCTCATGGATCTTATCTTAAATAGTTTACTTGAATAATGAATTTTAATTACATTTATCTTTGGAATACCTAGGTGACATGCTCTTTACATTTTTTTTTAGTCCATTTGAAATATATGTTGTCGCACAATTGACATGATAACAATAATCGAGAACAAAAGGAAAATACGAGTGAAAAAAAAAAGAGGGATCCTTAAAAAAAAAAACCTACTTCTACCGTGTAGCAATACATAATTAGTTTAATCAAATGTTGAAAAGATGAAAATTTGATAATTTAGTTTTATAACAATTCAATAACATTGTGTTTGGATATGAAAATTTTCTGCTGAGATATTTAGGTATATTAAATTTGAATTTATTTCATTTTAAATTCTTCCTTTTTTTTTTCAATCGTTTTGTTTGGTATATACAATTCAAATTCGTTAATTTTTTTTTACATTGAATAAAATATTTTAATTACCACCGAATGTAAAAGATGTTTAAGTTTTTAAATGCCGAACAATATTTAACAACTAAAAATATTAAGAAAGAATATACCTTGACTGTACAAATGTCTTTCTTTATAAACTTTATATGCCAGGTTTAAGAAAGAATAATTCACGTCTGAAAACAAAATAATAAAAAGTAATTACATAATAAACACAAAAGAGCTATATTTATACATTCAGGAAAAAAAAATCCTAGACCCTTATTAAATTAGATAAAGTGAATAAATTGGGGAGTTTTAAATTAGTGTATATCTATGATTATGATGCACATATATGATATGTGTATTGGATACGACACGTATTCAGTACGTCGATATGTTTATTCTCAACATAATAGTATATGATACGTGATAGATACTACGTTGTATATAAATATTAAAAAATATACAATAATTTTTAAAAACATAATAAATATATGATTATTTTTGTATGAATCAAAATTAAAACTATATGTACTTAATTTGTCAATATAAAAATATAAATTATTGTCATCATAGAAGTACTATTTAAAGAAAACTCTCAAAATAATGACCAATTTTAGTAATCAAAAATATGTTAGAGACTAATTATTTTGGTAGCCAAAACCTGACAGCTAATTTTAATGACCAATTTAGAAATCAATTCATTTAATTATCAATTTAGAGACCAATTATAATTTTCTGGAACTATTTTAGTTATCAATTTGATCATTATATAGTGACTAATTATTTTTTCTAAAATTGACCACCATTTAAAGAAAGATTTACTTGTAGTGTATTATGACTTTATAAATCACATATTTCATTTATGGGTGCATCATAGGTGTATACAGTAGAAACTAAACAATTGTTAAAATAATATATATATATATATATATATATATATATATATATATATATATTTATTTATTTATTTATTTTCACGAAACTATTTATACACGAGAGAAGTTGATAAATAATTTAATCAAATATTAGAAATATGAAAAAAATAACAATTCAATTTTATAAAAATTCACAAAAACAGTTATATTTTTAAAAGCTATATATAATCTTGAATACCATTCTTTAATTAATTATAAGTTACATGTAAATTACAATTTTAAAAGATCTATCATGTAGGTTTTTATATTAATTTTTTCATTTAGTCGTTCCAATTAATATTATTTTCCTCTTCTTTCGTAAATATTTTATGAATAAAAAAGTTCCTCTATATAAATCTGGATTATTTAATTTATCAGTTACATCACTGTTTTCATGAAAATACTTTGAATGAATAATGATAGCGTAAATAAGTACTTTTTACACAAAAAATCAAAATCAAAATATTAGTTTTTAAAAAAGGTAGAATTATAGCTACCATATCTTATAAATTTTTATCCATTTTATTTAAGATTATGACTATTAAAGTATCGGTTAAAAGAGATTTGTTTTATTATATTTAAACAAGATTAAAATCAGTCCTACAACGATGAGATATAGAAAAGTAGAAGAATTAGAATTCTATTTTTATTAGTATAAAGAATTTATATATATATATATATATATATAAAATAAATATAATTTTTAAATATAATAATATTCATATATAAATATATATTACTATATTTTAATAAAATTAAATAGTAGAAGCTAAACGTGTACTAAATTATAATAATAAAAAATTATAAATTACAACCTTAATACCAACTATTATTTATAAAAAACACGTGCGAAATTATTTAACCACAAAATATTGAAATATTGGGCTTAGTTTGGTGCAAAACCCTAATTATACAGCGCACTCTCATTCACCTTCCTCTCTATTCCCTCCACCGCCTCCTCAAATATTTTAGCTTCTTCTCTCCGTTCTTTCGTCTGACGTGATTATCATTCCCATCTCTTCTCTCCTGTGACGGTAGACAACACAAAATGGTGAAGAAGAGCAAGAGTAAGAAAACCCTATTCCCTGTTCTTTGATTCCAGCCCTGTGCAATGATTTTAATTGTTTATTTGTTTATTATTGTTGTGAAATTGTTGCGTTGCAGAGAGTAAGAGTAAGAGGGTTTCGTTGAAGAAGAAGTACAAGGTGATACGGAAGGTGAAAGAGCACAACAGAAAAAAAGCGAAGGAAGCGAAGAAGCTTGCGCTGAGTGGGAAAAAGAAGGTTGAGAAGGATCCTGGTATTCCCAACGATTGGCCCTTCAAGGAACAGGAACTCAAAGCCCTTGAAGCTCGAAGAGCGAAGGCCATTGAAGAATTGGAGCAAAAGAAAGCTGAACGCAAGGAGAGGGTAATTGCTTTATCTTTATTAAACTCCACGTTTCATGCATTCATTTTTTTTTTTATTATTGATTATGATTTGTTATGTTACATGATAAGTTAAATGAATGTGTAAACCTTGTTCTTGTAGAAAGTGATTCATGGACAGTTGGGTTTTGATTGTTCTTAGTGAGAGAAGTGTAGGAATGATAGGTGGTGTAATGTGATAGGAAGAAAGAGATAGATGATAATGAGGGTGTTTGAATGTTGGTGTTTTAAAGTGTTTTTGATTATTATATCAGTATAGATTTATGTCCACGTCAAACTGGGGTGGGAAAGAGAAGAGTGGTGCGAAGGAAAGTGTCATTTGTGATTTCTGTTTTTCTTGCAGTTAGGAACTTACTATTCATTACTTGTTTCAGGCTCGTAAAAGGAAATTGGGCTTGCTAGAGGAGGAAGATGACTCCAAGTTGCTAGAGGATTCTAAAAAGAATAGTAATGATTTTGGTACCGCCTTAAAGACCAGAGGTGTGTACTTATTTGTAATTTCTTGACAGTTTGGTTAGTTTGAACTATCAAGTGCTTACTTGCATATGTTCTTACAATTGCTATTTTTGTTTTTAATTATTCCATAGATAGCTCAGATAGAGCCTTTTACAAGGATCTTGTTAAGGTCATTGAAGCCTCTGATGTCTTACTGGAGGTTCTTGATGCCCGGGATCCTTTGGGGACTCGCTGTCCCGAGATAGAAAACATGGTGATGAAATCGGGTCCTGATAAACGTCTCGTCTTGCTTTTAAATAAAATTGGTAGTTTACTGATCACATTTCATTTTGTCTGCTTTCTTCATTTTGTGGAATATTTATTTTTGCATTGGCTAATCATTTGACCCTTATAATAGATCTTGTCCCTAAAGAAGCTTTAGAAAAGTGGCTCAAATACCTTAGAGAAGAATTACCTACTGTGGCCTTCAAGTGTAGCACGCAACAACAAAGGTCAAACTTAGCGTGGAGGAAATCTTCTAAGAAAGCCAAATCAAGCGATATTTTGCAACTAAGTGATTGTCTTGGAGCTGATACTCTACTCAAATTGTTGAAGAATTACTCAAGAAGTCATGAGGTAAAATTGCGATTTTCATAATGAAAATTTTGTGCTAAATCAGTTGCTTGTGAGTCATTTCACAGTTACAATTTTGGTTCCTGTATTGTGCTTCCCTCCATGGAATTATTATCAGATATATGATTGAAAATCCTTTATGTATTCACTGCTGATATTTTTGGTGTGTATGAGTGTGGTTTTTTATGTTTTTCCATGCATTCTAGCCTGGGATATTGTAAATTTATGGTCTTGCTAATGTGCATTGGATACACTATATTGACATGAAAATTATAGAATAGAAGATACCTTTACTGGAAAAGCAAACTTAAATGTTGAACCGAATATGAAATCAAAAGGTTTCGCAAATAAACTTATAGTATATAAACTTAGGGAGAAGTGAAGACCATAACTGGGTTGGTTTTCGTTTTTTGTCACTTACATTTGGAGTCAATTTGAAGAAATGTTTGCAGATGGATGTGTCTTGTGCACTGGGTAGATGTGTCTTGTGCACCAGGTGGATGTGTATTGTGCACCGGCTCAAAAAGAAAGATAAAGTAGTAGATCACACTTTTTTAACATTTTAGTAGAAATTAAATTATTACTAAACCTTATGTCTATGGTACTTGCTCCCATGGTTATCAAATGCAGTTGTAGGATGTACGTTCCCACACCCATATTCTGAGTTAACTTGGAAGTAAACTTTATTTTGCAATAGTCTCGCTAAACTCATGAACTTACTCAACTAAACTTGTGATCCAACAACAGAGTTGGCAGTCCATATGACTTTTCTTCGAGCCAAAAAGACCCCAAAGATTATTGTTTCCTATGCACCGCTGTCGTGCTGGTGCTGCTCTCTTAAGGGTAGGAGTGAAGTTTCGTGAGAGATGATGTTTCAGGGGTCCTTTCTTCTCTTATGAGCTTTTGGGCCTCAATCCAACAACCTTTTCTCTTATATAAAATATAAAATCTAGTATACAATCTGACCATTCAAGTTATGTAAAAGAATAATTAAAGTTATTATAAAAGAATAGTAATATTAGAAAAATATGAAAAATATTTAAAAATATAATATAATAATCTAATAGTAATAATAATAATATTTCATTAAAAAAATATAAAAAGTTATTTGTAGAATTATATAACAATAAAGTATTATATTATTTATAGATATTTTAATTTTTTTATTTAAAGTAAACTCGTAGTAATAATAATAATAATAATGTAAACTTGTTACATATACTCGACATAGACTCTCGAGTTTGACAACCTTGTTTGTTCCCATAATGATATCACCTCTAAATGGGACTTCAAAATTGTTGGCATTAATGTTCTCTATATTGTTGATGCCTTTTTCTGAATCATTGTTTCTAGTGTAAGATAAGTATCAATCTTGTTAGATAGGGTTTCTCTTCTTACCTAGTGGTGTGTTTTTGCTATTTTATCTGTTGGAATGACTTTGTTATCCAAACATTTTCTTTTTAAAATCAGTATAATAGAAATGTCGATTTATGTCTAACTTAAATCTACACAAAAGAGTGAAGTTTGCACCTAGCTAAAAGCACGCACACACAACACACATACATATGTTCTATTTTAGTCATCTAGGTGACACTGATCTCTGACATTTTCATTTGTTTGCTTGTGCATAAATGTACCAACATTTGGTCAATAACACAGCAAAAGCTAAATGTAAAGATTTTAAGTTGGAAAAGTATGCCTTACTGTGCATCTTCATGGTTTATCGTTGCTACCTTTTGGGGATTTTTGCATTTGATTGATTATCTATTTTCCCTGTTGTAGTTTCTTTTTTAGTCTCTATAATGTCTATTGCTTATCCATTAATTGTTTGGTTTTTTCTGCTTTTGTCCTTTGATTTTGGATCATTCATTTTTGTTGTTTTGCTTCCTTGTGTTGACAGATTAAAAAGTCAATCACGGTGGGTTTGATTGGCTTGCCCAATGTGGGTAAGAGTAGTCTTATTAATAGTTTAAAAAGGTCTCATGTTGTCAATGTTGGCTCTACTCCGGGGTTAACAAGATCAATGCAAGAGGTTCAATTGGACAAAAATGTTAAGTTGCTAGATTGCCCTGGTGTTGTTATGCTGAAGTCTAAAGAAAATGATGCTTCCATTGCCTTAAAAAATTGCAAGAGGATTGAGAACTTGGAGGATCCAATTGGTCCAGGTATACAAAGTCATTTCCCCCCTTATTATTTGGTTATTCAGGTATTTATTTACATTACTTCATTTCAAAAAGAATGGTAGAAGATTTAAAGGAATTTTACATGAAAAAATAGTAAAAGAAAAGGAGATTGTGACATTGAAGAAATATTATTCCATTTTACAACAGTTCCCAATTTTTGCTATTTTTTGGTTCATTTGGTTTGACTAGTGGCTGCATATATAAGGGTCGCACTCTGTCCTTAAAGATGTTATGTTATGTCTGTTTTTAAGCAGAAGAGGTATTAGCCCATTGTAAGTTTTTTATTTAATGTCTGGTTTGCTGTAAATTTCTTATCTTCTATTCCGCCATTTTCTCTAATAGAATGGCTTTCAATTATAATTCGATTATTTGCAATATTTTCAAATTTGCTCCATCTTTACAACATTCGTTAACTTCTGTGTTAACAATGGTGTGAATGAGCTTAGTCCTTGGGACACTGAGTGCGTACATTGTATTATATTATATGGTTGTGTGGTTGATCTACCAGGGTCAGGATGTCGGTGATAAAAGCACCCATTGATTAAATATTGCCACTTATCCTAGTTATAAAATGGAGTTCTGTTAGGTTTTAAAAGTGCAACTGATAGGTGATGTAGTAGAACTTTGGATTTTTCTATGTACGGGCTGTTGGATTATGTTTCCTGTTATCTTGTTTTAAAATTCTATGGTTGTTTTATATTTTGTTTAGATATAAATTAACATTTGATTTAGTAATGAGAATTCTAATTTCCAAAACACTTAGAAGTTTGCATGATACGATTATTTTATTTAAGGAAAATCCTGATTTAAGCTGTACTGACTCTCGTGAAGTAAATTGAAAGACTTATTCCTTTTCTTTTAACTTTGGACAACGCAGTGAAGGAAATTCTAAAGCTCTGTCTGCCTGAGCAGCTGGTAACTCTGTACAAAATTGGCAGTTTCAATGTAGGTGATGTTAACGACTTTTTGCGGCAGGTAGCTATAGTGAAGGGTAAACTCAAGAATGGTGGAATACATGACATTGATACTACTGCAAGAATCGTTCTTCGTGATTGGAACGAGGGTACGCATACATGGAATTTCTTAAATTATGATCAGAGAACTGATTACTTTTCTGTGTGTTGAAGTTAAAATTGAGAAAGAACTAAGCGGAGAAAATTCTCTTTTTGTTTGTATGTTTCAGGTAAAATTCAGTATTATACCATGCCCCCAAATAGGGATCAAGGTGAACCTTCAGAGGCGAAGATAGTATCTGAATTTGCGAAAGAGTTTAACGTTGATGAAGTCTATAACAATGAATCTTCATATATTGGGAGCCTTAAATCTGTTGATGACTTCAGTGCTGTTGAAGTTCCTTCAAGTCACCCTCTCAATCTTAATGAAATGATGTTGGAGGTTTGTTTCTTGAAACCGTTTAGAGAAAATTCCTAGGGAATTGACTGTTGATATCATACTTAATAATTAAAGCATTCTGTTGTAGGATGAGACAGAAGCGAAGTCAGGTGACCAAGGCGAAGGTCCCGGAAATGTGGGTGAGGTGGATGAATCCATGGAAGATGATGGTGGAAAGAAGAAGGATAACAGTGCAGCAAGTAGGCAAAATGAAAAATTATATACTGCGGACGGTATGCTTAATACAAAACTGAGGCGCGCAGAGAAAAAGAAAAGAAAAAAGGCTAAGAAAGCTTCAGCCTCTTCGGATCCCATGGATGGTGATTACGATTTCAAAACTGATTACTTCCAAAAGGGGGACTCAATGGATTCTGAAGACAGCCAGGGTGAGGATCATGATGATGATAATGAACCTGTCAACTCTGAAGTGCCAATGTCTGCTATCCAAATTGATGAATGATAAACAAGGCGGCATATTCATTATTTAAAGATGATATAAAGTTTTGCCTTTTCACTGAGGTATCTGCAAGATCTGTATAATTTGAGTTCTGTTATGAATTTTGATCTTTGTTTAGAGTTTATATAAACCATTATTAAATTATATGCAATTCTAAGACAATAATTTTGCACTTAGTTGTTTATTGTTGCAATACTATTCTTCACAAATTCAGTATTTAATCTGGCCCAACAATTTAAGAATGATACCTCTCTTAAAATCCAGTAAATTGAAAGGTAATGTTTTTTTTTCAATGTTTATAAACCACATTAAAAAATAGACATGACATATTTCATCAAACAACTGTATTAAATGAAAATCCTAGATCGTTAAGGTAAAACGAAAAAAAATAGACGGAAGAGAAAATATATTGAAAATTAGGTTATTTAAAATGACTTTAAAGGAAAAATGTTATTCAAATTTTAGAAATCAAGATAAGATTTCATGAAGGGGAGAGAGTATTACGCCTTTTTAGGAAGAGTTTACACACTTCTAAAAAGTATAAAATTGATATAAAGTGATAATAGCTACTTATATTAGAGTCTTAAACATTCAAAGTGAATTAGAAATAAAATGTTAAAAAGCTTCTACTTTAATTACTCCTATTTTCAATTTTAAATTTAGAATTTTGGCACTAAATTGAAAATTTCAATTTTGCCACAATGCCCTTGTCTTGTTTCAAAAATTACTTAAAATTAAATACAACTAATCCTGTTATAAAATTACAATCAAATAAGAATTTGTAAACAACATAAATTTAAAAAATTAAAAGAAGGAAATAAGAATTCTATAAATTTATTTTCTACTGAAAATATAATATAATATTTGAAAAAAAAACATCTTTTTAGTTACACATGTCAAAGTTCATATATGTTTATATAGATGAATTTGCTCCTAACAATAAAAATATGTAAATTTATTCTTTCATTTTTCAATTACGTATTTTTATTTTAAAGTTAATAAATGTTTATATAGATTTGAATTTCATCCCCAGTCTTTCAGATATATTGGATTTAGATTAATTTTTCTAATTTAAATTTGAATTAGTTTAATTTGTTTTGATATAAGTGAATTTAGTCTTAGTTAAGTTTGGTATGACTCAATTCAATCCAATTTATGTTTGATTTAAGTTAATCTAGTTAAGTTTAACTTCGGTCCAATCCAACTTGACCTTGCATTAGCTAGGTTCAATCAACCTAACTCAAATCAAGTCAATATGAAACCTTTTGACTATGTCCATCTCGACCTAATGTGGACCAAGCCTATTTTTGACATGACTTGACTTTGCCTAACATGAGCTTGACTCGACTTGACTTTACATACATCCATGTCTGCTTGACTCATGAACTTGGTTCGACTCGATCTAACATGAGTTCGACATACTTAACCTATCTCAACCAGACCTAAACCAAATCCATCTTAGCTAGACATGGGTCCCAACCTTAACCCAAACCATCCCAAGCTCACCTAGGTTGGGCTTAACCTAATGTGACTTGGTTTTAGTTTAACCTAACTTGACTTTAGTTTGGTTCAACTTGACATTGCATGACTTGGGCCTAATTGACCTATTTTTTTCTTTATTTTCAAATATTTTCACTTTTATCTCTCCATCAAGAAACAACCTCATTTTTACTTCTACATTCTCTTAAATCCATTCTTGGAAACAAACACATCATAAATGCAAGCATGATTTCAAGATTTTGACACCCTTTCCATCTGCCATCGTTTTTGTGCAACATCAATACATATTACTTAATACACATTAATAATTACAACGCACACATTATTTAATATATAATTGAAATATTTAGAATAGGTTAAAATACCTTTTTGGTCTCAATTTTCGTCAAGTTTTTTCAAATAAGTCCTAATTTGGTTTTGTGTTCAAATAGGTCCCAATTTTCGTCAATTTTGTTCAATTGGGTCCTTTTTTGCTAACACCGTTTAAATCATTAACGACCATTAACAGTGACTACCACATGTCACTTCGTGGTTTTTTTTTATATTTATTTTATTTATTTTATTTTTTTTAATTTTTCTTTTAATTTTTTTAATTTTTTTATTTTTTTTTAATTTTTTTAAATGTACACGTGTCAGCCCAGGAGTGTGCCACGTGTCACTTCATGGTTTTTCTGAATTTTTTATTTTATTTTTTTTGAATTTTTTTGATTTTTTTAAATGTCCACGTGTCAACCCAGTAGTGTGGCACATGTCAAAGTCAATATTCTATATTCAATTTGGTCCCTATATTTGTTATTTTTGTTCAATTAGGTCCCAATTTTTGTTAACATTAACCAATTTGGTCCCTATCGAAGATGTGACCAAATTTAATTTTTATATCAAAGTTGTAATGATGTGAATTTTAATATATTATATAAAAATATTTAATAAAAAATGTGGATTTTAATATAAAAATTAAATTTGGTTTTAATTTGGAGAAAGACCAAATTGGTTAATGTTAACAAAAATTGGGACCTAATTGAACAAAAATAACAAATATAGGGACTAAATTGAATTTAGAACATTGACTTTGACACGTGGCACGCTACTGGATTGACATGTGGACATTTTAAAAAAAATTTAAAAAATTTTAAAAAATTTTTAAAAAATTTTATAAAAAATTCAAAAAAAATTCAAAAAAACCACGAAGTGACACGTGACACACTCCTAGGTTGACACGTGTACATTTAAAAAAATAAATTTTTTTAAAAAAAATTTAAAAAAATAAAAATAAATAAAAATAAAAATAAAAAAATTCAAAAAAACTACGAAGTGACACGTGGCAGTCATTGTTCATGGTTGTTAATAATTTAAACGGTGTTAGCAAAAAAGGATCCAATTGAACAAAATTGACGAAAATTGGGACCTATTTGAACACAAAACCAAAATTAGGACTTATTTGAAAAAACTTGACAAAAATTGGGACCAAAAAGGTATTTTAACCTTTAAAATAATAATGTTAACGATTGGTCACACACGTTATATTAACACAGATTATACTTTTGGAAATTTTAATTGTAACACAAATTATGTTCTTTTGTACACAATTTCTAAAGTTATTTAACTAATCAACACTAAAGAAAGCCCATCCAGCGAACATCAAAAAGCCATCACATCTTTCAAAGAAGTTGCGTTGAGGCTAAGATGCTTGCACCCAACTAGAGCTCGTTAGAACTAAATTTTCAGGTTGTGCCCAACGGTCCCTTGGAGATGCCTAACACCATACCTTTGGAACTCACTAAAGTAACTTCCTTTGGTGTCTAATGACACTAATGTACCGCTTACCACTAGTGTAGATTTCAAAATGCTACCTTGTGAATCAAATTGGCCAATTGAGTCTTTCTTAGCTAATTTACTATTTTCTTAAATAAAAGGGTATAAGTTAACTCTAATTATGCTCGAGAAGCATTGATTAACCAATTTTATACATGTACATACCTAGCCCAGCAAATATGCAAAGTGATGCGGTCCAATAAGATTCATTCAACTTTACTGACCTAAAGTAATTGAAAGATATTATGAGATATATTTGTTGGTGCAAATATTCATATATTAATAGTATATGTGATTAAATATCGGTAGTTTGATTATGTCGTGATATTCCTTAATACCATATATTTAAAAAATATTTGGTATATCAGGTAATGAATGTATCACATTATTGTTATTATTCCACTAATTTAACATATAAAGGTAAGTTGTTATATTTGTTTATATTATTTTATATTCTCTTTATATTATCTATTTTTATCACACAATCATAAGTTACACCTAGTATTTCACCAAGAAATACACACTTTGTCATACTCAGCCTCTCTTACTTTAAAAGATCCAAAGTCTCTTACTGACTTGAGCGTTATAGAGTCATTTGCAGGTGGATCTTCCCCTGTGTTCTAGCCCTCAAGAGCATACATAAGGATTATCCAATCCATTCAAATTTTGCCACTTGTCCAAAGGTCCACACTTCGGATCTCGGTAAAAACATTTGACACCCATCGTAGGGCCCATAACAGAACCATCAATCCCGTGGGATTGATAACAAAACCTTTAGTCCCTTAAGCCATCCACTGGGGATGATCCGCTCATTCCCCTTAGACTTCGACTGGGGGCTTTATGTTCCTACCACATCCAATAGTCACATATCACTTAGAAGTCGAGGCCTAAGATGGTTTAAATACTCCTTCCTCCTTTCAACCTCTAAGGCGCCTTTTAAAGACAAAATTGTGATGGAGCCGACGCTCCAAAGCGGATAATACTTCTATGTATAGTGATTGACCCTAACGATGTCTTAGGATCAAAACAATGGCGGCCGATTGTGGGCCCCAAGTAAAACTTTATCCTACCTTAACATTTTAAACAATCTTTACATGATGAGACAACTCATTATTAAGATCGTCGATGAAGATTATCCATAACTGCTCACAATTAGCCACCATGAATATTTATGGTCAGAATTTGGCAATGCCTTGTAAGAATGCTATCTTGACACTCTATTTCTTTCATTAAATATGTTTTATTCAAATTTTATGAATAATTAGTGTAAACAAAAACATTTTTCCCATTGCTTTGATAAACCTGACTCAACAAGCACTCCAAATTCCAATGGTGGCGTCGTGAGATAAAAACACATCGAATGTAGTATTTAAGTTGTATAAAATAATTTTTTTCTTGGATATTATAATATTTGGTGATACAGTTGAAGTTATGTTAATTTCATACAAGGTATGAAAATAAAGAAATTACAAAATGCCTTCAGAATAAGGCTAAATTCTGTTGGGTTTATATTTTATATTTTTCACATATATGGGTTATGGTTATAGTCATTGAGAGATTGTGGTTCTATATGGTTATATGACATTAGTCTTACACATATAAAACATTTGACACTAGTTTTACACCAACAAAACCTTAAGGCTTGTTTTTTTTTTCATATGGTATATTTCCCTTCAAGTGTACGAGTGACCCCTTTTTGTTATGGTTATGATTATGCGATCAGTCACTCCGAACCATCAGCTCTGATACCACTAATGAGTTTGTATATATATTTTTTCACATATATGAGTTATGGTTATAGTCATTGGGAAATTGTGGTTCTATATGGTTATATGACATTAATCTTACACATATAAGACATTTGATAGCAGTTTTACACCAAAACCTTAAGGCCATGGTATTATGGGTCTTTATTCTTATATAGTATTTAACTTTGTTTATTTTACCCAATGTGGAACTTTGACTCTTTTTGACTTACACTTGGACTACTCCAACAAATTCCAATAGTGGCCTCATGAAAAAAAAAACACATCGAAAATAGCATTTGAGTTGCATAAAATATTTTCTTGGATATTATAGTGTTTGTTGATGTAGATGAAGTTATGTTAATCTCATACAAGATGTGAAAATAAAAAAAAATTACAAAACACCTTTAAAATAAGGTCAAATTCCAACAGTAGCTTCGTGAGATAAAAACGCATAAAAAATAGTATTTGAGTTGTATAAAATATTTTCTTGGATATTTTAATATTTGTTGATGCATCTGAAGTTATGTTAATCTCATACAAGATGTAAAAATAAAGAAATATTACAAAACACCTTCAATAAAAGGCCAAAATTGGCAAATCTAAAAACAGGTATAATAATATATCATAGAAAAGACTTTTAATAAATCTTAAAGATAACTATCTAATCTTTGAACAAAGTTCTTAAACATTTAAAATTACTAAACTAAATCTAACTATCAACTTCTAAATTCTTATATTTAGAAAGAAAATATTTTGCCCATATTTTCTAAACTTATGGTAGTGCTTTTGAAACCAATGGCTATTTGTCAACAAAAATCTACAAAAGTAAATTGAAGATAAAATTATTACATATGAAAATTAATTAGGACATATGTATAAATGAGATATATCATATTATCTCATCCCAACCACTTTTATAATTGACTTCCACAATAGTTGTCATCCATTATATATGATGTAGTAGCAACATTCAAGCTACTAGTTTGCTTATTGCACTACACCATAGTTAAACTCATTAGGTAAATTATATAATAATAGATAGTACATGAATAATATAGTATTATAAATACCTTGAGTGCCATGTTATATGTTGAGTTGTGACACTTATAATAACATTTAATGTTAGAAAACATGACACTACATGTTCAAGATCAATGAAATAATAGAATTTTCTTAAAATAGACTTATGTATTTCCTATATTTTTCAATGCACTATGAAACTTTTTATGCAAGGAACAAATCCATGCAATGCGATACGATCTATATAACTAGTAACGGTTAATAACGACTAAATAAAAATTAGTTAATACATATTTAAAATGTTAAAATATAACTTATTAAATAAGGATCTTACTCAGTTATATATTTGGGAAGCGGTTTTAACATATATTTTTATCTACTACACTTTACCTTCAATTTCATTCACGAAATTAATTTCAGTTTTAAAATCTAATATTATTATTTTTAAAAAGATTTATAATTGTATTCGTATATTTTTTATTTTTAGCAATTAATTAATTGTTTATGCACATATTTATTTATCCTTTTTGTTTTATTAAATGTAATGATTTTTTATATTTATATTCAATTTTTTATTTACATATCTAAAGGTATTATTTTATATTCACATCCAATTTTTTACTTACAAATCAAAATGAATTTCAATTTAATAAATAAAATTTAATTATATTAAATTCTTTTAGAAGTCTATTACAATTCTCGACTTAAAATTTGACATAATAGGTTGTTTTAATGATTTTAACAGATGTAATTTTCGGATACAATTTTAGTATATTTTTATTCACAAGTTAAAGTAAATCAAGTTTAAAAATGTAATATTGCATTATTTAAAAATATTCCTAATTATATTTAATGCTATCTAATTATTTATTATATTTATGAGTTATTATATATATATATATATATATATATGTTTATTAATTATGTTAACAATTCTATTGATGTTTCCATGTGCAAGTAAGTTGATAAGATGTCGAATTAGAAAATTACACGATATTTATATCTTTAACATTATTTTAATTTTTCTTATTTCTTTTTTATTAGTTAATTAATTGTTATATTTTGAAAACTTAAAAAAGTTTTTTCAAACGATAAATGTTATGGGCTTTACTAAGTCCTCCTACTGTTTCAAATCAAATCATTTAAACACTTATTTTTTTTCTTCTCCATTCACCCATTTGAAGAAACATATTTTTTTACAGTTTTGGATACCGTTGATCTTGCTAAGAAATCCAAATCACACATTTTTATAGGAACCACAGTACAACAACATCAAACTCCAACGTTAAAGGAAGTGCAGAAGCATCGATGGAAATTTTATTTCAGTCACCCATATCTTTAATTTGTATTTGTTGTTTCATACAATCTTCATTGGCCAAGTTGATGGATGGGTAGCTCAACTGAGTTATCTTGTCAGCTTTAAGGGTAATCATGAATTAGATTTGTAAAGATCCATTCCAGATCTATCTTAGATTCAATTGATCAAATTTTGTATCCAAATTCAGTTTTTCTACCGAATTAGTTTGAATTCTTTTTTAAGTCCAAGATATTTGAATTAAAATTTAAATTTAAATTTAAATTCAAATATTTAAATCAACTTCAAAATGTAAAATATATTTTTTATAAAAAAATTTGAATTAAATTTTCTAAAACTAAAAGTGAATTAGATAAAAAAATGAATTTTTTCTCATCCCTAACCAGTCACCACTGTAGGCATATAAGTAGGACTTTAGGTGACTACAAAAATGAAAAATGATATACAACTTATCTCACAACCATACATGACACTGACACTTTATTATTATTTTTTTTAGTTTTAATTGATTTCCACGGTGGCTATATTTGAAAGACATAAATGGTTTAGGCTTAAATATCTTTTTAGTCCTCATTTTCGTAATATTTATTGCGGATGATCCTCATTTTGACAGAATGTTTAAAATGGTCCTCATTTTTACTGAATGTTTAAAATGGTCCTCATTTTCGCAATTCGTGTTTTATTTGGTCCTTTTCTGTAACGCCGCTTAAATCATTAACGGAGCATTGGACATGTGGCACGGTTTGTATTAGGATGTGTTACGTGTACTGTACAGGTGTGGTAATTAGATATTTGGGGATGAATAAGTAAGCTAGGGTTTTGGTAAGGAATGTTTGGGCAGTTGGTGAGTTTTGGCAATCTTGTTCCTCCATTCCCAATTGATGTTGCTGCAGTATTCTTCTTCATGCAATCTTATTATATAGGTATAGGTATGTTACAGTCCCAATCTTCTTCCTTTACCTCTAGTTGTAATCGTTGGAGGCAACCGTGTTGTATCACTTCGTGCACTGTTGGTGGTTCAACGAGAAATGGATTAACTCCGATTTGTAGTTGCGGAGAGATGGCAGCTTTGAAGATGACAAGAACTCCAAAGAATATTGGTAGAAAATTTTGGGTACAATCTATTTTTATTTTTGTGTTAATAACAAATTGGTTTTAATTTTTGGTTTATTGATTTACAGAGTGGTGATTCCAATAATGTGGGCTGCAACTTTTTCAAATGGTGGTGTTGATGAAAAGGATGTCATCATCATGACACAAATGAGACAGATTAATGGATTTGGAGGAGTCATTGAAGGTTGCTGAGAAGAGGCTACAATTAGTAATAGGGTTCACTTGTGTTGTTATTGTATTATTCGTACTATTTATGTATAATCTTTTAAAGTCCAATCTGTTTTATACTATTGTTAAATGAAGAAATGAATTAGTTTGATTATGTTGATATTAGTTCCAACATGTTCAAAATGACATCTTAATCTGAGCATTGAAGTAAGTGATATTGATCTAAGCTTGGAAAAAATTAGATTGATCTAAGTCTAGAAGAAGTTAAATTCATAACATTAATTCATCCTCATCAAAATATGCACTACATCAATATTTGGCAAAAGTGAGATTGAACGAAGTTTAAGGAAAGTCAGAATGTAGTACATCAATAATGAATTCTACATCAGAAATTCCAAAAAATAACTAAGATGTTTGTAGCTGCTATAATGGCCTCCTCCTAATCTGTAATTTCATCCTAAACTGCTGAGATGGTTCTTCTGGTGTTGGTAGGTTCTTCTGGTCTTGGTAGTGGTGCTGGTCGACTCTCCACTTCATTCCTTGGTGGTTGAGTTATTTGAGTTTCAGCAGTTAGTGCAAACAAACCTCGAAATAGAATTACGAAAATCCTAACCCACGAGCAAACACAACCAGAAAACCTTAAAGCCACTTACCTTGTTGATGATGATTAACTGGAAAATTGAAATGAAGAGCGCAACTACAATCCAATGATGAAATGGCAAGTATTAGATGTTTCCTCTACAAATCCGAGCTCAAGAAAGACGAAGATGAAGAAATTTTCCTAATTGCAAAATTTCCCCTAAATTGGAAATTTAACGTTAATTAGTCATATGTACAGTACACGTAACACACCCTAATACAAATCGTGCCACCTGTACAATGCTTCGTTAATGATTTAAACGGCGTTACAGAAAAGGACCAAATAAAACACGAATTGCGAGAATGAGGATCATTCTTCGGTAAGAATGAGGACCATTTTAAACCTTTTGTCAAAATGAAGACCATCCGCAACAAACACTACGAAAATGAGGACCAAAAGGATATTTAAGCCAATGGTTTATAAGACAAATTTATTGAAAGAAAGCAATCTTCTGAAACTCTTTTTGAAGTGGTCTTCTTGAACTCGTCTTTGTCTTCATTAATGTCGCGTTAACTTCTTGAAGCGTTATTGTTGTTATGCATTGTAGTTGTACCGTTGAATCCGTTCTTTTTCTATGTCTTGAAACCCTTATTTTTGGATTGATGTTATGTTGAACCTTGATTATTGTTGATGTTGTAGAAGTCGCTTTTGTTGTAAGTCGTGTTCATCTTAGAATCCTTCTTTTCCAAAGGATGTTATACCTAGTGCGTCGATAGTGGAGGTAAGTTTTGAAATCCTTAAACCTAACTTAAATTTGATACTCTTTTTATAATGGGGATATTTATTTGATGCTCTATTTTCAATGAGGCTATTTATGGTGGATTTATTTAGTTAGTTCTCTGAATCTGTTAGGGACTTGGTGGTTGGTATTGTAAGGATGGTAATTGGTAGTTCTGTATATGTATGGGTTGCCATGTTTGTTGGTGTTTATTGGTGATTCCTTAGGAAGTGTGAAGTGATTCAAATTGTCATTTTTAGTCTTGGTTTCATTTTAGCGGTGGTGTTGCTCATAAGTTGCATAGGTTTTCTTTTAGTAGATTTAAATGCTTGTAGAGCACAAATGACATTCATTTATTGGCTTACTGAGTAAATGGTAATGCTAAATCAAAATATATGGTTAAGATGTATGAACTCATGTTATAGTATTTGAACATTACATATTCGTCTTAGTTAAAGTTGACTATGGATGATTTAGATTGTTAATAGTTTATATGTGCAAACCCATGGTATAATATTTTCACTTTACATATGGTTGTTAAAGTTAACCAAGTTGAGCAAGGATTACTTTGATTGCTTGGCTTATTGGGTAAATTATAAAGAGATATATGTGCCAAATCTTGAGTCAATAAATGTCAAACCATGGTATAATATTTGCACATTACATATCCATGTTATTGGTATGTTGACCATGTGTCATATTCTTTGCTTGAGTAAATTGGTTTTCCCATGATGTGCTCAATAATGTACATGTCAAATGATATACATGTCATTTTTCCTTTGAGGTTTCTTGATGTCATAAAATTCATCAGGTCATTCAAATGCACTACTTAACAACCTTCTTATGTTTGGTAATCTGACTAACATTAATTGTTTGCATGATGTATGGTGACATCAATTGACATCAATTTTTGAATACGGTATTGTATAATGGGTGATTATAGTGACGACAGTGATTGTGATGGTGATAGGTAGGCTAATACGAAGGTATGTGATGTATATTTTCAATTATTTTATATTTAAACAAAGTGAAGTGGTAACTTATAATGATAATTTTCTTGTAGACTTTTACCCATTCATGTCGGACGAAATACATTGGTTTATTAAATAACAAGTTAACTACTGAACAAAAGTCGCTTCTTGAAGGAACACCCTGTGGAAAGGACTTGTCAAAATTTCTAGGACACTTCTTAGGTTGTTAATTAGTTTGTGGATTGAAAGTAAGTAGGGTTTTAATAAGTAAGGAAGTTGTTGAATTTACTTTATTGGATGTATGTTTGGGAATGGGTTTAAGGGTGGATGGTGAGAGTATTGGTTTACAAAGCAATTGTAATCAATTATTTGATAAGAAAAGTGTTGATGTTAAGATGGTTTATCATCTTCTACTAGAACATAGTGAAGAGCTTAGTTTAGAGGATTTTTGTAGGCTTTATATTTTATTGGGAATATCTAAGTTATTATGTCCAAATCATAGTGGAAGAGTTTTCCCCATATTGTTTACGATTGTGGAAGACTTTGGTAGCCTTGAGAAATATAACTAGGGTGGTGTGGTTTATGATTACTTGGATGAGACCATATGCAATGCTTCTATGTTCTTAACAGATAAAGGAAACACCACTCACTTCCATATTGTTGGTTGGTGTATCTGTTACAAGTATTTGTTGTTCAATCTATTTGAATTATAAATTATTATTTTTACTTAATTTAACATGGTTGAGTACTTCCTTTGGTGTGAACTTCTTTATGTTTTGGTCGTTTGACCATTTTTTGATTCCAAAATCCAATGTTTGCAAGTCCATCATAGAGTTCCCTAGAATATTACATTAGATGGATATGAAAGTAGCAAAGGACAAAATTAAGAATTGTTTGAATAAGGACATGGTATGTTTAATTTCATAAGATTTTTGGATTGTGTTTTGGTTGGTAATATGAGTTGTTTAATATGTGAGTTTGTTTTCGTCAAACGTTGTAGGTTGTTATTGATGTTGGTGTGTCCAACTTTGAGCTTTGTCAATTGTTTGTTAAGGAAGCTTTTCAAAAATATGGTACAACATTTGAGGAAGAAGAACAAGAGTATGAACAATTAAGACAAGTTGTTGTGGAACAAGAAGCAGTGATTATTGAACTAAGGAAATCAATGGAAGAGTCCAAAAAATTGATGTCCTTAAGGAGGAATCATCAGTTGAAATAGTAGGGTGAAGTCCAAGTTTCTGAAAGTGGGGAAGACCATGTTATTTGAATTTTTTTAAAATACTATTGAACATGTTAACTAGGTTAAGGAAAACGTGGACACAATTGTTGAAGACACTGACCAATGCCAAAGCAGTAATTTGTATCACCAATTGAGGGATCAACCAAGGAAACGTTTCAAGAGTCAATCCATAGGAACTCCGTTTTTCACTAACGCGAGGAGGAAGGGCCAAAATTAGAACAATATTAATTATTGAATTTTGCATGGCTTTGTTTGCCAACCTACCCATGTTGATATTTATGTTTTTGCATGTGTTAAGACTATGACACATTAGTAGTTGTGTGTTTATTTTTTTAATTATGAATTAATTATAAATAAGTTGAACTGATATTACGATGATGTTGATGTCATTACTTTTATTGGAAACCAATACTTGGTTTAAACCAAGTTTAGGAGATAATTCTTTTTTCAATTGTAGTTTTCACAATGGAAACCAATACTTGGTTTACAATAAATGGGATGGGGGTGGGGTTTCTAAATGGAAGCGTGAGAGTTTGAGAATTTTTTAGAGTGAAGAAGAAAGGGGTTTTCTTGGAAAGAGAATGGAGTAAGGGTGAGAGAGTGGAAATTTTTCACAGTGAAAAGAAAAGGGGTTCTGTTTCAAAATGTTTCAAAGAATGTGGTAAGGTGAGAGAGTGAGAATTTTTCAGCCCACGCGTGAAAGTGAGCTTCCACTCTCATCTACTACATTATTCAGCTTTTAATTAAATTCAAAAAAAAAAATGGAATGTGTCAGGACACATAAAATGGTAAGCGAAGTAGTCAAAATTAGTAATCATTTGACTATTTTCCTATAATAGGATAGAAGTTTTTTTGCTAATAGTTAAATAGTAACAGGATTAATAAAGTAATATTACAATACTTTTAAGGCTAAGGCTGAGAAATATGGGAAGATTTTACTCATGAGATGCCGAAGTTCAATGATGCTAATACTCACAACTCATGACTTGGCCAATGCTTTGTTTCACCAACGCAGTAATATTTTCTAAGAGAAAATGAGTTTAGGGAGTCCGAATATCCAAAAAACAGAAAATGGAATCACAAAAACTACTATTACTCTTAATAGTATCAATTTCTTTATCAGAAAACAAATTATATAAATGTAATAGGTACAAGTGGTACCATCCAAATGCATAGAAGCTATTTATACACCAGACACTATTGGGTTGAATTTAGTCACGAAAAGCCTATTTTATTTCATATGATCCTTAACTTGACAGTGTAGAACGATGCTTACACAACCCTTCACAGCACATTTATCGAACCTTCATAGCAGTGTAGTACTGAAGAAAGAAATGTCGGATGGCTTCCTCAACCACCCGTATCAGCCTTAGAAAACATAAGGCTACTTAATTCCTACACGGAAAAACCAAGCTCTGAACATAATCATAAGAGAAAAGAGACTGTTTGTTCTCGTTATAAATTTCGCGAACCTTTATTCTATTGTCTCTGATATTGAACAAGGTAAATTCTGCTTGCAAACCTGTATCTGCAAGCAGCACAACATCATCTTTCTCACGGATACAAATTATTTCCGTGTAATGTCGACAGCAATAACAAGTTGAAGGACGATTCTTATAATTCAGCAACTTTGACCAAGATTTTTCATCACTGAAGTCCCTCTTTAGCCACACAAAAAAATTATCATCATGATGATGAGAAAGACACAAACAACCATTCAAAACCTTAAGCTCAGTGTCAAAAGGAGGGACTTCTAAAATGCCATCTGGCATAGAAAAATAACTACAAGTCTTCTTCTTTAGATCGTAACAAAATATTTCTAACTCGTTCATTTTAGTTCCT
>Ga0214543_1003313_pt1 | contig 31320 bp, 20 predicted proteins | sample CNSS2metaG_FD_160094 | JGI IMG/M metagenome (GOLD analysis project Ga0214543, IMG submission 160094) | Root nodule microbial communities from cowpea collected in UCLA plant growth center, Los Angeles, California, USA - CNSS2 | ecosystem: Host-associated > Plants > Roots > Nodule | place: USA... | reverse complement strand
AAAAAAAAAATATGAGAGTGAGAGATGAGTACAATTTGTATAAAACTAACAAAGAGAATGTGAAAGAAAAAAAAATTATTAATAAGTATTTGGTTTAATTACTCTTGTGGTGTTCAAAAATGTTAAGTTGGTCATCTAATTTTTTTTAGTCTGAATTTGATTCTAAATTTTGAAAACTGATACAATTTGATCATTTTCGTTAAATTTCGATGATTTATTTTGCTCGTGTAATTAACATAATCCTAGTGTCAATTTTGACGAAAAGTCTTGATCTTGCTTCAATAAATTTAACGAAAATGACCAAATTACATCAAATTTTCAAAAGTTTGAAAAAACTTGAGGATCAACTTGACATTTTTGGATGAAAAAAGTGACCAAAAGATTAGTTAAACCTAAATATTTTTATTCTTTATTATATTTAATTTTATGTTTTATTATCTATTAAACATTAAATTGTATTTTATAAAATAATAAAAAGACAAACAATTTAATTTTCATTAATTTCTAAAATATACTACCTATAATTTAAAAAAATTCAAAATTTTTAAAAAATTTCAAAACTATATATATAATTTAAAAAAAAATTCAAAAATATTTGGGGGTCCATGCCTCCCTGCCTTATAATGATCGACCGATGGTTATAATGTATGCATGCATAATGAATTTTATTGTATATATAAATTGAAATTCTGTAATACCTAAATTAAATCATGTTACTTTTTCAAATGATTCTTTTATTTTGTTTTTTTTTACCTTCATTTATCCTCTACCGTTTCATTTGGAGTCGCACTTTCATAAATTTTTGTTTCAAAATTTATAATTTCAATTATAATTTTTATATTTAAAATTCTACATTTCAAAATACAAAAAATTGTATATTAAATTGTACATTTTAAAATACAAAATAAAAAATGAATTTTTAATTATACATTCTAAAACGCAAAATTTATATTTTAAATTGTTCAATCTAAAATATAATTAAATTATTCAATCTAAAATAAAATAATTTATGGGTATGTAGGAAAAAATCTTCGTAGATGTACAAGAAGAAATTGCCCCAGTTTAATATGCAAACTCAGCTACAACCATTGAGGCCATAGACCAGTTTCTGATTGACCATGGTTGACTCTGGCTGGACATAGACCACCAATGTGAGCGTAAAGACTCACAAAGTATAGAATAAAGATGCACAATTATTAATAATATAAACTAAAATAGTAGTTTTTTATTTTTGTTAAACCATATAGTTTTAAACTCCATTTCTTCTTCTGTGCATTAACCACTTGTATTTCTACCATTTTTCATTTATTTCCTTGCTCTCTCTATCAATCACAGCATGAAGGGGGCCATAAGGAAAAATGGGTCATCTGTGTTTGCTTTTCTTCAGTGACCCCAAAGTATAAAAACCATTAAACCCAACAAAAATGATAGTAGATGGAAGTAAGATTCCATCCTCCTGGCTCTACAATTTTGTTGAGAACTCCATCAATTTCAGATTGAACTTTTTAGAATGCAAAGGCGAAGAAATAAATACTCTCCAAGAAAACTACTAATAGTTCCAGATTGAAAAGAAAAAGGTATAGGGAACAAAATCAACAGGATATGCAAAAACTCTTTATTTAGTTATTATAAGTAAATCGGATATACGGTACCTTTGATATGGCAGCAACATTGAAGACATGGCAATAAACTTAAATGGCAAAGCTCCCGTGTCATGTTTGAAATACCCAATGTCCACATGGCCACAAAAAGAAAAAAGATAGGTCACACAGTGAAAGGAGTAATGTTACATAAATTATCCTCAAATGCTAAATATTGAGGGAAAGGACATAGTTCCAAACTCCTAACATTGCTGTTGAGAACCCTACATAAGGGAATGTCCTAGAAAAGAGGCAAGCTTGGAGGGAAACGCACATGCATCCACTGTCTCTCATATGTAGCTAAATGTGTCCACCCAATCTCATCAAGCAAAGAAAGTTTCAGATCGAAGAATTTCTTTTTGGCAGGCTCTGCATCATCTTGAATTATGTCACACAGTACCTGAATCGAGGGGACAAGAGATTCAGAAGCTGTTAGTGATTTACCAGTCCCTTTACCCTTTTAACCTATGATCAACAAAATAAAACCACACTTGCATTGAAGACACGCAAGAGTTACTTCATGATTTTAGATTCCCTAATTATAAATTATAATGAGCTATCTCATTAAGTTTTTGTGACTTGGAATCATTAATCACGTTACAATACGAAATGATGAAAAGGACTGATCATACCAGTCAATTTCACCCAAGACCTATAAACTGAGAGTCTCCTGAGTGTCCGATTCATACCATCAAAAAAACAGACAACATCCTTTTGAGCTTTTTTTTTTTTTTTCTCTTTTCAAAGGATATCGTCCGTAAAATCAGAAGACATTCTTTCTACTTTTTGCCTTTTTTTTTTCAAAAGGACTGGCTAATATCGTTTTAAAACATGTTTGAACTCATTTTAAGGTATGTTCCTGTTCATGATTAAATATAAATGTGTTCCTTTATTAATATATCAGTTTATTATTGTAATATAAAATAAAATTAAAAATATTTATATTGCACTAGTTTAACTATGGTTAAACCATTGATATCCCTTTGCTATTCGACAACTAGTCCAGTTTTAAAATACTGATAATGCGTGACTGACTACTTAATAAATCTCACCTAGGATCAAACAATAGTGCCGGGTCTACGCACCCAAGTAGACACAGTCCATAAGATATTATTAGTTAGCTAGTAATTAATAAATTGACGAGTTATATGCAGCAACCAATGCAAGACTTGCAAAAAATACCTTCAATGCTGTCCCAAGTCTTTGAGCTCGCCTCTCTCGTGTTACTAAGAGGATTCCATATTTAGGTGACTTCACATCAACCCATTTCTTCAGTTCTTTAAAATTCTCTTCAAACAAATCTCTGCGATCATCTGAGGATTGTTTTTTGTCCAAGCCTCCTTTTGCCCCTTCTGTTGCAGCCGAAGTTGGGGACTTATCTCCGTCCTTTGACAATATACACCAAGTCAAGTCTGCCAACTTTTATTGGTAAAAAAATAATTAAATGTTACCACTATCATAATGGAACTGTGACGCATTTAAGGAGGGTCTCCACATTTTCATCACAAGAATAGTGCGGATGACTCAACGTAAACTTACCAAGAAGAATGTATGTGAAAATGCGGGTAATAAAATTCCATAAATATCATGCCCGTGAGTATTGTAGTCATACAAAAGATAATGAATTTAACTAGTATCCATAGAAAGTGAAAAGTTTTACATAGACATTCCATGGGATTTAATCATTTTATTCGACCATAATGTCCTATAGGTGACACAGGGAAATACAACTGGATATCTAAATATTTGATACGCACAAAAGAAAAATACTGAAGTTGTCACCTCACATTAAAGGATATTTCCAATTCTTGGGTATATTTTCAATAATTGTATAAGATAGCACTATTGCTTCAAATAGCTACTGGGATAAAATAAAACAACCTCTCCATTAGCCTAATATGACAAATGGAACAGATTTCTGTAATAATATCTGGCATGTTTCTTCACTTAGTTTAGCGTGTATTTAAATTATTGATGAAAATGTACAATAATTGCTTTAAAGAGCCTGACCAGAAAAAATAATAAAGAAGCACAAACCTTTAAAGACTCAATCTCTGCCAGCGCAAGCCCCTTTTGGTATAGTGCCTCTGCCAATTGGTCTCGGGTTAACTCCATCTTTTTTCGGATATTCTGCAGCGAGAATGAAAGATCATTAAATGCCAACAAGTTGCAAATAGACACTGATGGAAATGATAATATATATACTTAGGAAATAATAGGAATTTATCAAGCATTGACTATTAGAAAAAAACCCACATCTTTTTTATTCTTGTAAATATAAGCTATATTATTTTTGTTCACGCATGCAAATATCAGGATGCTGAGTGCTATGTGCACTCGAGCATTCACAGAAACCTCTCTTGAAATGTAGCTTCAGTACCACAATGCAGAGTGAAATAGTGAAGAATTTATTTATCAACATAGAATAAACTTCCCTCGAGCATTCACTGAAATCTCTCTTGAAATGTATTCTTCAGTACCACAATGCAGAGTGGAGGTAGTGAAGAATTTATTTATCAACATAGATAGAATAAACTTCCATAATAAATTTGGTAAAGAACAATGTTAACATTTGATTCCATCACTGTATTGAAATTACACCATAAAAATTTATACAATGTTTGCGTTTAAAGTAATCTACAGAAATGTATCTATTTAGAGTCTTTTCAACAGAGTCCCCATACCATACTATTTGAGAACTTCCGAGTATGAACACATTTCATATGTAATTATATATCCATACTTAATTAAACAGTTAACATAAATAACAGTATTTTGAAGTTCCATAAAGTAGAACCCAGTGTAACCGAAGGATTTAGCACATGTTAATAATTGTTGGTTTCAGTATATATAAAGTAGCTGTAGGACAACTGTCCTCAAGACACTGTAATTAGCTGATGGGCTACAATTAGTTCATTGAGACCTGTAATTGCTCCCTTAATTTACTGTCCTTGTTGTATTAATATATTATATGCATGCAATAACATACAGGATTTCTGCCTGTCTTCTATTCTTTAGGAACAATTTCAGAATGGGCGATGGAAATAGCAATTATTAAAGACAAGATTGTGAACCTCTGCTTCTTCCTCTTCAGGATCATTTTTTAGTGCAAAAAATTTTGCCAGCTCTTCTTTATCAATACTGTCAATCACCTCATCGGCAGCGCCAATCACCTGAAAATTGCAATCATATTTATAGTTTTATTGACAACAGCACAAACTTCAATAGGATAAATTTTCCATATAAGCCTATTAGGATTCAAACCATTACCAAGATAACTAAGGTAGCAAATGGGATTATGAAGTGACATAGTCAAGTACCTCTTCATCATGATTAATTTTGTCTTTGACATTACTCCTAGAAACTAGACCTTCCAAAATGGTTGCAAGTAATGGAGTGTACTTTGGATATTCTGACTGCAAGAAATTATAACATATTCATGTACTAGTTAATGGACAACTGATGAAATTTATCAGAAAATATAGAAACAATTACAATTTGAAAAACATAAAAGAAAAAGAAAAATCTTGCAAAAGAATATAATCCAATTACTGTGGGACTACAAAAATATAATGAAGGCAAAAAACAAATTTGGACAAAATTGTATGTACTGACTTTGAGCAAGGCAGATAGCTCTTTCCACTCCGAGCGCTCTTCACAAGTTTCTTGTTTTAAGCTTGCTAGAACTTTTATTTTAGTATCTCTTACCTGATGGACAAGTAAAATTAAAGAACCACCAAAACATGAGATAAACATTCTATCAAATTTGAGGCATAATTAAAGTATAAAGGATTTTTACAATCATCTGTTTCATAACTTGTATAATATACAATATAAATACATGCTCCACTTAAATGGTAAAGGCATTTAAATGACCATAAAAGAAAGAAGTGTATATATCATTCACTCATTTCAGTCAAGATTTTTCATTTTTATAATTATTAAATAAACTGGGTGAATAACCAATTTATAATTTAATATTTAAGATAATGGAATATTCTAAAATACGGGCTTTCAAATACAGTATCAACAAGTAGAAAATACTCTATAAAATGCCATTGATTTGAATCAAGAAAGGGGAACTTCAGTAATAAAATAGTCAGTCATAGGCGTACTAGTAAACTTCAGTTCTAGAAGAAACTGAGAAATCCTCGTTCACATCCATTTACTAATATTTCAAATGCTGAATTTTGAAAAGGTGCAAATATGGAATAGAACACAATTGCCTTAAGAAAAGTTATTCAAAAAGAGCATGAATTGAACCTTAGGTAAAAACAGGAAACAAATAACCAAAGGAAGTTCTTCTGCTAATGTATGACTTTTCTTAGTACCTCTTCGTTTAAGCGTTCTGAAACATTCTTCTTGGAAGATAAGGAAGAACCTTTTCCCTTGTCCTCGTCAATCTTTCAAAAGAAAACATGTAATTAGACATTAGCTTTAGTTACATATGATATGATAGTTGATTCAACAACAGCACAGTTCAATGCTTGCTCAAATAGTTATGAGGATGGGATGTGAAAGTAACTTTAAGGCAGACACCTTATTTGGGGGAACTATATAAGAAATTGTATACGAAGCAGGGTGCTTTTCAGGATTTGTATTTTCTCCCTGACCAGCAAATGATAGCTTCCCATATGAAATTGTCCCTAGCAATACAGATCCGAGTGGAGAATTCTGCAGAAATTTTACAAACACCGTTATATACTGTCAGTAGCAATATCCGAAATGTTGACAGGGGATACTAATGTACCTTGGGAAGCTTTTCTTTTTGTGGTGGACCAATATACAGTCCTTCTTTTATACTGCCAATAAGAAAAAGTCAACACAATTACACGAAGAAATTTAAACCAAGGCTACAAAACTACTCACATACCCTGGAACTAGTGATGAGGACTTAAAGGAACCATTTCCCATCAGGGGGCCATCAGGTTGAGAGAAAAAGCTTAACCGAATTACATCCTAAAACAATCAAAACATAAAAAAGAAAATCAGTAAACAGATAGAAAGAATACTTATAATCTAAATTCTAGTGGTCCATACAGAATTTTTTACAGTTAGACAGCAGAAGCACTCTTTGATAAAGGCATCTACAAACAAATTATTCTCAAACACAAAGTGTCAAACATTTGGAGAATTACAAATCTTCGAGAATCCAGGCAAAAGCTTCTTCAATTTGGGTATGTCTAACCCAACAGCATCATCTGATTTGTGTAATACAGCTGCCACGTGATTTATTAAAATACCATTTAGTAATATTTTCAAAACTCTCCCTTCGATAAGATTTATGATGCCTCGACCCCAATTTTATCATAAGTTACATTCTCAAAGCTACTTCAAAAACCTTCAATCATAATTGAAACGCTCTTCTAGACTTCAGTAGCAATTGTCCATTTGTGAAATACTTTTAATTGATATGATAAACTACCTTCTCTTCCAAATTTCGCTCAATGAATAACACCAAATGCCTCATCTTTTCCAAAATCTGCACATTGTCATGCCTGAAACAAATAAATTATAAACTATTATGAATGCAAGTGATGGGAACCAATAAGAACAATCGTGAAAACTAATGTTTTATTAGATACAACAAGTGTAATGATAACTCTCATTTTTGCATTTATTGGTAGAAAATAGGAGCTAATTTATTATTAGAATAGGTTTAATCATAAGTATCATAGCAGCTATGTATTGTTAGAATATGTTCAATAATAACCGTCATGTTGACAATGTACGACAAAGTAAGTTGAAGTTCAATGCTATTAAATGTATGTATAAGGGGGAATATAGATAAAAGTGCCTGTTTTGTTTGCTCATACTTCAGATAGTAAATACTGCCGTATTGTATGTATTTTGTGAGATTTAAGAATTCAGCTCAACTGGTATTCTATCAGTAAGGGACTAAGTTGAATGATCTTTTATGCATAAATATTTTATGAATCAAGAAACATTCAAATTGTGCTATGCTGGTTTCTTATTAGAAGTATAATAAATAAATCAAACTTTCAAGTTCTCTTACCAGTATTAGTTCACTACTAGCATTCAACCGCCACCAATGAATTGAAATATATTTCAAAATTTACAAAGTAATGCCATCAGGTCTATTCAAAGCATCAACGGGAACAAAGAAGTATGTCCATTCTCATCACGGGTTTATGCTAAGAAAAAGACATGTACCTCAAATATAACTGTAAAGTATATTCTCCTTTGGGAAGATTAGAAGAACTTGGATAGACATCTCCACTTGAATATATGCGCTATAAATCAGAACAGAAAAAGCAAGAGATATAAAATATATCATGAACAGACATGGTATACATTATTTTAGAGAAATGAACATTTTTTTTCCCATCTTTCTCCAGGAGCTAAAGAAAAATATGCGATAATTTCCTTGGAGAAAAGTATTTCGAAACATGTGAAAGAGCTACCCAAATAGAAAAGATGTTGGAATACACCCAAAAAAAAAAAATATCATGTAGCAAAGCCCATTACAGACTTACACTGGCATTCTCACCCAATAGGTTATAAATCCCACTACTTTATAACCTGACTATTAGTAAATTGTAATTAGTCCGAAAAAATTGCAAAAATTAAAACTCATAATTTCTATATAAGAACCTAAGCTAAATGCATCTTATTATTCATAATAATGAGCAAAAGAATATCTAACCTAAATAATTTATACTTTCTAGAAGGTAATTAAATATTAATATACCTTGTTTGAGTCAGAAATCATGTAAAATTGGGACTCAAATTTAGTGTCATATATCCGGTCATTTAACAATGGTATGTGAGGTTTTATTTGAGCTCCATCTTCCAATTTGATCTTGTAGCTGCAAAATCAGGATACTGAGAAAAGGCCATTCACATTATCTAAAGACAAATGACACAAAATTTATATAGCTCACGTCAAAGTCAGTGCCAGTATCTGCTGTCCAGAAGGAAGTTTGTCACGATCTGTTGAAAGTGCACTAATCTTAGAATCTATTGGTCGATATGGTACCCTAATCTGAAAGTTTCGTACACATTGGGAAACAAGTAAATCTTATTTGTATTTCAAATCAACAGCATAGCATAACAGGATATTATAAATATAAGGACAGAAAAGTAGCTTTAAAAAGATAACCTTGTTCAGAATTGCCACAGGTGCAAGTTCCTCAGATACCAGTAGTGTTTCAGTGTCAATCCTAACTGGTGCATCACTACCATCAAGTATAACATCCTGATTGACTTTTATCCCGTGAAACACAACCTGGAATTTTGTGTACACAGTAGAATTGTATCTTCAGTGCAGAATGAAATAACTCACCATCATATCCCATTTTATAAAAGAAATCACACATGAAGCCCAAACAATCATTCATGAAAGAGATCCAATTATGCTTTCTTCATAGACTTCAATATATGAAAGGGCAAAAGAAATACTGTATCAAGACGAAGGAAAAAAGTCATGTTTATTCATGAGATATTTCAACAGCCTTCACCTTTTAACTGTTGTTAATTAAGTTCCTGATTTGTTGTATAGATGAAAAATGAAAAATATCAACCATCATCACACAAATACAAGCAAGGTGATATTAAAGAAATGAAATGCATCTAACATCAACTACCAAAAGTAATAGGAAAAATCATCATGTGTCATACAATTCAAAATGTAGAAGATTACTCATTTTCTCATAAAAGAAACAGCTAGTCTATCCAAATATCAGAGAGCGGGAAAATTCATCTTCATAAGGATTCTATTACCTCAAAATCCACACTCGCAGACTCATGACTTCCTATGCCACTTGACCAAAACTGAGAAATGACTAGTTCCAATGTCTGACCACTTACTACCCTAAAGGCAAAGCTTTTCGCAGCAGGAGAAGGAAAAATTACAGCACTCTCCCATTTCAAAGGTCTTTGCAGTGGGCACAGCTGGGATAGAATTATGTGTCAACAAGATTACCATAATCTGACGAAGTTTCAAGCCACAAGTCATACCTGAACAGCATCCACATAAAATCTTCTTGCTGTGTCGAAATCTGATGTTTTCATTGTTGCTTCAGCCCAAGTTGCACCATGCGGCACTTCGATGTATCTTCTTTCTATATGGCCTAGTAAAGCAAGAAACAAAAAGTAAATAACTGAAAGTTTTATGCACTTCCTTTTTTGGTCTACGATTAGTTTATGGATTAGGCCATTGTGTGTAGGAGCATCTCCTTCCTAAGTCTCGCCCACTGGTGGCTATGCATTATGTAAAACTATAGGGAAAAAGGAATCAATACCATTAATAGTGGAAATTTAATATCCTCTAATTAACAAAAGCATGATAAGAGACTAAATAAAAATGTTCGAAATAATACATATATAATCTAGATATTCCTTATTATATAGGATCAACTCCTTATTTTATTTTTATAATTATAACACATTACATGTAGATCCCAGATTTAAAACCTTAGTAGGACACCAACGAAGAGAAGCATGAAGATAAAGTTGATCAACTAATGCCCACCTGGCTGGAATAATAACTTTGAAAAAGAAATTTGTGGAGGCAGGTTAGTTACAGCCTTAGGCTTTGTTATGGTGATTGGAATTCTGAAAAGAGGACCACGCCATGGAGCTTTGTAGTCAATACCATAGACCTCAAAATAATGAAGACCATCCGAAAGATTGGAAGGATCGACCAATACACTGAAAACGGGAGGAAAAAAATTTTCATTAAGAAAACAGAACTACAAATTAACATTATAAAACAAAAACTCAGCCAAATAACCATTAAAAAAAGGATATCTGTCCTAATTATATTTTAGTTCAACACAGTTAATTTTCCTTCAGGATGAAGTTGTAAACATGATATTGTCTTTTTGAAGTTGTTGTAAACTACTTTTAACAGACTGCTAATTCTATAGTTTCAATTGAATTTCTATTGTTTGGTTAAACTTTAGACCTTTTTAATTAAAAAATAATTATTTTCCATTAAAACACTCATGGATTGCTTGTCCTGTGCCAATTATACTAAGTAGAAATTAGTAACTTCTACATCGCAAGCACTTTTTGCTTTCAGGTAATCAACGTGTTAGTAACTATGCGTTTTCGCTCTCCAATATTCTTCATGCTCTCTGTTAAAAGTGGGCTTTAAGCCTAACTCAACCCCACAAAACCGGCTTGTAAGATGAGGTTTGCACCTCACTTGTATATTATGAATTGACCTTATCTCTAGTCGATGTGGGACTTCCAACACACCCCCTCATGCCGAGGTATATTCATCTCGTGCGTGGGACAAGAAATTAGTGGGTGGTCCGTTAGCAGCCCGATATCGAGTGGAACAAAATGTCCAAAAAAGTTCGTTAGGATAGGCTCTAACTTAGCTCTGATACCATGTTAGAAGTGGGCTTTAAGCCTAACTCAACCCCACAAAACCGGCTTGTAAGGTGAGGTTTGCACCTCACTTATATATTGTGAATTGGCCTTATCTCTAATCGATGTGGGACTTCCAACACCCTCCGACTATTTTTAACATGTTTGACTCAATAATATGTTCCAGCTTAAGGGAGGGTGTTAAAAACATTATTTGAAAGGACAAAACTTATTGAAGATTGATTGTCAATTTGACCAAGACAAAGTCATGTCCAGGAAATGTCTACTAATTTTGCCATTATTTATTTTGTCAGCTCCAGCAACTAATTAGCTGACAAGTTTACTATGTCCTCAAGGTCTCATGTTGATGACAATAGTAAAAAGCTTGTCTCATATGATACGTATACTTCAACTTGAGGGGGATTTGATGAGATATGATTTGATTATGTTGAATATATGATTTAATACATTAAATAAGGAGATATGAAATGATTTGATATAGAAATATCTTGCAAATATTTCACATTATTATATATCAATTTTGTTCCTTGTTATGATATCTCTTCTCTATTATAATAAGAAAGCTCGTGTATATAGACCTCACAGAATTCATTATATGCTGTCTTGATTTCTCTTTTCTCAACATGGTACCAAAAAGTACCATCTTCCATGACTTGTTTTGCACCAATTCTTTTAGCATATCTCTTAGAATTTACTTTATTTTTTATATCTTTCTTATTTAATTAGATCTTTGTAGTTACAGGAATACCTTATTAGAATATGATTTTTAAGTATACCATATCATGTATTTATTGTCATCTGCGTATAGAAAATGGAATTTTTTTGTTTAGTAATACACAATTTTCAGCATCTCTTCCATCTATGTCTCTCCCTTTCAACAATGTTCACATGGGAAACTTCAATATTTAGGTTGCACTAACATTTTAGAAGTTCTATAAGCTAGTACTTCTAGAAGTGTACCACTATTTTGGAAAAGGTATAAAATCAATTAAATGTTGCTAAAAGAGGAATGCTAGTAACAAACTTTTATAATTGACTGAAACTTCTTGAAAATCACAAAACTGTGTGCCTATCATTGTATTTTACAAAACCCACTTATAGTTTTATAGTTTCTAATAAATTTTCAACCAATACTAGTGAGTTAGAACGTGCTGCTAACACTTCTCTCGTTGAAATCCTAGGAAATTTTAAGGGGCCTCTTTTTCACTCCCAAGTTAGTTGGGTGCTGGTTATTGATCTTTGAAGCTCGCATTATTTGGATGAGCTTGTGGTCATCTTGGTTAGATGAAAATCACAACTAAGATTGTGCAAGGAAGTAAAGTGACCACTTCAAAATCATTATACAAGTACTTGAGATTAAAACAGAGAAATATGTTTTCAGAAGGCTTGAAAGATCCTTCTCATGTTCATATATTTATATTGAGTAGGAGCTAGTACAATAGAAAGATGAAAAGCTAAGAGACTGGCCTAGACTGCTGTACAATGATTAGAGATAACTCAACACTCAACTCCCTACTAAAGTCCTACTGACTACACTAGCAGAAATAATTATTTCAACACAAGTAATGTTGTACATGAAATGGTTATAATTGATTGATTGAGCAACATGCCGTGAACAAAATTATGATAACAAAAACACAATTGCTTCACAAATGCAAAGGAAGTGTTTCCAAGCGAGCAGGAAGGATTGACAGAACACAGGCAAAGTAAGAAAATCATTTCAATTTCTCACAGAATCCATACATCAAATTATTAGCATAGAGATAAACCAAGAGAAAGAAAGGTGTTTACATCTTGTTCAAAAAACTTTGCTCACAACTTCATTAAGGAAAAGCAGTACAAAATTTAAATATTAACACATAAAGCTAAAGACACAGAACGGAAACAATTTAATCAACAGAAACATTAGTACATATCTCATAAATTATATTAATATTGAAATAACAAATCAGGAGTGTATTAATTTCTGTTTATCACAAAAAACAGAAGACAAGAGCAAAGACCATTCTATCAATACATTCAATGCAAAATTACGTAAAATTATGGCAATATGTGCAAACAAATGAAAATAACGGCAAAGTAGAGGACACTAACTTGAAGCTGCGACCATTATTAGTGAGCAAAAGATAGTCGGGGGACTTCACAACTGTTTCTTCTGTAGAATGTAATTCAATGTACTCCTCAAATGGAACCAAATCCTCTAAGTTGTCAGCATCTTCATGAAATTTTGGATTAACTTGCACTGTCCACTGTGAATATGTTCAACCAAAAGTTTAAAACAATTACTTACTGAAATCAGAGGACCAGAAGTAAAACATACAAGTAGCTAATGAGAATATTAGAAATTTAGGAAATAGAAATGACATAAGAAGTAGAAATGACAAGAGAAGACATTTGCAAAAGTTGCAGGATGTAATATATCGGTCAAAAACTTATTCCACGGTAAGTCAGCCAAATTAATTGGGTGACAATTATGTTTGGCATATTGACAACTGTAAAAGCTGATAGGTCATTATTATTGTTTTCAAAAACAATTCTGAGCTTTCTAACATTTGTTAATAAGTCTGTATCCTGACTTGAAGAAAACAGAAAGAGAATAACAAGACATGTCTCTAGGTGTTTCTACTTTCTGCTTGTGAAAAAAGAAACTGTTAGCTTTGAAAACAACTTTCAAAACTTAAGACATTTTTCAATACGAAATTGATAGCAACATATTGTGGAATTGTATTAAAAAATAAATTTATACAAAAAAAAAAAAAACTCAGAGGGGTATCAGACGTACAATTCCTCATCAACTTTTTACCAACAGACAAGACACAGACAATAATTTTTTATTTCATTTTCATTTACTAGTATAGTATCATTGTTAACTCTTCAATTTCTCATCATTGGTACAGTTCCTGTATCAGTTAATCAATATTGGATCGAAGTACAAATCATCAGTAATTGGTTTTCCCGTCTTTAATTTCACTCTACAACTTTCAAAAGATCTGACTCAATAATTGTGATCAACAATGCAGTGATGCACAACAAATTTATCAATGATCTCACCTCGGTAGATTGAGTGCAAGCACTAGCCTCCCTAAGGTAGATGCCCCTTGATGAAGGATCTGCCATTAGTAATCATAAAAAAGTATCAGATATTTGTCTACCATCTAGCTTTTCCTCCAAGCCAAGTTTTGTGTAAACTTTCTTAATTTCAATTCAAATTTCTTTAATCCTAATAGAGCATCAAGTTGTCTAAGTAATTAGATTATTTATCCATGGGCATGAACCAACAATCTATTAGGTGAAAGCATGCGAATGATTCTATGTTTAACACACCCCTCACTTGAGAACCCTTAGTCACACATGGTAGGCTAGGCCCCAGACTCTTATTAAAAGAATGACAATTGAACTCAGATCTGATATCATTTAATGAGCGACCCATTGGGAAGTCCCACATCACCTGCCTCAAGTCTTGGAACGTGGCTTATATACATGTTAGGCTACTTCACTAAATGACAATTGGTTTTAAGAGGAAATCCAACATGGTGTCATAGTCTATAGCTAACCTTGGAGGGGAAGTGTTGGAAAAGTAATTTCGCCTGCCCCAGGTCTTGAAGTGCCAGCTTATATATTTGTCAGACAACTTTACTTAATGTCAATTGGTCTTAAAATGAAATCTGACACCAACTATCCCGTAAGCTTAAGACGCATGAATGATTTTAATCTTATGTACACAAATGACACACTACACTTTCTACGGTCACAAATATAAGGGAAAAACAATAGATAATATATTTCCTTTATTTGGTCAAATAAGGAGAAGGTAAAATGTAATGATAGAGACTCACTACTTTTTCCAGATTGCTGGATTTTTATTTGATACCAAACACATGGAACATTTTGACACTTCTGTATATATTCAAAAGCCCTGTCAAGGAGTGTATGATTGAAGTCAATAAATGTCAAATAACTACCATTTTAATAAAATGTCCATTGAAGTAAAAATTGGGAAAATTATTTAACTTGTCAACTTGCATAAGCCCTTGTCCAGTGGATAATTTATCCTCGGGTAGATCACCTATGGGGACTGCAGTATTTTCAAGTGCTATCCTCACACTGTATGGACTCACAGGAATTCCCTCAGCCTGCGTGCAAATCAATTCACATTCCAAAAACTAGAGATATATGTGCAAATAAAGACAACTACATAAGAAAAGCTACAAAAGAACCACATGCAAGAACCTTCATTGCACTTATGACCAATGCAATTCCTCCACAGGCTGATGGTGATGCCATTGATGTCCCATTCATGAGCATACGCCGTTGCAGAGTCCATGTGGGAACAGGAGCAACAGCACCACCCGGAGCACTCACACAAACACCAAGGTCTCCATCAGCTGTTGGTCCTCTGCTAGACCTGTATCCATAAAAAATATACAATGATAATGATGCTAAAAAATAAGTAACAGCAGTAAAGATGAAGGATATAAGAAGTCATCCAATTAGGAAGATTTCAGGGAACCGAAGAAAATATACCAAGTGTATTCAAGCCCATCAGAAGGAGGCTCAACAACACAATGAGCACCAGCAGCCATAGCAGGAGATACATATGCGCCAACACCTATGATACTTGAGGAAGTACCACCAGGTGCACCAACGGTGCTCAATCCCGGTCCACTGTTACCAGCACTGCTCACAAATATCAAACGATGCTTGTTCACCACCTAGAAGAAATCAACCAGAATATCAAATACTTAAGAAAATACAAAAGTGACATGCAAATGATATCGATGGGCAACTAAAATCACAAGTCTAAGAAAATACTTCATTCACAAGGTCAACAAAGCGCCCATAGTCTGGTAGTAATGTTCCTTCACCATAACTCATGTTGATAAGGTCACACTTATGCTGAAAAGGAAACGTAGAACGTCCATCATTAAAACTCTTCTTTATGCAAGATGTTATGTTATAACATCCAAAAACAAACTCAGTTCATCAAAAACGCAAAAATCAAAGGCAAATCATATTTCTCTTGTCAGAATATCCAGGATAATCAGCTAAAGAAAGAAACTTTTGAAGCACCTCCACAGCTGCTATCAGTGCGCGAGTTAAGCCGGTTCCTGTTTCCATTGAACCTAAGCGAGAATCCCCAATTTTACAAGATATTATTTGTGCGCCAGGTGCAACTCCATTCAACAAGGGCTCCTAAAAACAATTTGTATATCAAAAGGCTATTCTTCGTAAGAATATTGCACTATGTGGATAAAATTATATATCTGTACCTTTGGGTGGAAAGCAGTAGCTATACCAGCAACATGGGTGGCATGTGGAGAACTGTCTGTTACGATACTCAAGACATTCCCATCATTATAGACATTAGCAACAAATGTACAAGCATCTAATTTGCTGAAGACACCATACTTCCTCTCTATTCTGAAAAAATGGGCGGTCACAATTAGCATTGGAACCATATATGAATTCAATGTGTACCCTACTTAATAGAAACAAAAATGACAATAATTGCTTCAATAGATAAACAGCATAAGTTTATTTTCTTCAATGACAAAGAAAATTAACTCAAAAACATATTAAATATAGTCAAGGTGGGAACCAAGCTCTTCCAATTCACTTGTTAAGTTGCTCCTTTTTTAGTTTCTAGGAAAATTGTCTATTTGACATTTTTTTCTGTAAGACATAAACAGTAAAACATGTATAAACCCCAAAAGAAGAACCAAATATATTTAGAAGCAGTATTTGCAGAATGGAATCTAAATTGTTTTAATGTAAAAAAAAATATTGTTTTAATATGATCACATAAAAGTAAAGGGTCAAACTGTTTTAAAATAAATTTCCAAAACAGAACATGGAAACTTCAACCCCATTCACCAACTCATTTCACATTTTACTTTATATTTAAAGGATGACATCATTTTTTCATATATACAACATTTGTAGTAGCATTTTGTTGTAGTAGAAATATATCAGGAAATCAAGGTTGGAATCAATAGAACAAGGTTTCCAAACCAAGGGCTGCATGCAGTGACAATCAAACAGAGGGTCCTTTGTGGTAGGAAATTTGTTGCCAAAAAAAAAAATTATCTGCCAATTTCATGAGACATCTCCAGACAAAAGCTATCAAATTAGATTAAGATTTATATTATAATAAATATTAACACAACTAAGGTTAAGATTTATAATAAATATTAACACTGGGAACTAAATGTACCTATAATTAGTTAAAGGCACAAAATCAACAAGCTTTCCACTATTTGGATCATCCTCCAGACTCTGTGTGTCAAGGGCAACCCTCCAAACCTCTCCGTCATGCCAGACAACGGCGTCTATGACAGGCCCTCTATCATCATAGCTCTAAAACATGAAACAGCATCACCTTTTTCAAATCCAGGAATTTCAATTGACAAAAATCACGGTGGGAGCACAAATACAATACAAGTATAAATGTTTCTCTTTATTTGAGTAGACAAGTGAGATAGAGAACAATAAGAGTTTCATTATCTGTGAGCAGGGTGAAAAAGATTTTTCCAATATTATTTCATACAGTAACAATCATTGTATCATCCTCATTCCACCATTTATGAGTGTCCTATAACACTTTAAAATCAAATCAATCATTTATTTTCTATTTCAAGCACAGGAAAAGGCAGATTACCAAAGAGAAACAAGAAAGATTACGTGCTCAGCACTCACCTCAGATTGTTTTCTCAGAATATCAAGTCTATTTTGGATATCTTCCCTGGCCCTTTTAAGACGTACATCCTCTACCTTGATGTGTTGCTAGAAAACGTATCATGTTTGAGTTATATAGAAAGAAAATGATATACAAAAATAAAAACAAACATATCATATCTAGCGTAGCAAGATAGCTATCCATAAAATTAACAGTATCATCTATAAAGTCATCTAGTTATTAGAAAAAAACAGCAGCCACTCAACAGATTTCAATCATTAAATAAGCATCCAGAAGGAAAAAAAAATTAAAGCATCATCTGTTCATAATAGACAATGGCACACAAAAGCACTACTGATGAGTACATCCAGTAGAAACATTAAGAGAATACATCAATGCAGCACACAAGTAGGAAGGTGCAATAACAAAAGGAGAAGATGTAAACAGCTTGACCCTACAATATGCATTGCCTACTAAACAAAATGTTTAAGTCTTTTGAGTACATCATACGTAATTAAAGGTTCTACAGTCCTGGTAAGAATCAATAAAATTTCCAATGAACCTGATCAAAGTCAGCAAGTTGTTTTACAGTCTTAGCAATTTCCTCCTGGTTTTTCTCATCCCATATTTTCTTTCTTTCTTTCTGCCAATAGAAAATTCAAAAGAAGAAAACAGAAATTAGATCTAATAACCAGAGGCATGAAGCCTAAAGAAAAACTAAAATATTTCATAAAATTGCAATACAACCTTCAAACGAGAAGTCAAAGTTTCCGTGAATAGCTCATAAACCAATTTATAGCCCACATGCCATTCACCAGAAGGATTCTTCCATGATGTATTGATAACCAATGATGCCCCTGTAAAATATTTTTTCATAAAGATTGAACCATAGACACGAGCTTAATAATTCAATGGTTCATTTCCCTTGAGTAACACGATTGATTAAACAGAAAAGGGAAGAAACAAGCACCAGAGTAGGGGATCCATGCATTCACACAAAAACAGCAATCAGAAAACAGAAGAAAACAAGAAAAACAAAATGCTTCATCAGATTTGTTGGAGCAGGAAACTTTAAGGGCATGTTTGGTTTCTGTTTTCAGTAAGAGTCTTTTGACTGAAATAATAAAGAATCAATGAAACATCACAGACAAGTGTTTACTTATTTTAATATATGACAAGGTAGGAACTTCAAAACCAAGAAAACAAAAGAGTTCAAAGATAGTATTCAAATTATTATTCTGTAAGCATAAAAAAAATCATTATCCTGTAAATAATAAAAAAAAAATGGAACACTGCCTCATCAACAGAAGGCTGTAATTAAACATGATATTCTATAACTACTCTAGGAAAAAATTATCTAAACAGATTTTTATGATTACTATTTTCTTCAAAACGGTTTCAGAATAATATTTTACAGAACTGAAATCCAAATCAATAGAACAAGATCAAAACCAATCCGGCCATTGTATTCGAACTTTGTCTCTTAGCTAGGGTATCCTATAAATCATTTCGTTAATGTATATGCAATCAAGAGTATCAAATTGCTTTCAGGCTGACCTAGTCACTGTAATAATTGTCTAGCTTCATCCAAAAGCACTAACCTGAAGCCCCACAAATATGACCGTCAGCATCAGCCTTCACCACCTTTGAGGTATCAATATCACCACTCCCTGTGCTGAGGAAACAAAAAGTACCGGTATATGTATTGAGAAACCAGTACACAATTAAAAGAATTATCAGATAAAATCTAACATGAAGTACTTTCTGTTTACCAATCAATGACATCGAGAACTTTTGGCTTCCCATCTGAGGTAATCTGTAATCCATCAGCAGCTGGGTCTACACCAGAATCTGTAAACATGCAAATCTAATTATTGAACAAATTTGGCATATATAGAGTTAACACATGCAGTCATAGTATAAGAAAAACATGCATAAGAATACAAGCAACATAATCATTTTCTAAAAGGCATTCTAGTAGCATCAGCAGATTAGATGGGCAGCTAGCCAACAAAAAAACAAAGTGCAGGTTACTTTCATTACTTTGCAGTCTAGACGGAACATCGAAGAAGTAACGCACTTTCCATTAAAAAACAAGAAAAGTGGATCCAGACTATAACCAAAATAGAAAATATGCAAACATAGCTTGGGACGAACACAGCGTTTATCTTCATCACTAAATCCTAGCAAAAAAACAATTAAAGATTCAAAGACAACAACAAATCCCCGACATATAAATGCTGACCCAACACAAAATCTTAATCACCAACACTCCTTACAAACAAAACATTCTTAAAGCACTGAAAAACACTTCATTAGCCCAACCAATCCAACATGGTTACCACAACAGGTTCTCTCGTCAGTCAGCAGTCTTCAACGGGTTCTCTGTGGGTTTTTCAAGAGGATTGAGATTCAATAGCAATGAGACACAAGTCAAACCCATATAAAGGATAGACACCAACTTCAACTCATAACGTATGGATTTACGAGTTTTCTTCTAAGTTGTTCAACGTTCTCATTTCTATCAAAATCGCACATGGATTCCTAACACTACCTAGCCAAAAGCCAAACCACAGAAATGAACATAACTAAATCCAATCGCTTCCATTCCAAAACAAACAAATTCCAACAATTTCAGCATCTCTTCAATTTATTTTCATCAAGTCCACGACAAATGCAAACCAAACACAAAATTAATCCGAAAACAAAACTCCGAAACGCATCTTAGTTTTTATTAGCTCCACTCTCAAAACTTCAATATAATATAATACATACTAATCACACAAGAAAACTCAAACACAGTCCTCAACTCGAGATTATTTCCGATTGTTCACTTCCAAACATTTCAACATCCGAATTTTAAAACAGTTCAAAAAAAAAAAATCGACGAAGAACGCATAGTGGAGCAAAAGTCAACGGCGCAAGAGTACCGAAGATGGCGATGAGAGCGCCGCGACCGTCGTACTCGGGATGAGCGTCGAGGAAACGATCGACGCCAATCTCCTTCTTAGGCATGAGCGAAGCAAGGAAAGTGGATTCGTTCAGCTTGAACTCGCGCAGAGAGGAAGAACCATCTCTATTCTTGTTACTGCTGTTGCTGCTTTTATCGCCGGTGATGGTGGAAATGGATGAAGAGCACGGCATTGACCTGTGCAAGATACGGCGGCGTTTCGATGCAAAGCTCTCCAAGCTCGAAGCTCTTCGTGTATCTGAGTATGCGAGAGCGATCAGTATATGTATTGTATGAGAGTCAGAGCCTCGGGAGTGATGAAAATGGAGATGGTGATGAGAGTGTTGATTGCGTCGTGTCGGGCGTTGGTTTTGTTGCGATGAAGAGACAGTGAGGGTGTTTGGGTAATTTTGCATAAATATCTGACGTGGCGTATTTTGTGCAATACAGAAACATAAGAAACATGTATACGGGTATATTTTCACCAAGTGTTACATTTAGGATAATACAGTGCAAACTCAATAAGCACTCTCATGAAAGTAAAAAATTCAGATTTATTAAATAAATAAGAATATTAAAAGTTGAAATTTTTGAATTATTGTTGTGTATATAATGTTGGTAGAATAGAATTATGGTGATCTCAACAGAACGTTTTTTTTACATTAAATAAAAGTAAATTAAATTAAATATTTACAGAATAGATTAAGGTGGTTAGAGATATAGAATCATGATGATTCTATATTGGTATAATTGAATCATGGTAATCTCAACTGAACCGATCATTAAATAAAAATAAATCAAATTAAACATTTTTACAAAATAGATTAAAGTGGTTAGAGACATAGAATCAAATCAGATGGATTCCATAATTATAAAATGAATTGTTATCGTCTCAACATTAATTTAAATCATTATAATGCATCTAGTGGATGAGATTAAAAGACAAATTGTCATGAAAAGTAAAAAATTCAGAGTTACTAAATAAAAAAAGAGTATTAAAGGTTGAAATTTTTGAAATTGAAAAAGAAATGGATAAATAAGTTAATTTTACACTTTCAATTATTGCTTTGTGTATTATGTTGGTAGAATATAATCATGGTGATCTCAACTGAACCAATATTTTTGGCATTAAATAAAAGTAAATTAAATTAAATATTTTTACAAAATAGATTAAAGTGGTTAGAGACATAGAATCAAATCAGATGGATTCCATAACTATAAAGTGAAGTGTTATGGTTTCAACATTAATTTATATCATTATAACGCATCTGGTGAATGAGATTAAGAGACAAATTCTCATGAATAGTAAAAAATTCAGAGTAACTAATTAAAAAAAGTATTAAAAGTTGAAATTTTTGAAATTGAAAAGAAAATGGATAAATAAGTTAATTTTACACATTCAATTATTGTTTTGCATATTATATTGGTAAAATAGAATTATGGTGATCTCAATCGAACGTTATTTTTTGGCATTAAATAAAAGTAAATTAAATTAAACATTTACAAAATAGATTAAAGTGGTCTGAGTAATCAAATCAGATGGATTACATAATTATATAATGAAGTATTATTGTTTTAATAATAATTTAAATCATTATAACCCATTTAGTGGATGAGATTAAATGACAAATTTATATAAAAATAAAAAAAAACGTACCCATGCTGGTCTCGAACGTGCAACCTTGATGTATTAAGGCCAAACCTTAAACAACTGAGCTAATGTATCACTATTAACTCTTTTTCTTTTTATTGTCTACATTGTTCACATTGCAAAACAAGAAAAATTCTTGGCCCATGCAGGTCTCGAACCTGCGACCTTGGCGTTATTAGCACCACGCTCTAACCAACTGAGCTAATAGGCCTTTGTTGATTATTGTTCATTTTAATGTTATATAAAATAATGAAGAATGTTTACTAATTCATTTTAGTTTAATTTGTGCTTCGAATATTTTCACTACCTTGATTTATGCAAAAAAAAAAAAAAGCGTTAACTTTGAGACATTTTGTCATTAGACTCACCAATAAAATTTACTTTAGCTAGTTTTCATTTTAATTTTCAATTTATATACCACATGAAAGGAAAGTAAATCTAAGAAAAATATTTATCATTTATAAAAAACAAAATACTACATTAATAGTTCAAAACAATCACTTCGTATTAATATATTAACATCTTATATTAAAGATAACACTTCATATCAATACATTAATGTTTATATTTTAATAAAAAAAATTAAAAAACCATATTTGAAATAGTTTAATCTTCAAAATATTAAATCATGAATAATTTAGTTTTTTTTAATAATATATTATTAATTGAATGATTATAAAAATTCATAATTTTAAACATTTCAATACAAAATTTAAATTTTAAATATAAAAAATCGCTAATTTGTAAACACTATAAAATATTTATAATGTTCTACCTTATAATGTAAAGCATGAAGAGATAAACTCAAAGTAGATATTTAGTTCACTACTTTTGTCACTTCCATCATCACCGTTGCTGCAAAGGAAGAAAAAAAAAGAAAAAAAAAAAAGTGTAAAGGAAGAAGACAAGAAAAAAGGCAGAAAAAAACTCGTTCAAGTTTTTCTCAAAACACATTTCACGAATTCTGCCAAACTTTTTCTATAACATATTTCATGTATGAATATTTCAAAAAAACTCATTTCGGAAGGCATTATACTATATACATTTCAGAATGTTTGTTGCGAAAATTTTGTTCCAAAAGTTTTATTCCAGAAATTTCGTTCCAATCTGGTATTTTCAGTAATAATGCCATTTTAAAAATGGTTTAATTAATTGAATCGTAGCTATTTTTGTTTAAATGTGTCGGTATTCGATTTTAAAGGTGTTAATTGAATTTTAATTTTTTAAAATGTGTTTCAATTATATTATTTTAAAAAAAATATTAATATCATTAAAGGTATTGATATTTAAAATAATTTATAAAATTAAGTATTGATATTTATATTAAAATTTAGTAATAAAAGTCATGAATAAAGTTAACAGTGTTAATAATTTTTGTCTGAAAGGAACTCAATTGAAACACTTATTTAAAAGTTGAGACTCGATTGACATCTTCTTAAAAATGGATATCAAACTTACACAACGAAAATGAATATCATCCGACTAATTAAACTTTAATAGATTAAACTTTAAAATTTGGGGGTTTGTGAAAAAATTGTAGGGTGCAGGAAGTAAACACTCGGTTAGTTTTGTCCAACTTTTATTTCACCCACGCCCAAATTATCTCATTTTCAATTAACGATTATATATAATGTTTTAGTTTGAAGTTATATTTTACTACTGTGAGATATTTTAAGAATACTTTTATATTAAATTGTTTTGCTTAATCATACAATATATAGGCTTTCTAACCTTTTCTGGGCATTTTTCAAAACCGTTTTAACTTTATTTTTCATTTTCTCAAAGTATTCATTATTTTATTATTATATATATAGCTTTAAATGAATTTAAATATATGGGATGTAAAAAATGATTCAGTGGAAATATTAATATAAAAAATATCAAAATTATTCATTTAAATTTATGAATACATAATAAATTGTTAATATAAAAAAAATTACTGCATCGTTTAATCATAAAGTGTCCTTTATAGTTTATTCGCTCTTATAATAATTATCTTTAAAAATTATATGAGAAAAAAATTTGTGTTTAGCGACTATGAAATTCCGAATTTATTATCATTAAAGTAATTTGTCTTGTAAGACGAATAATTTAGCATGTATGTTTTAATACAGTTAATAGAATATTTGTATTTTATTTAATAATTGATCAATGTTTTTCAAAAAATATATTTTTCATTGTATATTTTTGTTAACTTTTCTTACAATGACGAGTTTTTTAAAATATTATAATTTAAAATATTTTACTAAAAATCCAAAAAAAATAAAATATAGAGTTTTTATAACATAGTCATACGTTCAAGGTGTTAGGCAAACCATAAAGATGTTATAGCAAAAAAGAATGGAAAAAGAATGGACAGCATTCAAAAGTGCTCTATCATCTTCCTCCTCCCCCAAGGTTTTCATTTATATCCATTTTTTTTATCTCTTGATTTCCTTTCTTTCTTTCGATCTTTATCAAATTTCTTTATTTAATTTATGTCTCTTATTATGTCTTAAATAGTTACATGAATTATCAACTTTAAACTCCTCATTTGTTAATTCATATCCTATAAAGATGGTAATTCGGGATGGACCAAGCGGGCTCGCAAAAAAAAAAAACACAGGACAAAATGGAAAGTTAGATCTAATGGCCCGCATAGGCCTGTCTTGCACATGCCCGTAACCCGAACGGGCTTAAGGCGGGATGAGACGGGTTGGCTCGCTGGCCCGTTTACAAAATTAAATATTCTCCTTTTTCAATCCCCACACCATTCATCACGATGTTTTTATAAATTCCTTGTAAGTTCATTTTATTATTATTATTATTATTATTATTATTATTATTATTATTATTATTATTATTATTATTATTATTATGTATAATCATTGTATATAAGATAATGATGTTAGTTATTGAACATGGGATATTTTTTTACACAATTTTAGGTTAACAAATTTGTACATGTCTTGTAAAGTGACATGTTACTATTGTACTTTAACTATAATTATGGTTGTTATTGTTTATTGTCTTTGGTTAATTAAACTAATTGGAATTATTTTGATAGGAAATGAATGTCAATCATTATTATGGAAAAATAAAAAGTTTTTATTTTGCTCATTACAAATGCATGCCAACCAGCGAGCTAGGTCGGACTAGAAAAGTAAACATGTTTTTGAACTGTGGGGCGGGCCAAATCGGGTGGGGTTGGCCCGCTTTGTCATCCCTACTTATAATGATCCCATGACATTAGGTTAAAGACTAGATATGCCTCGGGCCTAACAACTAATCAGGCTTTGGGTAGTTAAAGACTAGATTGGCCTTGAGCAATTAAAGATTGCATAATATGTTATGTTATATACATTCAACCATCACTTAAAAGCTTCTGCTAAGACCATCCACCCTATGGTCTACCCTCGTTCCTACCTATAGGCTCATCTGCTCACGCTATTATGGCATTCATTGCAAAAGAAAGACATGAACAAATATAGGATGTCAAAACAGGTCAGCCCGACCCATTTCTAACTTGTCAAAATCGGGTCGGTTGGGTCAACCCGACATCTGAAAGAGAGCACAAGAGACAACAAGATTTATACTGGTTTGATTCAGATGAATCTACATTCAGTCTCTAGTTTTCCTCACTAGAAATTTCACTATATCAACAAGAGAAGGAATAAACACCTATGCAATTCCTAAACTCTAAAACCACACTTTCTTGAAAACACCCATTCAAGAAATGTGCAAATTGTAATGCTCCAAGCAATTACACACAATTACCACAATCACAGTGATAACACACAAAATTTTCATATTCAAGAAACTACAAGAAACTGATACAAAAACAGTGACAGTAATGGAACAATAACACCTAATTTAGTACACAACTTTAGTGTCAATATTACACTTTCTTCATTTGATATTGATGATCATTCTTGATGAACACTTAAGCCCTTGCTGCAGAATTTGCTCCAAGAAGATTTTCAGCACTCTTTTCTCTTTCTTTTTGGTTGAAAACGTTGCTTTCAGAAGGTGCAAGGATCTGTTTTTATCCAGCAGCTGCTGTCAGGACGAGTCTAGTCGACTAGATTAGTTGGCTAGTCAACTACATTATGACAAGACCCAAATCCAAGTTCCAGAACTAACCTAGTTAACTAGATTAGTAGCCTAGTCGACTATCAAGACAACATATTAACATTTTCAGATTATCACATACATATATTTATGTCTTGTTCTAATTCCAATCATTCTCATGTTAGTATGGACATAATAAAAAACATTACAGATACACTTAATCAACAACAATTCTGAATGTTGGTATTTTTTTGGAGTTAAAAATGATTAAATAACATCATTCTTTTTCACAATATCATTGAAACATATCTTATGTATGAGATTGTGCTTAATAAATTATATCAAGATTTCATAGTTAGTTGGAATAAAAAATCAACCTTTGACAATACTTGAATCCTTCTTATATTTTCTTGTGTCAAATTGAATATGGATGGAGTCTTGCAAACTATGATATAACAAAGGCAATTAGATATTTGTCTTTTATAAATTTGTAAACCTGGGAATGCTTGTTGTTAATGGAATTGGAAACTATAAGAATATTTTTTCATGAAATTTGATATTTGGTGGATTCTACGATTTTGTGGTGGACCCTATAGGGAGCCTTTGCTGGAGCCTATGATTCAGCCTATTATGGTACATTCTCTTGTGATGCCATATATTGCTAAGTCCCAACTTAAGCCAAATCATGATAATGATTTTATTGTGCATAGATCTTATATTATTAATTAAGAATCTTGATGTTTTTACTAGTGGTGGTGTACCAATGGATTTTTATTCCTTGCATGATATGTCTTTTTTGGAGGATGTCATTTCTATTGTTGATAGTTTACAGAGTTTACAATACTTAGATGTACCTCGTTGTAGTTATAAGACAATTCCTAATATTTGACATCTAAAAGAAATCATTTTGTAGAGGAACCGAAAATAGTCTCTAAATTGGCTAATATACTTAATAAGAGGGAAGATTCTAATTTTGAGGAAGATGATGAGTTCGTTGAAACTACAAGGAAACTTTGTCAAGCTATGCAACAAAAAGTTAATACTAAATCTTCCAAAGCAAAGATTTCTAAAAAACAATAATGATTTTTAAATTTTGTGGATTGTAAGTGTGTCAGTTAATGATAAATATCTTAGTATGATGAGGAATTTGATTATTAAGCTTTAGTTTCCTATTGGTGTTGCATTGATTTACTTTTTTCCATTTGTGTAATTACTTAATTTTTTTCATAATATGTATTTTGTGCCTATGTACGATGTATTTTAATCATGGATTTGATATAGTATCCCATTTTTTTTTTCTCTTAATAAAATCTTCATGTTTTGGTAGTGATGTATAACATGAGCATATTTAGAAATTTGATATTTCATAGGTCATTTACTTTAAGCTATTGAGGCATAGGAAGAAAATATGGATGTGTAGGAAGAAATAGCCTATTATTATTATTGGCAGACCTAAAAAGACCCGATAAATATGAGATCCAAACATGATATTTGTATGAATTATTAACACTCCTACAATCAGGAAAGGATGATATTTATGATAGTATAACCAACATCTAGGTTATGGTAAATTGGGTCCATTTATTATATAACGGAAGATGAATATTTTGAATCAAATGTATGTTAATAAAACGGAAGATGAATATTTTGCAGATAATATGATTATTTACATCGAAAAAAGTTAACTGAAAAATCTAATTATAATCAATTTCCATGAGTTCAAAAATATGACAAAAACGATAGACATTCCTTTAGATTGTGTAATTTCTTTGATAATTATATATGTACTAGATTATGTATTCATTTTTATTGAATTAGTCACAAAAATATTAAATATATAAATTTTGAGTATATTATTTTGGCTCCCCCAAAAATTTTGGTGAAGATCCGTCATTGCAAACCGGCTCATTTTTCGGTAAGAACAAAACTTAATCTTACTCCATATGTGTTCTCTTCATCCAACTCCTAAAACCCTCTATTGCAAGACTGAAGAAACTTCTAATGAAGATTGTGTTAGAACCTAGTATGTTCACAAGGCAAGATTTTAGAATAAGAGAAATTTACTATGTATTCACGAGTCATATTATCTATAACAATATATAAAGAGGATATAATCTTTTGTGTTTATATTTTATTATTCCAGTTTTACCTTTATTTATTATTTTAAAAATTCAGTTTTACTCTTAATTATTATTTTAAAAATTAATTATTTTATAAATAGTTTATCTTTAATCGTTATTTTAAAAACATTTTTTGTTTTTAACAATTATTTAAAAAAATTTATTTTGTGTATATATCTTATTTTTCTAATCTTATATTTAACAACTATTTTAAAATTTATTATGAAAATTAAAAAATGCGACAGTTGACATTACGATATTTATTTTATGACAGTTTTTTTTACAATGATAGTGTTCATTATCATTATAATTTGACTATAGTGCTCGTCACTGTCACCTTACAACAACATGCCTGATCTTACTTAAAAGAAAGAAAGAAGAAAAAAAGATTCGGAAATATGATGACAAAGTCTCACTGTCGAATCGATACACAAATGTTTAAATATTTACAGACTCATTAATGTCTATATTGTTAAATTTGACTTAGAGTTCATAATTTTTAATCAATTAAATATTTATTTTGTCGTTGATTAATCGGTGGGATTCCTTTATCAGAAAACCATATTGTCCTGCACATAACCGTGGTTAGGTGAGAACTGTTTAATGTTGACGAAGCCTTGATTATTTACACAACAATGTAACTAGTATAGTAGTATGTACCAGTGTAGTTTATTATTGAAAATGTCTCCAATTTATTTAACTTATATATTAAATATATTACGTGCAATTACAATTTTGAATATTTTAATAATTAATTTACGATTTTAGTTTCTTTATATTTTTGTCATTTTAGTTTTATCGTTTTTCCGTTTTAGATATGTTTTAGTCATGTATGACATTGTGTAATGTATTTTAGTTTTTCTAACATCCTATATATATATATATATATATATATATATATATATATATATATATATATATATATATATAATAAAAAAAAGATTAATTAATAATTTATTTTAATTATTAATTTAGAGAACCATTATAATTTTTTGAAATTATTTTAATCATCAATAAATTTTAATTTATAAATTGATATTTAAATTGATCACTATAATAACTAACTATTTTTAGTCATTAAATTTTATCACCATTCAAATATTTTTTTGTAGTGATATATGTAACATCCCATTTAATAGTTTTTATACTACTAAATAAAATATTCACATTATGATTCAACAAAGCAGGCAATATGGATAAACAATTATAAAGTGTTGATACAGTCATCCAAAACTAACCATATAAAAAACTCTAAGGTAGAAGTGCAGCTTATACAAAATGGAGTCAGTTCATACAACTTAAAACTTCAAAGATCTAACTCAAAAAGGCATTACTACTACTATTCCAAGTCAAGCTCAGCTCCTATCTAGGAGAGGGGTGTCTGCATCTGGATTTGGCTTTACTCACACCAATAATAAGTGATCATTGCAAAGGAGACCACACAAGGAAACAAACATAAACAAGGAGGGTAAGCTAACTGAAATGAACGAAAAATAATACAGTTCACAGAGTAAAATCATTCACAACATATAACTCAAACAGATAATTCTAGACTCGATATCCGGATTGTGTAAGTGAGATTGGAGCTCTTGGTGGTTTGCACCTGTGAAGGTTCCCAAACTCTGCAAAGTTTGAGCACAAGGGGTTATCACCCAACCACTCACAGGGTAAGTCCCCTTCGCGTCTAAGACTTAATCAAGTCCAAAGACTAGGACCTCCTGCTACTCCTCACGACATAATCCATTTTACTCTATCTGAGCATGAATGATTATTGGAGTTTCAGGATACCAACCAATACGGATTCCTCACGTCCTTACACACACACACACACACACTAACATTCTCTTCAGAATTTCCCTTGAAATTCTATCTCAACCACATCTTCTCATAGTTCATGTTCATCATATTCACCATACATAGCATTAGCAACACATACCATTCACAAAGGAAGTTAATTGCACATAATCTCTTTCAAACATGTAAATTCATCCTTTAAAGTATAACATCACATACCCCACTACAGGATCTTTCGCTCAAGTTAGTCAATCTAGCTTAGGCGAGAGACCATCTCGCTTAGGCGAGTCAATCTCGCCTGGGCGAGGCCCTAACAGTGGCAAAACTCAAAAACCTGGGCGAACTCTCGCTCAGGCTAAAATGGGTCGCTTAGACGAGGATGTATCTCGCTTAAGCGACCTCAGCTCGCCTAAGCAAGGCTTTGCGCATGAACAACAGTGGGTTTCCTGGTAGTTTCGCTCAGGCGAGAGCCACTCGCCCAGACGAAAATACCAAGTTACAAACCTGTTCCCACATGCAAAAACCCATATTTTTCCACACAATCCAATACACAAACAATTGTACAGTTCAAGCATCAATTCATCACTTAATCAAGCCATCTAAAGTCATCCGAACAGATTTCTCTACGAATTTAAGACAATGGTTAGCTTCCCTTACCTTTCTATGGTGTTTGAGCTTGGTAAGATACTTTCTCAACAATTGGGGCTCAGGATTTCAGTTCAGCCTAGAGAATTTAGCCATTACAACACAAGATTACAAGGACGTTTGATTAATTCCAGAAAAGAGGTTGAATTTCGAATTCAGAGCAAAACAAGATTAGACTTGGAAGGATTGACTTACTGTGAGGGAGAGAGTTGGAAGCAAAGTCAGTGGGGAGCTCTGCAAGGATTTCTCTTCCAGGAACTGAATTTGCAGAAGAAAAGGGGATTAGAATTTTGGAGAGTGTGGGGGTTTGAGAGGAGAAGACTGAAGAGAATTTGTGAAGTGTGTTTTGTTCAGTGTGGTGAGCTGATGCACTTAAACTTGGTGAGGAGAAATAACTTAGAGAAATAAGAGAAAGGGGGTTTCACAATATAAAT